>SDBS01001481.1_pt1 | contig 23739 bp, 8 predicted proteins | sample 2277091 | NCBI WGS metagenome assembly SDBS01 (sample SAMN10404972, study PRJNA504765) | marine sediment metagenome | isolation source: marine sediment core GS10_PC15, 163 cmbsf | place: Arctic Ocean: Southern Knipovich Ridge | collected 2010
GATCTACTTTCGCACGCAAGAGCCCGGCGACATCGCGACCTTCGAGCGGTTGCCGATGACCGGGCAAGAGGAGCAACGGTGCACGTATCCGCGTTTCTTGCACGATGCGGACGGCGAGTTGTTGTTCACCTACCGATCCGGCGGCAGTGGGAACGGCAAACGGTTCTATAACGCGTATGATGCCAACACGAAGATATGGACCCGGTTTCTCGATACTCCGCTCTTCGAGGGTGAAGGCAATCGCAACGCCTATCCTCGGGGACCGGCCAAGGGACCGGACGGTCTGTTCCACATCATCTGGGTATGGCGGGATACGCCGGACTGCGCGACGAATCACCACTTGTCCTACGCGCTGAGTCGCGACCTGAAGCATTGGGAGGCGGCCGACGGCACACCGGTTCGACTCCCATTAACGCTCGGTCAGTCGAAGTTGTGTGTCGATCTGGTGCCGGCCGGCGGCGGTATCATCAACGGCTGCGAGAGTCTGGCGTTTGATTCAGCGAACCGCCCGATCCTCGCGTACCACAAAACGGACGAGAACGGCCACATGCAGATCTACGTGGCCCGATTCCAACAGGGAGAGTGGAAACGCCATCCGATCACCGCCTGGGAGAAAAGCATACCGTTTAGTGGACGCGGTGCGATGCCGTTTATTGGAATCAAGATCGGCAACCTGAGGAAGCTCGATCCGGCCATGTTCTATATCAAGTACCGACACCGCGACTACGGCTCCGGGCGAATTATCCTCGATGAAGCCACGCTTAAGCCCGTGAAGCAAAGTGTTCCCGTCCCTTCCGAGTACCCAAAGGACCTGACCAAACCGGCAATCGCATTTGAAGGAATCGGCGTGCGGCTCGCCCACGATCTGGGCAAAGCAAACGGGACGGACACGAAGTACTTATTGCAATGGGAGACGCTCCCAGCACATCAAGACCGGCCCCGAGAGCCACCGCTGCCGCCAGCGAGTACTTTGAGAGTGGTGACACTGGGACGCGAGGAATAACCAGGGAGTTCCGCATGCTCCGACTCAATCTAAAGGTGCTCCTCTTGCGACGGAGTGCCGGCCTCGCCCTTCTTGTCGGATGTTGCCTCTGTGGCAACTTCGCGGATTCGGACGCATATCGTTTTGACCGGGGCGCCTTTGTATTACCTGTCAACTCGGCCCAATGGGCTCGTTGTTGATCACTGTTCGTACACGGCCAGCAACTTGTCGTGGATCTTGATCGAGTCGCTCTTCTTGACCGGCCGCTCCTTGGCACCGCCGAGCCCGATGTCCTGCAACCAGTCAGACTTGCCCAGCGAGAGGCCGGGACCGTCGGAGTCGCCGGTGAACATCTCGATCAGCGCTCTGTCGTTGATGAATGCCTTGGCGAGATCCGCTGCACCGTTGGACTTCTTGACCGGCGCACTCTTGACGGGCACAGCGCAGAGATTTCCGCTATAGAGGCCGTCGCCGAACAGGCCGGTTTGCAGTAGCATCAGGATGTCGGTTCCAGACACCTTGTGGTCGCCGTTGAAGTCACCATTCCCCCAGGCAACTCCGGGAATTATGCCGTCGCCGAAGAATCCGGCTTGGAGGATATTGAGGATGTCCTGGCCTTCGACCTTCCGGTTGCCGTCGGTGTCGCCTGGGGCGGCCTGAAAAACGTCCGCCAGCACGGCGTTGGTGTCGTAGGTTATCGTTTGGAGGTTGGCCCCTTCGTCGGTCAGGAATACGCCGTAGCCGAGATGCTGTCCTGCCGTCGGTTCGACTTCAAAGGGGCTTTCGCCAAGACCGCCGGCCGCGCTGATGATTGTGCGGGTGCAGTCGCCCCAGGGCTCCAGGCTCAAATCGCTGAAATCTCCCAGCGAGCCGGTTGCCTGCAAATTCACCGTGCCGGCCAGGGTGGCCGTGCCGGTGATGTCGATCAGGCCGTTGTTGGGGCCGTCCAGCTCGGAGGTGAACTCGGTGCCGGTCAATTGCTCGAAGTTGCCCAGGACGCTGAGCGTGGCACTGGGGGCGATGATCAGGCCGCCGCTTTCGACCGTTACGTGGAAGGCCGAGAAATCGGCGCCGATGGTGAGGGTGTCTGTCCTTATGACCACATCGGTGGACTCGTTGGGATACTCGGGCAGATTCACCGGCAGAGGATTGCCGTCTGAGTCGACCCAGTTCGCTTCGTCCCAATCACCGTCGCCGGTCACCTTCCAGTAGTAAACCGGCGGGGCGTCGGACGTGGTTTGGGCGTCGGGTGTCTCGTCCTCGGGGGCGGCCTCCTCGTGGCCGACGTTGTCGGTGGCCATGCTGTAGAAGGCGTAGGTGTGCGTGCCGGGGTCGGTGGTGAATACGGCGGAAGTCTCCGGCGTGTCGTCTAGCCAGCGTTCGTAGGGACCGCCGTCGGTGGAAACGTAGATGTCGTAAGTGCCGATCCCCGAGCCGCCGTCGTCATCTGCACCGTCCCAGGTAACCGTGAACCGCCGCGTGGTAATTTCGTCAGCGAGTGCAATGACGGCACTGCTGGGGCCGATGGCATCGATCGTGTTGCGGACCAGGGGGGTTTCGATGGGGTCGTTCCAGTCGAAGATGATCGAGGCCTTGTTGAGGATCTCGTCGCCGGTGGTCACGTTTGCTGCTTTGGGACTGATCGTGTAGCTGATGTGGCCGTCGCCGCGGCCCGTGTCGTCGTTGGGGTAGAGGATCCCCAGCAAGAAATCCTCGGGCAGCCATCCGGTCAGCGGGTCGAGGCCCATCATCTGGAAGGTAAGCTCCCGCGAGCCGATGTCCAGCGATACGTCGATTTGCACACGAAGTGCGGCGTCGGTGACGAACTCATTGTTGACGACCAGATCCACCGTCGTCTGGTAGTCGCTGAAGCCCTCGGGCACGTGGATGGTTTGGTCTGCAAAGCCGATTTCGGTCAATTCGAACGTGCTCAGGTCGAGGTCCTCGTCGAGCGTATCGGTAACCGTAATGATGTGGGCCGGGGCCGTGGCATCTGCGATATTCTCGAAGCGGATGGTGTACGCGAGCGTTTCATCCTCGGACACAAAGCCCAGTTCCCCGTAGCCCGCCGGGGCAATCTTGTCATTGGGGTCCACGGCTTCGCCGGTACCGCCGCTGCCGCCGGGCGCGGGCGTGGTGGGCGGGTCGGGCGTTTTCTCGGGTTTTCCATAGGCAGGGCCTGGTATTACTCCTCCCGGGAAATCGTTGCCAGGCCCCGGGGCCTGATCGTTCGGATCGTCATCGTCATTCGGATCCTTGTCCCTTGGATCAGTACCGTCTGGATCCGTATTGTCTGGATCCTGGGGTTGGTTCCTTGGCAAGGCGCCGTCATATGCTCTTTCCTCGGCTACGTCAGTCTCAATAGGGCTCAAAGATTCTCCCCCAGTCTTTAAGCCTCCGAGCGATCCTACCGCATACACAAACACCAGTATAACTGAAGTGGCCACAATCCATGTCGCAAATTCTCCATTAGGATCATTCCAGTTGACTGCGTCATTCGAGCAATAGGAATAGAGATTCAGATCACCACCGCCAATTCCCAAAGGATCTTCCGCAAGAAACCGTCCAAGAGTTGGTGAATAGAACCTCGCCCTCATGAACTCCAGACCGTTGGCCTCGTGCATCACGCCGTATTGGCCGACATACTGGAAAGGATTGTCCGGCACGGTCTCGGACTGGGTGAGTGAGATACCGAACGGGTCATACGCGTACGTGTTCAGCACGGTACCGGTGGGATCAATCAGTTCGCTGGTCGAGCCAGTGGCGTCGAAGGTGTAGTAGGCGGATTGCAGCGTGGCCTCGTCGACTCGGGCCAGCAGGCCGTAGCCGTGATCGTAGCGGGCGATCAGCGTGCCACTGCCATCATACTCGGCCGCCACATCGCCGAAACCCCACGGATCGACGACGTAACTGGTCGTCTCCCCGTTGTGTGTCGAGGCAATCCGGTTACCCAGGGCATCGTACGTGTACTCCCAGGTGTCGGTCGGGTCCAGGTCCGTGCCGTCGCCAAAGACTTCGACGCGAACCAGGCGGTTCTCCACGTTGTACGTATATCTGCTAGTGACACCGTCTTCGGTCTTCTCGATCAGGTTGCCGTCGTCGTCATACAAATAGGTGACATCCTCAGCCTGGTCGTACTGGTTCATCTCGTTGGTGAGGTAGTCGGCGCTTACCCCGGCCGTGATCGTCTGGATCCGGTTGCCCACGGCGTCGTAGACGTAGGTCAGATCCTGATCGTCGATGGCGGGATTGGTCGAGGCGAAGACGGCATGGATCAACTGGCCGGTCGGGTCGTACTCGTAGTCCCACGTGCCGTTGTGCGTGGCCGTCGAGGTCCGTTGCCCCGAAGCATCGTACGTGTAGTTGAAGTAGGAAAGCTCATCGTCGGCGCCATTATAATTCGCCAAGCGGGTCAAGCGGCCCGCGTCATCATAATCGTAGGTGGTGTAGACACTGCTGGCACCAAGCGTCTTGCGGACCAGGGAGCCGGCGGTGTCGTAGTCATAGTCGACAATCAGGACGAGGCCGTCCGCGCCTTCGGTCATTCGCTCCAGCCGACCGACGGCGTCATATTCGTAGTTGACTATTCTGCCCGTGTCGTCGGTGCGCTTGGTCCGCCGGCCGAGCGCGTCGTACTCGAATGCAAACGAGTGGCCGTCCGGGTAGCCGATCGTTTCGAGCCAGTCGGTGCCGGCGTAGTAGGTCATCGTGATCGGGCCGTTGGCATCAGTGGCCGTGAGAAGGTTCCCGGCATCGTCGTACGTGTACTCGTAATCAATGAAACCGTCGGTTTGCAGATAGTCCTTGCTGGTGATCTGCCCTGCCAGATTATGCGTGTAGACGACCGTGCCGTCGTAAGGCTCGGGGTCGACGAGATCATGGCGGCGGTTGGTCCAGGTTTCGATCGTTCCTTCGGTGTCGTAGGTGAACGTCTCGCTGGTCAGGTCTTGATAGGTGATCGCGGTCAGGTTGCCCGCGGCGTCGTAGTCGTAGTCGATCGTGTGGCCCAGCGCGTCGGTTACCACGTCGAGGTTGTTCAGCGTCGGAGTGTAAGTGAACGTCACGTGGTGACGAAGCGGATCCTCGCTGTCGACCAAGTTACCCAGCGTATCGTAGGCGTAGGCGTAGCGTTGCCCGCCGGGACCGGTGAGACCGGTGACGTGATAATCGTCGTCATAGACCTTGCTAAGGACATTTCCCTCACCATCGCGGACCTGGACCAGCCGGCCACCGAGGCCGAAGTAAAGCACGGCCTGCCGGCCGGCGGCGTCTAGGACCGTGATGGTTCCGGCCGGGTCGTAGGTGAACGTGACCTGTTCGAGTCGGGTCAGACCCTCGCCCTGCGCGTCGTGTGCAGCAGGGTCGGCTTCATCGACGTACGTCTCGATCAAGCGGCCGGTGGAGTCGTAGATAACGTGGTCATGCAAGCCGTCCGGAAATTCCGCCATTCGCAGGGCATGGAACTGCTGTGGCGTGCCCGAGGTATCGTAGGTATACGTGGTCACACGATCCGTGCCATCATCATCCGGAGCGGCGGCCGTCAGCAGGTACTCGCCCGAGGCGTCATACTCAAAAGTGGTCACGTGGTCGTCTTCGGGCTCGGCACCTCTTGGATCGGTGACGTACCAAACGCGACCTTCGGCATTGTACTCCAAGAGAATCTGTTGCCCGGTGTTGTGCGTGATACTTGTCAGGCCCTCCGCACCATAGCCGAGCGAGATTTGATTGCCGTTGGTGTCCTCGACATAGTTCAAGCGGTTGTCGGTGTGGAACTTCCAGACGGTGCCGTGTTTCTCGGTAAGCTGGTATCCGTCGGGAGCGGCGGTCAGGACGGCGTAATCGCCCGGGGCGGCCCGATAGGTACCGGAACCGAGGTTCTCGAAATAACGGTCGGCGCCGCCCGGGGCGTGAACCATGACGTGCCCGTCGGTGAGCACTTCGACAGACACGTCCCAGTTGTGGCTCCAGCCGCGGCCCAGCGGTCCCAGTTCGTAGCGGGAGTCGATCGACGAGCCGTAAGTGCGCCGGAAGATGAGCGGCATTCCCGGGGCAGGGACATAGGCGTCGATGGCACCAGCCAGTGAGCCAAAGGGGCCCGTTGAGTAGGCCTGGTACAACTCGAAACCCAGCAGCGAACCGATGTCGGTCGTATCCTGGCCGATCGTGTGCAGATAATTCATGTTGTCGTCGAGCATGACCAGGTAGTCGCCCCAGGTGTCGCCGACCTGATCGGTGAGGTTGGCCCAGATGGCGTCCCAAGCGTCGTCTGCCGTCCCCAGAGGACGCATCTGTTCCTTGAGACTGTCCCAATCGATCACGTCGGTACTTTCGGCATCCAGGTAGCCCAGGTCAAAGTCGATCGATGTGTCGGAGTAGTCCCAAGGCTGCTTCAGACCAAGGTAGTAGACCGGGATGCGGCCGGAATCCCCGGGTTGGAGGATACCGGGCGTGGCACCGGAGCCGGTGGTCATGACCTGAACCGTGTCGCTGGTACCGGCCGGCGGTGTATCGGTATGGAGGCCCGTGCTGGCCAGCGACTCATCGAGTGTGAGGATCGCGTCGTCGTCCCCGTGGAACTTCAGTAGCGGGGCCGGCATCGACACCTCGCCCGTGTTCTCGTATTCGATCCAGATGGTTGACCGCCAAGGGCGTCCAAACACACTGGGAAGGACAAGATTCGTTTCCAGGTTGGCGGTGCCGCCCGGGGTTAGCTGGAAAAAGTCTTCTATCTCCAGGGAATCGGAATCCGACGCTCGGACGATCCTTATGTCGTAGTCATCTGGACTCCAATTGGGCAGGTCGAGCGTGACGACGATCGTGGTGGTCGAGATCAAGTTGATATCGGTGGGAAGGTGGCTGGTACTGCCGGAGTCGATGAACTCGACGGTGGTTGAGTCGTCAAAGCCGGCCCCGCTGATCGTCATGGTGCCGATCGAGCCGGTGCCATGACTCTCGGGGCTGACGCTGGTCACCATGAGTTGGGATGATACGGCGGCCGTGACATTGTAGGGAGTATCACCGCTGAGTTGATCCCCGTAGACCAGAACATAGTAGTTGCCGCCGAACGCCTGCGGAATCAAGATCTCCTGGTTGCCGACAAGGTTGACGGTTGAATTGAAGTCGTGGCTGGAGCGCGTAGGGAGTTTTTTGTAGCTGATAAACAGTTGTGCCTCGGCACCTCCGGGAAGGCTCGGCATCACGGTCCAGAGGCTTTGGCCGGACTGCGCGGGGATGACGTAATAGTCGGAGCGGTCGGTTTGGCTTAGTGCCCCGCTTTCTGGCGTCCCGTCTGCGGGCAGTTCGGTGATGCCCACCGTCACCGGCACGGCCACGATGTTGTCGGCCAGTTCCTCATCCTCTTCCTTCTCCTGGTTGTACAGGTCGGACCGGACGATGATGAAGTAGTCGCCGGGGAGGACCCCGGGGATGATCACGTCGGCAAAGGCCGAATAGGATCCGTCTTTAGCCAGGCCGTCTTCATGCAATTCGGTCGCCAGCAACACGTCGTCGATGTCCCACCGGTCGTCGGTGGAGAAGTAGACGGCATCGGTCCAATCGCCTTGCAGGGGCATTCCGCTCTCGTTGGCACCGTCCCAGGAGACATGGGCCGGAAGGCCTGCCCATAAATTCGTTGGGTCGACTACCTCGACGTTCAAAAGGGTCAGGTCGACATCGACCAGATTGAACGTGCCTTCATACTCGTCCAGGTCCGTTCGGCCCTGGTCGCCGTCGCGGTCCTGGTCCATCAGGTTGCCGGCAATGTCTTCGATACGAGGGCCGATCAGCACGTGATATTCCGCTGGTCCGGCAGCAGGATCTGTGGGAGCGGTCTGCTCAGCGAAACTGATGCGGTAGGCGTTGTTGCCAAGCGAAGTCAATCCAGTCGGCGGGATGTCTTGGCCGTCGGGACCGGTGATACGCACATCCTCGGGATGGTCCGTCAGGTTGAACGTGTCCTCGTTGATCGGCTCGGAGAAGTAAACGTCGACGAACTCGACCGTTCCCGCATTATCTCCGGACGGAACGTGCCGGTTTACCCGCGGGCCAACCGTATCGATCGTAAACGCGGCCTCGTACACATCGTCGCCTGGTTCGCCCTCGATCCCGTCGGCATCCTGGTCCAGCAGTTTTCCAATGGTGCCGGTGATGTCCGGGCCGATCGAGTAGGTGTAAGTGCCATTGTATTCCTGGAGTGGGAAGCTTACGCGGTAGGTTTGCCGGCCAAGGTATTCTTCGACAAAAACAATACCGCTTGGTAGGACCTCACCCTCCGGCCCCCAGATAAAGATATCATCGGGCGTAAACGTGGCCGGGTCGATCGGCCGAGTGAAGACGACATCCATGTGATCGACCGGATATCGCACCAGACCGACCGGCCTTGTGTCAATGCTAACCAGCGGAGCCGCATCGGGCCCGGCCAGATGGATCGTGCCGTCCTCGCCGAATTCATAGCCACTCCCTCCGGCAACGGAGATAGTACCGGAATAGTCTGCCATGTCGAGATAGTAGACGGCGATTCTTCCGCCACCACCACCGCCACCGCCACCGGCGTCATAGGTATTGCCGCCAAGTGCCGAAATGATCCCCGCACCGCCAAGTGTACCCACCGTCAGGTAGATGCTTCCGCCAGAACTGGCGCCGGGTGCCCAATATGCAGGGTTAGCTTCGCCGTTAGCCGTGAGATTTCCCTCTACCAATAACGTCCCGCCAACTGCTAGCCGAATCGCCCCTCCTCCCGGTTCTCCCGCAGTTCCATCCTGCCAGCCAAAGCCTCCACCACTCCCGAGATCAACCGGCTCCACGATTGAGCCATAGCTCGAACCCCCAAGCCCTTCAACTTCACCGTCTCCGCCTGAACCGCCATGGCCTCCACCGCCACCATGTTCTCCAGTGCCGCCTGCGCCAGGCCCTTCGCCGCCAGCGTACCCTTGGCCGTCCGCTGAGATTGCACCACCAACATCGATCGTGGCATCGTTGAGCACGGTCAGGTCAAACATTGCCTGACCGGCCGGGTAGCTCAACACGCCACCGGAGGCCACTTGCAGGATTCCAATCCTCAGCCCCGGTTCCGGATAGACAATCGCTCGATTGGCCACCGTGACGGTCATCTGCTCCAGCGATTCCCAGTCATCTGTCAACGGCGTTTCCGCACCCAAGTTACCACCGTGATCGATCAACAGGTTGCCCCATGTCTCACCTTTGAGCTTCGTGAAGATCGTCCCTGCTCCACCGTCTTGGTATCCTGAACCTCCATAGGCGGATACCTGACCCGCGAACAAGTTGGTGCCATACTCAATCGCAATCCGACCACCACCACCGCCGCCTTCGTACTGCTGGCCATAACCTCCATTGGCAGAGATGACTCCTCCACCGTCGAGCTTCCCTACCGTAAGATAGATGCTTCCACCAGAACCGGCGCCGGGTCCCCACTCTGTCGGGTGAGCTTCGCCGTTAGCCGTGAGACTTCCCTCCACCAATAACGTCCCGCCAACTGTTAGCCGAATCGCCCCTCCCCCCGGTTCTCCCGCAATTCCACCCTGCCAGCCAAAGCCTCCACCACTCCCGAGATCAACCGGCTCCACGATTGAACCATAGCTCGAACCCCCAAGCCCTTCAACTTCAACTTCAACTTCACCGTCTCCGCCTGAACCGCCATGGCCTCCACCTCCACCAGAGTCTCCAGTACTGCCTGCGCCGGGCCCTTCGCCGCCAGCGTACCCTTTGCCGTCGACCGAAATGGAACTTGACGTACTGACAATGACATCACCGTCGACAGTGAGAACGAGTCGATCTGTCGGCTCGGCCAACCCGGCCGTGTGTGTGAGAACGGCACCTTCGACGAGCTGTACGGAATTGAATTGATGCGTACCGTCGATCGTCAACGTGACCCCGACGATGCAGATGTCCTGGCCGTCGAAAGATGTGTCACCACTTGCAATCTCGGTATCGAAGGTAAAGACGGTGTCGGCATCGAAGGCATCGAAGCTGAACGTATAGATGTCGTCTTCCTGCTCGCCCAGAATGCCGTCCTGGTCCTGATCCATCAGATTGTCGGCCAGATCGGTGACGCCCGGACCTACAAGAACCGTGTACGTTCCTCTGGTTTGTGGATTGAACGTGATCTCCCACTGCGTGCCATCTATCGACGAACTGCCTGTGGGTAGGATCGCGCCTTCCGGACCCAAAAACGCTACGTGGTCGAGCGGTGAGTTGACGGCCTCGTTGAACGTGAGCGTTACGGAGCTAAGTGCATCCAGATCGATCGGCGAGTCGGGCGTGCTGGCAGTGACCCGCGGACCGATGGCTAGTGTGAACTCATCGTCGTAGACATCTTCGGGATCCTCCCCAGGCTGGCCGTCATCGTCCTGGTCCATTGGATTACCGGCCAGATCGTGCACGTCCGGGCCGATCAACAGATGGTACGTGCCATCTGCGGTCTGCTCTGGGAAGGTGACGCGATACGTATTGCCGCCCAGGGGCGTAAGGGCGTTGTCTGCCGGGTCGACGACTCCATCGGGTGTGAGAAGTTCAATGTCATCCACGCCAAAAGAATCCGGGGCGATAGGCTCGTTGAAACCGATCGCTCGCACAGAAACGGGAAGGCGAGGATTATCAGATTGCCTGAACGGAAGCGGTGCGGTCGATTGAATCCAAGCCGGCTCACTTTCGGGATTGCCAGCGCCAAGCACTCCATGGTTTCCGTGGCCGCTAAGGTCTTCAGCAGTTGAACCAGAACCGTCGTCAAAACCCCAGTAAGCTACTAAGCCGGACTCCGTTCCAAGAAGCAATCGTGACATGTTAGTTTGGATCTCAGATTGACTTTGAGCAACGTTCCAGATCCGAACCTCGTCCATCATGCCGTTGAAGAAGAAACCTCTGCCATCTCCCCGTCTTCCAATCAACAAGTTCCCTGAATAATCCAGATTCAGGTTTTCCGCACTGGCGGAAGCCAGCGGTACGCCATCCCAAAACAGAGTGAACACGTCGCCACTTCGTGCGAGACCGACATGATGCCAAGTGTCTGGCGTGAGGTCAGGTATGCTGACATCAAAACCGCCACTGGGCAATGCCAGTCTCAAAGTGTTACCTCCCAGCTTAGTGAGCGTCCATCCAGAAGGGGCCTCGGTCCATTTCTCGATCAGTACCTGTTCACCCGACAAATCGTTGTAGTTGATCCAAAGCTCAACGGTGAAATCCCCAGTGCCGAAGTCGAGATCGGCCGCATGCGCAACCTCGACGAAGTCGTTTGCGCCATCAAACGACAAGGCGGTGTTTGCGGGGTCATAGGCTACGTGGGCCGCCTGAGGCCCCTGCGTATCGATCGTCACGTGGAGCGTGTCAGAGCCCACGTCACCCAGGAGCGGAGTGAATGTCGCTGCAACCTGATACGCCCCGTCAGCGTACTCTGAGGCGGTGAACGGATAGGTTCCCGCCGCTTCGACGCCTTGCGAAGTATCGGTAACGCCGTCACCGTCAAAATCCACTTCGATCAGTCCGCGTTTATTGACGATCACGTCGAACGTGGGTGTGGTGACGTTGGTGATGTTGTCCTGGTCCGAGAAGCCCGAGTCGCTGCCGGCCTGCAAATCGACGGCCACGGTGGTTGGTTCGCTGATGATCTCCAGAGTCTGGCTGGTGTAGTCGCTGCCGTCGAGCAATTCGTTGCCGGCCAGGTCCAGCACGCCGGCCGTGCCGGCGATCATCAATTGGTAGAAGTCCTCGGCGAACGGGTTGGCAAACTTCAGCGAGACCACGTCCGAGGTCTCGTCGAAACGGACGGCCGAAAGCCCGGCAGAGACATCCACTTCGTTGCCATCACCGAAAGTGCCGTCGCCACCGCTTCTTAGCAGTTGGTAGTCGGCCGGATCCGTGACCGTAGAAGGATCCATGCCGTATGCGTCACTGTAAGCGATCCAGAGCGCATCGCGCTGCACGCTCAGTTCCGAAGCGCCCCAGGCAGGTCGAGCGGCCGGATCTCCAGTGTCGCCGCCGCCGAGCAGGCCGTCACGGCCCCTGAAGTTCAAATCGGCGGCCGTCGTGCCCACGCCTTCGTCAAGCGGCCAATACCCGACCAGGCCCGGCTCCGTGCCGTCGAGTCGGCGAAGCATGTCGGCCCGGATTGCCGACTGACTGCGCGTGGCATCCCAGATTCGGACCTCGGCAAGCTCACCCTCCAGGGCCTCGACCGGATCGAATCCGCCACCAACCGAGTCCTGATCCTGTCCTATAACAAATCCACCGGGGCTGATGCTCAACGGATTGAACACGCCTGCCCGTGTGCCCTGCGACTGGCCGTCCAGATAGAGGACTGCCCGATCGTTTGCGTCGTCGCGAACCACCGCAAAGTGATGCCATTGGTCGTCTGCAACCGACGGAACAGTCCAACTGACGTGGTCATCAGACGTTTGGCCGGTGTGCAACCTGACGGTATCGCCACCACCAAGGCTGACGAGGTACTCGTTGTCGTTCTCCCCGTTGGCCCCGCTGAGAATGGCCTCCGGCCCGCCTGTAACAACGACGTGGTCCAGGAGCGCGTCGCAGTAAATACTATTGACCGTGGTATCGGTGAACAACAACGTGGCTGTAGGGCCATCAGCCACAAACGAAAGATACTTTGTGGCCCATACGATTGGTCCCTCGCTCTCGCTGAGATCCAGAGAATCAATTAGCGGGGTAGAGCCATCCGAACCGAGTAGGTCAAGCTGCAAGCTCGCCACTAGCCCGTCCGATGTGACGGCCCCGAAGTCAAAACTCACGTTGTACGACTTGCCGATGGTGGTTGGAAAAGTCTGGGATAGTATAACGTTTGCCGGCAGATGACCATAATTGAAATTCACCGCGTATCTTCCATGCGAGACTCGGTCCGAACTTCCAGTAATGACGTAATGAGGGTCTTGTCCATCTGTTGTAAGGACGTCCCAACCCACCGTGGACCCGGTCTCGAAACTGCCGTTAACCAGGAGATTGGCTTCTTCGAATTCAGGTGCCTTCTCAGATACCTTCTCAGGTACTTTCAACCAGAACTCGGCCGTCATGTCGGAAAGACCGTCCAGAGCGCCGGCCGGCACGGCAACGTAATCATCCACGCCGTCGAATGTCAGACCGATGCCAGCTTCGACGCTCGCTACCACCGGGGCGGTCGTGTCCAGCGTAATCACCAGTGGCTCCGAATCCACGCTTTCTTCGATCCCGTCAAAGCTTCGGGCCGTGATTGAATTGACACCTTCGGCAAGCTGACCCGGCGCAAGATCGTACTGATATGATGTCCCGGCAACCTGCGTCGCTTCACCCAAGAATGCGCCGTCATCGTAGACGCGTATCACGTCGTCTGCTTGATCCGCCGTGATATCAATGGTCGGTGTGGAAATGTTTGTGAGATCATCATCGTCGTACAGGCCGCTGTCACTGCCGGCCTGAAGGTCGAGTAACTGCGGTGCAGCGCTCAGCAGCGCCCGTTCTTCCAGCGGCTCCAGCAAGAGTCTTCGCGGCCGCGGAAAGGTGGAGCCTCGGTTGGAGAACGCAGTCGCCATTGGACGATGACCACCACGGCGGCGAAGATGTCTGATCAGCATGAGAAGACCTCCCAAAGGTGCAGCCTGTTTCCAGTAGAAGTGGTAAGCCGTTAATCTAAAGGCCCAGGGGGGTAAATGTCAAGCTTTGCGAGCGGTTTTCTAAGGCATTTGACCCTACGGAGGGGTGTGGCCATGGCTATCACGTCCGGTTTATGCCCAAGTGACAGTGACTGTCGAGAACTGAAAGGAGGAACGTAGCCAAAAAGAAATCTCCGACGAGGCCATTTTGGGCAACACCGCCCAAGCTCCGTCGATCGTGTCACCGCGGGGCAGCCTTGCGGCTTGCCAGTTCACGCAAACCCGCCACAATCCCTCAACCAACTCCTAAGAGCCGCTCGGCCGCCATGGGAACTGAACGCCCGTATATATACAAGACGCGCCAACGGGCGGCATAGAGCGCCTGAGAGGGTATTGAGTGTGGCACGGGCGATGGAGAACTCTAACTCGGGATCAGAGGTCTATCCCCGAACCCTCGACACTCATCCTGGCCTCTTCGCCAAGCCCAAAGACCATCGAGTCCCAGAAGCGTCGACAACGCCACGTTGACGCGCAGTTCCCAGCCCGCAGAGGCGATCTAAGGACCCACGCCTCCCAAAACACGTCGCTAGCCAAACGGGCGTTTACGGTGCCGTTTCTGTGCAGAGACACTGGGATGCCTGGGGAGAACCGCCCATCCACGAATCGCCCCGCGGCCCAAAATGTAAGAAACCGCGGTGCAGCGCCCCCATTCAGCTTGCTCAATGCCAAGGGCGCGGAGGGCCATTCTTTACAATTCGCACGTGGACTTCCCGACCGCACCGACTCCTCGTCACGCTTGAATGCCATCAGGACCCACAATGATCAATAGCTCCGCCTTGAGGCGCAGTTCCCAGCCCGTAGAGGCGTTCCAAGGGCCAAGGCGTCCGAAAACCCGTCTCCGGGCAAACGTGCGTTTGCGGGGCCTGTACTGTACGTAGACGCCGACTTGCCTCAGGGATTGAGAATCGTGGCAGTATTCACGTAAACGGCCGCGATGAACACCAACTGCCCTGAGCCGGAGAATGGTTCACTGGTACAATGGATGACATAGAGGCAATCACCAGGATTCGCGCCCGGCAGTTACTGCCACCATGCCGAGTCCTGGCCAGTTTGGAACCAAGAACCACCCACCTAACCGGAGCAGAGATCAATGGAAACCAAAACCTGCCATGTCTGTGGAGACGAACGACCCGTCGAGGAGTTCCGCCTCCGCAGCCGCAATGGCGAAGAGCGCCATAACAATTGCAAAGCATGCTGGTGCGCCTACATGCGCGAGTACAACAGACAACAGCGGCACAAAGAACTGACCACGTTCAACCAGCAATTGAAGGACCGACATAACGACGTGGCGTTCCTTGCCAAGATCACGCAAGTGATGGTCCGCAGGATGGGCGGGCTCAGCGCGTTCGTTGCCTCATGGAAAGATGCCCACGACGCGGCTCGGAAAGCACGGCCCGGCAGCAAGATGGTGTTGGATTTCTACCTTGCCGTGACTCGGTTAATCGAGGTGAGTTCGCAACCGCCCGACTATGACGAGTTCAGCGACGAGGATTTGGAGTTGGCTGTTGATGGGTATGTGAGGCGGGTGTTGGGGGAGTGAGTTCTTTGGTGCAGTGGACCGCAGGCCGCATCGCCCAGAAGGGCTGCGGGACGGGTTCTCACGAGTTTCGGGACCATTTGGTTGCAAACCCACCCCACTCAGCGTAGACTCTGGATTGTCGTGGGGATTCAAATCCCTATCAATAGCCCATGGACGCCTGGCAAAAATTGAGCAGCTAGACATAAGGAAGTACAATGAAACATCACCGTTATAACCGACGCAAGTTCTGGAAAACCACCGCTGCACTTGTTGTGGCATGGGTCATACCCGCCTGCCTGGCGTCGGCGGATTCCAAGGTGCCGATCAAGCCCAACATCCTGATCATCTTTACCGATGATCAGGGGTACGCCGACCTCGGCTGTTATGGATCGAAGACGAATAAAACTCCGCGTATGGATCAGTTGGCGAAAGAGGGGACCATGTTTACCAACTTCTATGCGCAGTCCGTTTGTGGGCCGTCACGCTCGGCACTTCTCACGGGCCGTTATCCAATACGTAGCAAAGGTTGGAACATGCCGGCCACCGAAATTACTTTTGCCGAACTGATCAGAAATGCCGGTTACCAGACGGCCTGCATTGGGAAGTGGGATGTTTCAAACCGCAAGGCGATTATTGACCGTATGCCGAATGCGCAGGGGTTTGATTACTACTTCGGGCCCCTTGGTGCGAACGATGGCGGCGGCGTTGCATTCCATGAAAACAACAAACCCGCAGGCGGCACGAGAGATATGGGTTCTCTGACCAAACTTTATACAGACAAGAGCATAGATTATCTTAAAAACAGACGAGATAAGGAAAAACCATTTGTCTTATATCTGGCCCATACAATGATGCATACGATTATTGATGCCTCAAAGAAATTCAGAGGCACATCCAAGGGTGACCTTTACGGTGATGTGGTAGAGGAGTTCGATTATGAAACGGGTCGGCTCTTAGATACCGTAGATGCGCTTGGCCTGAGAGAGAATACGCTTGTGATCTATGCCACCGACAATGGGCCATGGAACCAGCCTGCCTATACCAACACCAAGAAAGGTCATCCCGAGGGGTCAATTTTCTGGGGCGACGCCGGCCCCTTGCGCGACGGCAAAGGCACGCCCTACGAAGCCGGCTCCCGCGTACCCTGCATCGTACGTTGGCCGGGAAAAGTTCCGCACAACAAAACGTCCGACGCCATCTTTGCCACGATCGACTTCCTGCCGACTTTCGCCAATCTGGCAGGTTTCAAAGTTCCTGATGATCGTATCATAGACGGAGTCGACCAGACTGATCTATTGCTTGGCAAGAGCAAAGCGGGCGCTCGCGACACTTACTTCTATCAGGGCAACGGCGTTCGTCAGGGAAAATGGAAATACCTCAAGGCCAAGCACAAGACTATCGCCCCACAATTCTTCAAAGACAATAATCGCAAGGAAGTCGAAGAGCTCTATGACCTAGAGTCGGATATCGGCGAGACAACCAACCTGGCTGAGAAATATCCCAAGAAGGTGGCGCAGCTCAAGGCATTAATGAAGGCGATTAGCGAAGGAAAAGAACATCCCGGCAGGGTGCGCGGACGCGACGGCGATAAGCCGCGTGGGCGTCCTGGAGATCCCGACCGGTGATGGTCTTTCCTCTCGGGTTAGGCAAGTCGGTCAGGGGGAATGTTAAGGTCGGTTTAACCCCTCGTGGGAAAGCGATACCGAGGACACGTTCCCCGTTGCGCGCGCAGATGTTGACGACCGCTGATCAAGACGGGAGTTCGCGAGTCGCCGTGCCAGGAAGTCGTCGGAAGCCCGATTTGATTTCTCGGACGCGCCGTAAATCGACCTCACCTGAAACATCCCTTTGGGGGGATGTCTTGACGCAGGTGACGCCGGAGTCCATCCTCAATCGGGTGACGAGCAACAGGCAGTTGTCGCCGTCGCAAAAAACGGTTGTGCCGGGGTTGCTCGGATACGTCGTTTTCCCAACCTTTGATGGGGCTCAGCATTTGGTCGGACAATCACTGGCGAACGAACGACGCCTCCGGCTCCTCTCTGCTTCGAGAGTGGGCCGTCGCGAGGATCAAACGTGAAACTAGAGAACGACTGGATCAACCCTCTGTTAGATTGGTCCCGTGACCCGGAAGAAGTCGCCAACACGATTACCCATGGCTTGGGTTTCTTACTGAGTGTCCTGGGCGCGATCGTGATGGCGATTTGGGTTCTTCGGGAGGGAGACGCCTGGCGCTTGCTGGGGTGCATGGTCTATGCGGCTAGCTTGGTGACCACGTACGCGATGTCCACGTTGTCGCACAGTTGCTCGTCCCCGAACCCGAAACGCTTGTTTCGGATGCTCGACCAGGGCTTTATCTACGTGCTAATCACAGCATCCTATACACCGTTTTCTCTGGTGTTCTTACGCACCGGCCCCGGGTGGCTGTTTCTGGCTGTCATGTGGGCCATTGCGATGTTCGGCTTCCTCTCGAAGATCCTGCTGGCACACCGCGTCGATGCGTCCTCGATCTGGATCTATGTTGTGCTGGGTTGGATGGGGGTCGCGGCCGCGCCTTCCTTGGTCGGCCTGGTTCCCGAGGCCGGGCTGTGGTGGATGCTCATCGGCGGCTTGTGCTACACCGTGGGAACCGTCTTCTTGGTCTTTGACAACCACGTTCGCTACTTTCACGCCCTCTGGCACCTATTCGTGATTGCCGGCAGTGCCTGCCACTTCTTTGTCATCTTGCTCTTTGTCGCACCGCTGAGGTAATCGGCTTGCCTGGCGGCGACCACTCCCACGGGACTTGGCGTCTTCCGCGAAGCCCTCCTGCCGGCTGTCGGATGGGTTCGATGCGGTGCGTCGGGCCGCGTGTCTTCTTCGACTTGCGATCTGGATACCAGCCAGCTAAGATTGAACTGCGGCAGGTGGCCAAGTCTACTGGTTCTGAATCAAACAATAGGGTATCGAAATGTCTCCTCGTGCTGCTCTACAAGTTGCAGGGATTGTTTTCCTGCTGTTTCCCGCCAATAGCTCATTCGCGGAAGAACCACCTCGGGACCCGGCAAAGTCATCAGTTCAATCTACGGCGACCGGTCTTTTTCGCATTGGCGAAATGGCTCAAGCGGCGGCAGATCTGCGCAAAGCCGGCGAAGCGTTCGAACGCTTCGCAAACTCGCCGGATGGTCTCGTTGGGATTATTGCCAAATCGCTAGCAACCATGAGCAGCGAGTTCGATCCGTTTGGCTACAAAACGGCATTTCGCACAGTCGGCCAGCAGGCCGAAATGATCCAACAGCAGCGCAAGGTCATCCAGGCGTTGCAAGAACAGGAAATCGAACGATTGAAGAGCGAAAATAGAGAATTGAAAAGAAAGCTTCAGAAGGTGCGGCAACGCAAAAGAGCGCGTAATGGTGATTCCAAGTGACGAGCAATCCAAGCTCGGCACGACCAACGGGGCCATGCCGTGTAAAGCCGACGACTAGGACAACAACCGAATAGTGGGGGACGGAGCCGGGGTGGGCCGTTTGACACATCCAGTACGAAGTATGATACTGGCTGAACGTGATTGGGCCGGCCTGCACGATCCAGCAGACTACCGGTAGCGGTTGGCCCGTGGCCGGTCGCGATGATCGAAGCCGACGGGTGGGCGAAAGCCAAGTTGCTTGGAAGGGAGCTACCGTATCCTTTGTTCAACGGACCCGTGCGATGAAAACAATGACGATGGCTTGTTTGGCGGTGTGGATGGCCGTGGATGCGTTCGCTACCGCGACAGAGTCGCCGACGGTGCGGTTGATCTTTGACACCGACATCATGGGTGACGTGGATGACGTTGGGACGGTCGTCTTACTGCACGCACTGGCGGATTCGGGCGAGGCCGAGATCCTTGCGACGGGGGTCTCCTCGAAGAACCCGTGGAGCCCGCTCTGTCTCAGCGCGCTGAACAAGTATTTCGGTCGGGGAGACATTCCGCTGGGCGTGCTCAAGGGGCCGGGGTCCTCGAAGCGGTCGCGGTATGCCCAGCAGATTGCTGAAGAGTTTCCTCGGAAACTGAAGTCGCTCGATGATGCGCCCGATGCCGCCATGCTCTATCGGCGGATCCTCGCTGCCGAAGAAGACAACCGCGTTGTCGTCGTGAGCGTCGGTTTCCTGAGTAATCTGAGGAACTTGCTGATGACGAAGGCCGACGACATCAGCCCGCTTGACGGACGAGAGCTGGTTGCCAAGAAGGTGAAGGCTTGGGTTTGCATGGGTGGCCAGTTTCCCAAAGGCACCGAGGCATGCAATATGCGCAGGGACGCCCCTGCCGCAGCCTATGCTGTCGAGCACTGGCCCACTCCGATCGTCTTCACGGGCGGAGAACTCGGCAGCCGAATCCAAACCGGTGCCGGACTCACGAAGCTCCCGGCCGACAGCCCCGTCCGCCGGGCGTATGAACTCTATAACGGGCTGACCAACCGGGCAAGCTGGGACCAGACCGCCGTTCTGTACGCGGTCCGCGGCCTCGAAGGCGGATTGAAGAACGTGTGGGATCTTCGGACGAAGGGTTCGATGCACTTCAACGCAAGAAACGCGTACGTTGAGTGGCGCGACCAGCCGCAGCGAGATCACGCCTACTTGGTCGAAAAGATGCCGCCCGAGCAGGTTGCTCGCATGATTGAGGCCCTCATGCTTCACCTGCCGAAATACTCGGATGACCGGAATGCGAAGCCAGCAAGATGAGCGAGCACGGGGCGAAGGAGTAAGTCGGCTAACACGATACCTGCCGATCCAGTTGTTCTCAATTGGCGATTGACCTCGTGGTCCGTCCGAGTCTACCTATCCGGTATCGACCGCAACGGTTGTCGAACCGGTCTTCCATCCATTAGACTGACAAGGACTTTTGGGGGTTTCGGACAATGTGAAATTCAATCTTCGGTGTTGACATGCCCGATTTACGGTGGGAATACACCTCGTGTTTGCTCTGCGGAGGGAAACAGCGGGCCGTGCTGTTGCGATCTTCGGAGGAGTCGCTGCCGAAACTGGAGAGTCGGCCTACCATCGTTCGCTGCAAAGCATGCGGACTTTGCTACACCAACCCGCGACCGACTCCTGCCGCAATGGAGGAGTTCTATCCGCAAGAATATCCGCCACACCAGCCGCCTAGGCCGCCCCGAGGACCTCGAAACCGCACATGGTGGCAGCGTGCCTTGGACTGGCACGTGGCCGAAGGAATCGGGTGCCCTTGCAAAGGACAAGAACGTCTGCTCGATTTCGGCTGTGGGAACGGGCGATTTCTGCAAGAGATGCACGTCAAAGGTTGGCGAGTCCTGGGGGTGGATGTTGCGACTTCGGTCGTCTTACGGATTCGTGAGGAGTTGGGGCTGCCAGCCTTAGCGGGGGATCTTTCCCTTCCGAGTATTCGTGCCGCCAGCTTCGATTTGATTACTATGCAGCAATCACTTGAGCACGTGCATGATCCGTTGCGAACCCTGCAGCAGGCATATGATCTGCTCGCTGCCGGCGGACGGCTCTACGTCTCCGTGCCGAACATCGATAGCCTATCATTTCGCACCTTTGGCACGGCCTGGTATGGCCTCGATCTGCCTCGTCATCTCACGCATTTCACACCGAAGACCCTGCGAGAAATGCTAGTTCGGGCCGGATTCCGTCCTGGTAGGCTTCGTATGGTTTCGCATAGTTCGTGGCTTCAACGCTCTGCGCGGTCCGCGCGGCGTCTTGGCCGCAACCCGCTGGCGAGCCAGTTGTTCAACTGGCGATTCGCGTGCCGCGTTCTAGTTCGTCTTTGTGCCGCGGCAGGGCAGTCGGATTGTATCGCCGTTTGGGCGACAAAGCCGATTGGCGATTCAAGTTGACGGCGGCAATGTCCAAGTGCATCTTGACGCAAATCCCTCCAAGACACCACCGAAAAGCGGCACTGCCCCTCGTGGGTGGCAGGGTTGTGCCGGAAACTCGTCCGCCGTCTAATTCTTCGGATGCGTCGAATTCCCAACGATTCATGGCACACGCCTCACCACGGCAACGCTGAATGTCGTGCGTGCCCCACTAATGTCTTCTGCGTCTCAGTGCTATGATGGTGCGGATCGGGCGCTGAAGAGTTAGTCGTCCCCTGCCTGAGAAGCCCCCGTTGCATAAAGAGCATCCGATGTTTAGACAACTCGCAACGATACTTCACACGCTACTTGAGAGGAGCGAGGAGACTGGCGAGGCTTTCATTTTCGACCCGGTCCCACAACTCGATGAAACTCGCACTGATGAACCTGGGATTGTGCAGTCCCTCAACGCCGCCTTCCTGATCGCACTCGCCGGTCCCGATCACCCGGCCGCGGAGCGGGCCAACAGGCTGCTGGACGAGATGGCCGCTTCGTCCAAATGGGCCCGCGTCGCTGGCTTCTATCAAGAAGGCATTGAGTTAATCCGTCAGGAGTTGGTGACCGTATGTGAGCGGGAGCAGGATTTTGGCGATTGTCTGCGTGGACTCGCCGAGTGGATTGCCACGCAGGACAATCTGCTCGAAACCACAGCAACCCAGGAAAGAATCTGGTCGGTCTTCTTCCCGGAAGCCACGAGCATTCGGCTCAAGGAGGAACAACGCGTCGAGGCCCTGCGCGAGAGACGCCGCGTCAAGATCACGCAGCTTAATGACAGTCCGATCAGCCATCCGGCCCGGCAGATTCTCTTTACGTCGAACGTCCTGCTGACGTTGCCCGCAGCGTCGACACGGCCGGACCAACTAGGTCTCAGCGATCACCTGACCGAACAACTCCGACGGGCTTGCGATGAGCCGCAGCTTTTCTGGTACGACCATCCCATTCAGATTGGCGTCGAGCCGCAAGCCAACGAGGTGCTCTACGGATTGCGTGGCTTGCAGTCGACGCTCGAATTCGAGCGTGATCGCGGCAATGTCCCGTGCGACGCTCGGCTGACTTGCATCCTGTCCGTCTCGGTTACTCATCAGGGTTTGCAGGGTCTTGCGAAGCGATACTTGGTCGAAGAGTTTGCCCATGCGGGCGGCTTTGCGAACCTGGATGTCTTCGTGTTCACAGAGAAGGACGCCCAAAGCGTCGTCGACGAGATCCTCGTTCCGGCAGCCGAACACTATTTGAAGCGTACTGATGCGCAAAACCTATTCGACATGATCGGCGTCGATGGACACTACGGACGGCATTACAGTTTCCTGAAGGCGATTTCTGCGTTCTGGAGCGTTCTTATCGACCCGGAAACGAAAGCCACGTTCAAAATCGACCTCGACCAGGTCTTTCCACAACAGGAACTCGTCGAGCAATCGGGCAACTCGGCTTTTGAGCATTTCACGACGCCGCTATGGGGCGCACGTGGAGTAGACGCAGACGGCCGTCCGCTGGAACTGGGTTTGATCGCCGGTGCCTTGGTCAATGAGCGGGACATCGCCACGTCACTGTTCACGCCCGATGTCCGGTTTCCCAACCACATACCGGCTATGGATGAGTGCGTGTTCTTCAGCCGGTTGCCCCAATCGCTGTCCACGGAAGCGGAAATGATGACCCGCTACGACACGCATGCGTTGGACGGCGAGACGGGCTGCATCCAGCGCATCCACGTGACGGGTGGAATGAGCGGCATCCTGGTGGACAGTCTGCGACGTCATCGCCCGTTCACGCCATCGTTTATCGGGCGTGCGGAAGACCAGGCTTACCTTCTTTCGGCGATATTCGGTTCGGCGGACCGACTGGCTTACGTCCACAAACCAGGGCTGGTCATGCGTCACGATAAGGAAGCCTTTGCCCAGGAAGCCATCGCCGCCGCACACGTCGGTCAGTTGATCGGCGATTATGAGCGACTTCTGTATTTCTCAGCCTATGCGGGGGTGCTGGCGGACAACAAGAAGATGGTGAAGGACGTGGTCGATCCATTCACCGGTTGCTTTGTCTCCATGATTCCTACCACGGTTACCTACCTGCGTTTTGCTCTGAAGTGCGCATCGTTGTTCCACGACGGAAACACGGATCAGGCGTTGCAGTTCGTCACGCTAGGGACAAGGCGAGTCGCCGAAGCCTTGAGTTTTGTCCGCGGCGCGAACAGCGAACTCTTGAAGACGTACAAAAGAGAACGCCGGGGCTGGGACATTTACTACGACACGCTCTCCGCTATAGAAACCGCACTGAAAGACGAGGATGCCTTCGCGGCTGCCCTTCGTTCCCGAGCCAGGGAGACGATCGCAGGATGTCACATCGGCGACTCGTCCTGAAAAACGATTTGGAACGCAGCTCGGGGCAACGGGAGTCCTTCCGGTCTATTGCTCCTCGGTTTCGCAGTTCGACTCGGCTAGCTGTAGCTTCCCTCCTACTGCGTTGTTGGCGTGGACAGAAAAGCGGTCGACATGATCGCCTCAATCCAACGCATCTCTTGGCAGTAAGCTCTCGAATTCATATCGCCCCTCATTGGGAGGGCCGAGGTTTTTGGCGCTTGAAAACTTTTTGGTGTAGGTAGATATACAGCCGACCGCCGTCGGGGACCCACCCCCGGGTTTCCGTCGCGGTTACCGTTGCATTGTGATTCACGGCGCTCGTTGTTTTTCATTCGGCCGATCAGTAGCACACGACCGTCTGAGTTGACGAAAGAAACAATGGGAC
>SDBS01001482.1_pt1 | contig 23738 bp, 1 predicted proteins | sample 2277091 | NCBI WGS metagenome assembly SDBS01 (sample SAMN10404972, study PRJNA504765) | marine sediment metagenome | isolation source: marine sediment core GS10_PC15, 163 cmbsf | place: Arctic Ocean: Southern Knipovich Ridge | collected 2010
CTACTAACACCTACTACTTATCTAACAAATAATTCTTTTATTTCTTTTGGTACAGACCAAGAAGTAATTTCTGTAGATTTTTATTACAACGACGGACAAGAATATGTCAAAAAATCCAACATGACTAACGTTTCAAATATATTTGAATATACATGGAGCAACGTTTCGGGAGATAGCGGAGTTCAAACAAATAACACAATTTTAATAATGTTCAATGTTACTGATATTATCGGTAATTCTGGAAAATATTATTATTCTTTACTCGCCGATTTCGATAAACCATTACCAGACATTTTCATAGGGGATGGTACACAAAATTTCCAAAATTCTCTCATTGCTAATCCGGAAACTCCTATTAATTTCTCCAGCAATGAGCTTTCTCAACCAGTAAATCCATATTACAATTGGACTGAATCCTTAGATTCATACGATTCCTCTTTCATGTCGCATACATACTATCCTGACAGTTTTAATAGTACATGGTCCATGAACCCATTAAATATGTATAATCAATTCCCTACATCAATAATCACCGAAGATTGGAATTATTGGAACCTTAATTATGATTCCGAAGATACAAATTCTTCTTTTAGCAATGAAGAACTTAGTTCTGCCGTAAATCATATCTCTGCTTCACAAGTCCCAAATCAGCCGGATAATTTTACATTAACTAACGGAGCTTCAAAATGGGAAGGAAATTTAGGAGAGATTAATGGTAACTATACTACTTTTAACTCTACGGAAAGTGGACATTTTCCAGGCACTTATAGCTTTACTAATGATACAACAGGAAGTGAACCAGCGGGGTGGACAGTTATCGGAGATCCTAGTTATGGTACAGTTCAAGTGGTAGAAGAAGTAGACGGTCATAAAAAGGTTGTCGAACTGTATAAGACTTCAGCTGGTTCAGGTCGATCTTTAGCTATAGAACAAGCACAGAGTGCAAGTAGTGGAACATTAGAATTCTGGTGGAGGGTGAGTTCGATGAAGAGAACCCATATTGAGCTTCTTGAAGGTGCCACTAGGGTTGTAATGTTTTCTCTTGGGCACAATGGTTATCAAAACAGTTTACGATATATGGATGGTATGAACTGGATTACTGGATTTACATATTCGGCAAACGTATGGTATAGAGTTATTGTAGATTTCGATTGCGCTACGGATACATGGGATCTTCTATTTTATGATAATAATGGTGTTGTTAAACAAAATAATACGGGTCTGGGATTTTATGCTCTCTATGATGCAAATGGTATAGATAAAATTGAATTTTCTAGCGGAAATTTTGTGAGCGGGTGGAGACAATATGTCGATGCTGTAGGATATACTTGGCAAGGATATCAATCAGGAGATAATGAGTTTGCAGATCCCGCAGAGCTTGATTTCACTATTGATATGAAGCTTCCTACTACACCCTCCAATGCCACATTTCATTATTCCTACAAAACAGATAACAGTGTACCTATCGATTTTGACGTTTGGAACTTCGATACCTCCCAATGGGACGAAATTAATAGTTCTATCAATACCGCAGGATTTTATGATTTGAACTATTCATTGAATGATTCTCATTATAATAATACTAATAACATAATATTACGCTTCTCTTCCCAAAGCAGTTCTACTAATTTCCAATTATATTTAGAAAAGCTTAGAATTAATTATACTATCGGTAATCCTGATCCTGATAATCCTTATGCTAGTATTACTAAGACAATTAGTGAAGGTTTCTTAAATCGGTATGATTCTTTCGGAGACTACCAAAAGAAATTCAATGTTTCTATTTCTTTTAGATATAAATACACTGTAAATAACACACAATTACCTAAATTTGCTGAATTTTTCTATGAAACTTCCAATAATACATTAATCACCGACAGTTCTTGGCATTTATTTACAAAGACATTTGAATTTGATTCAGCGACAGAAAACGAATTTGACTTAAAATTTAATATTTCTAACGGATTGTTAGAATTGAATAATATGAACTATACTATCAGCTTTATTTCTCTCGAAACGAGCGGAGATATTTTACTCCAGCAAGATTTCAAAATTAATTTCAATGATGCCCCAGAAAATTTAAAATCTTTCAGATATCGAGATTCTAACTTTTTGCTCAAAACCAGCCATTCTTTCTCTAATGTCAATGACGGATTAATATATCATAACACATATAGTCGTACAAATAAGTTTGAGATAATATACTCAATTAAAGCAGATGGAGATTGGTACACCTCAATCTTTTCGACAAACACTTCAGAAACATTACTACGCACATTTAATATTTCTCAATTCATGGAGAATAATAGCTTATACCTGTTTCAAGACTTTGCAGTAGAATTTGTTCTAATCGGAAACAATACTTCCCTAACTGTAGATTATATCGAGCTAGACGTCTCATCGCCATCAGCAGCTTCAATTATAGAGGAATACCGTATTATCGACAACATAGTGGGCCAAGCGACAGATTGGACTCAATTTAATTCCAGTACCATTGCTAAATTAGGTGACTTCGGAGATTTACCAGCAAACTTCTCAATCGAATACAGAGTAACTGATTATGCGGGACAGCAAGGCATTAATACCACTTATAATGGAAATTATCAATATATTATTTATTCCCAAGAAAAATCAATCACGCTTGCTGATGATACCATTAATCTCAACACAAACGACCGAGAGATCTCATTTATAAACACAGGACAATTTAACAACCTCGACTTTTTAGACGTATATATCAACGGGTTCAGGTACGGAACAGCATATCTCGACTCCGACTCATATAAAGTTTCATTCGGTGCTCAAAATAATGTAGATACACTTGTAGCATATTCCGATTCAATGTTATCTCAGAATATTTATTCAAATATCAATCCTCTTGATCATGTTAGCTGGGAAGTTAATGACGGAAATTATTTTGCCACCGTAAAACACGTTCTTCTCGATCATGATATTATTATTACAAATCCTATTTTAAATAATCAATCAAGCCAGCTCTCTCTAGAGCATCTTTATGATAGAGGATTTGGATTAGAAGGTTTTGTAAAAATTACCCAAGTATATTATTTTAATGCTTCCCAAAATGATAATTTAGTAATATTAGAAGAAAACTTTGACTATTATATTTATGATAATGGTACTGTAGAATTTCCAGAATTCTCGGTTCTTCATGAATTGTTTACTAATTCAACCGATGTTAAGGACAATTTTGTTTATTTTGATTATTATAGCTCAGATATGTATGAACAAATACAACTCTCTAACGCTGACGGATTTTTCATCAACTTTTCCATGCCTTCTGTGTATTATGATCATACTACTATCGAAAAGTTGGTAATAACGTTCCATGATACTGATGGCGATGCATTCTCAATTGGTTATTATGATTACGATCTTCGAGAATATTTCTTAGATGCTGTTAAATCTCAATATGAAGTAGAAATTTTTGATCTTGGAAAGATGATCGCTATTCCATTATATATTAATTTGGATAGAATTGATCTTTCAAACCCCTATAAAGACTTTGATCTCAGTTCTCTTGCGATGATTTCATTTACTATTAAAGATTCAGTTAGGTGGCCAGGAAGTTTCCTTCAAAATATTGGAGATTATTCTGTATTAAACTTGCCATATCAACGTGTTGGAATTTTAGACCTTAAATTATATAATGTCATTAGTGATTCAATTGCTGCTGATGAGAACGGTTATGTAAATTCCACAATTACCTTTAGAGCTCCTGATTATTATAATTTCTTTGCCGAAAGCACATTTAAAATTAAAAGATTAAATATCGAATTTACAGATTCAGTCGCATTATTAGCCCAAAATAATATTTACGGAGCATCTGGTAATTATTATGGCACGTATTCATTCTTAAAAGAAAAGACAGGAAACACCGGAGAAAATATTAACTTTATCACCTCAGGTAACTCAGGTGCGGGGGCAGGAGCCGTAATAATTGATAATTTTAATAATCACAATAAAATATTACAATTATTTGATAGTAGCATTACAGGAAAAGTTTCAATTCAAAATACATTTGCAGGACAGACAACTCAAACTATAGAATTTTATATCGCAACCTCAGATTACACCAAAGACAGTTATGTTATCCTAGAAGAGTCAGATTCAGACAGTATTATTCCATTCGCTTTCAGAAATAGTCAGCTCCAATATTTAGACGGCTCCACATATACCGATACAGGCTTAACACCTTCAAATAACAAATTTTATCATGTAAGGATAGATTTCAATTGTACCGCAGATACTTATAATTTATACATAGACGAATCCTTAGAAGCTTCAAACGCAGACTTTAACGTGGTTGCTTCCTCTATAACAAGCTTAAGATTTGAGACTTTAGATATTGATTTTGGGTATTATACATACCTAGACGCAGTAAGCTATCCTTGGGCACAAGACTACAATATTGGAGATAATCTCAACAATAATTACACCCTACCATATGATATAGAATATTCTGATTTTGTAGAATTAAACTATAGATTTAATAATTCCAGTAATCCCGTATTGTTTGATGATTTCATGACAATCCCTATTACAATGATGAACGAGACTTCTGGAGAAATAATTTCATTGAGTACGGCTCAATGGATTTCACAGTTAAACTTAAACTCCCAGTCAAGATTAATGGAAAATTATTATCATTCATTATTCTTTACTCCTAACATATTAGACTCTACAAATATTACATTTGGATCATTCGGTACACCATTATTTAATATTACATTCACAGATCCGCCTATTCTTACTCTAAATATAACTCAAGAATCTCTTTCAGAATCAGAACCAATTTATCTCGATCAAGAACATTATGAACAATACGCTGAAGATGGTTATATTGAATTAGAATATGGACAATCATTATTTCTAAGTGGTGTAATTCTAGATAATGACCAATATATAATAGAAGATAGAGTTTACCAATATAATTATACTAATGCGTTAGACGGTGAAACTGTTACAAACCTTGGTATCAATGCACCTTACGGAGATGATGAGTTTATCAACAGAGAAGAATTTGCTATTTATTACATCGACGGAAATCTAACGAAGAGGCCTCTTTTCTCGTCATTAGACGGAGATTATTTCATCAATTATTCAGTCTTACAACTAAATAGACCTCCTGAAATAAGTTATGTTGGAGGAACTTTCCTCTTAAACATTTTCTGGAATACATTATCAAAAGATTTTATTAATTACGATACATTTCTGTCAGTTTCTTATAAGATTCAAAAGGGAAGACCAATTAACCCCATTTCTTACCCTACATTTGATTCTTACGGAAACAACCTATACGATAATTTGATCGAAATTCCTTTTGCTAAATATGATATGCTTTCTAGGTCATGGATGACAGGAGGGAATTTTACAGAAAGATTCTCAATTTCCAAACGTATACTGTATGAAAATGTTGTAAGCACTTCAGCTATAATCGAAGGACCACAATATCAAGAATACCAATTAATTCAAACAGGAATTACAAGTATTGATTCCATATATGTAAATAAAAGCAATTCTGATAAGTTTGAGTTTGTAAGTAATAGCGATTACAACTGGTCTATTACAAGTGATGGAAAATTAAATATTACAGATCTCGATTATACATCCGGAGATGTGTTCCGTGTTTACTATCATGCGTACAGCCCCACATTTATAGAGCATCCAATCAATAAAACATTTTCAGAAGTCTCATATATTAAAGTTACCAACCAAACTGGATATGAATATACTTTCATTGAAAATCAAGATTATAAAATATCTCAAGATGGGTACAATATATATTTCTTGGATCTTTACAACACTATTATCGAAAGCGGAAGTTTCACGATATTTGACATCTTTGAAATAAAATTTAACTCAACACTTTCAAGAAGGATAGATCTTAGTCAAAATATTATTTTAACTCTTCAAGATTCGCTAGGAAACGACGTTCCTATTGACAGCATAAAAGTTGATATATTAGGTTCATTTGAATATACTAGAAAGTTGGAAGTTAACAGTCCTATTTCAATGCCTCTAGGCGGGGGAAAGCAGATTATCCATCTTACTTTAAAATACATGCCACTTACTATATATAATAAATCATCTGACCAATTAGTAGATATCAATTATGAGAATCAGAACGGAGATAAATTATATCCTTTTGTTGAAAGTAATAAATGGGCTAAGCCATTTACAATTCTAACTATCCCTAATAAAGTCAAATTGGTAATGCTCAATGACATCACTCAGGATATGGTTATTCAGCAAAATTTCTTTGAAGAGAGGGACTATCAATACAACTATAATCCTATGGAAACTCTGGAAGAATGGGAAGAATACACCCATGTCTCAATTGATGCCCTTATTAAGAGTAATTATATGTTTAAGTTCCGATTATTAGATTACGAAGATGTATCTGCTGAAGGCACACCAATAAACGGGTCAATAGTATGGTTGCATGTTGGTATAATGCCCAAAAGTGAGACTCAATTCCGAAACACACGAGCCACAATAGAGGAGTATGGTATTAATCCTTATTTTGAAGCTTTAGGCACTGAAGAAGTTACCTTTAACGGACCTGGTAAAAGTACCCTCGGAACAAATAAAATGTTTGGTAGACCACTTACATATTCTCTTGATACCTATAGTGAAGATTATAATGCCTATGGGCCTCTGATATGGTTATGGGGCTTAACCAATGAAAACGGAGAAGTTACATTTAACGTACCTCTCAATAAAGATTTTGTTAGCTATTATCTTGATATTTTTGGTCAAAGAGAAGGATTTAGCTCAGTAGAGGACGTTGTATTATATGTTCGAGCGTTTAGTGGTTATTTTGATTGGGATGATTTCGCAATAGATAGTCCTGACCAATACCTTATTTCTAAAGACGGTCTAATATACGACGGTAGTGAAAGAATAGAGAATTATGACTTCTCAGACTTAATGCTTCAAGATAACACTTACGTTGAGGGTCTTCTCAATTTGCATAAAAAAGATATTGTAGTGGCTACTAATGATCACTATTCATATGAGATTCCTGATCCTATTATTGGTCAAATATTTAAATCCTTAACTGTCCATGTATACGCAACAGAGGCAAGTATTCTACCAACTCCAGAGACTCCATCTATTTACTCGTTAACCAGAGTGCATTCAAGTTCAGAATTAGAACCCACTGATAAAAATATTTTTGATGATGATTATCGATATTACGCAACAGTTCAAATTGTCAATCCTTCTGGAAATATAATAGAGACATTCTATAAAGAAATAAAGGAAGGTGATGGTAGTGGATACTTTACAATTGATAATGAGACTATGGTTTCAATTCTAAATAAATCAGGTCCCGGAATTTCATCCATTAAGATTCAAATAGAAGATTCAGAAAATTATAAAAAATCCAATATTGTTAATGTCCCATTAGAGATAAAAGCAGCTAATTATCTCAAATTCGGCGAAAGAAATATGGAGATTGATTTAATTGATCCGTTTATAAATGCTTATGGTCAAGCATTTGATAATGATGGTGACACAGTCATGCCATTCGAATCCAATTATCCTCATCTTATGGGCACAGTCTGGGTTGATCCTAACTTTGGAGGTCCAGTAGGAGAAGAAGAACTGTCCATTCAAGATTATGTGGATATAAATATAATGGTTGAAATAATCAATGATGATGGTACGACAGAAGAACCGTTCCCACTTAGAGAAGGAATAATGCTTCGCCCAGGAAATAGAGATGAACTGATGATGTTTGATATTGGCTTAGGTCCTGAAGACGCTTTTTTAATGAACCTTGCTTGTAAACTCAATTTATCATTTGATATATCTTATAATGCGTATGAAGTCTTTAAAGATAATAGAGATATTGAAATATATCTTTTAGATTTAAGATTAGAAGTAAATCCATCTTCAAGTACCCCTACCACTATTTGGTCATTGTATAACGAGGGTTTCACCTCCCAGGAACCTCTGTTAAAAATTAAGAAACAAGGTGATGCTCTAGGTGAGGATGATACCATAACTACCCCTACAGGTACTATTTCATTAGGCGGTTATGATAGTGTAAACTATGGCATTGAAATTGATTTCACTTACGATCCTGAGACTTCTCGTTATTCACTTTCAAATGACAGTGAGCTTTACTATCTATTAGCGTTAGACGCAATCACACCGTTAGAGATACAAAATAAATCAGGTGAAGTCGTTACTGGGTGGTCACAGCCATATTCTGCTTCGAGCAGCCCAAGGGAACAAGCCATTATTCAATTAGACGATCCTAAATGGATTTCAAATTATACCACATTCACAGTCATTTATAAATTTGATTTTGATTTTGGATCTAAAAAATACGCCAAGATCACGTTAGGTTCTGACCAAGGTTATAATCTTAATATAAGCTGGATAGAATTCAACTTTCTTTCAGGATTCTTACCAAAAAGTGAGGATAGTAATGCAGATATGTATATAAGATATAACCAGACTTTTGATGGAACAACAGCCACAAATTTTGATTTAGAGTATTCCGTCCAAAACGCAAAGTTAGAAGACTTTATAATATATAATAATGATACGCTTAATGCTCTTGATAGCATTGACCAGAAAATTGAAGTCAGTATTTATTCTAACGCACTAAGAATAACCTTCGATGCAGCTCCAAGTCAAAATTTTAGTGTGATTTACGGTGTCCGATCTCAATATGATTTAGGATATGGTTTCCAAAAGGTTAATAAATCTTATAGTGATTCTGTACGATTAATTTATAATAGTGATAATACTGATCAACTTCTCGATCCAAGTAGCACCCCAATTAGCACAATTAATGTGTCAGATCCTGCATTATTCATTGGACTTGACAACTCATCTGATGAAACCTTATTGGAACTCTATAATATGCCACTTCTTTACGATCCCGCAATTAATACGACATTCATACTAGATCCTGTTGTCATCGATCAAATTAATAGGTTCAGAGGAGCCAATACCAACACCCTTACAATTAAATTCTATTATGTCCCAAGTGGGGGATATAGCTCATATTATACCGATTCAATAGAAATACATCTTGACTATTCAGAATTACATCCAGATTTAGAATTTAATTCTTATTTCATTAGATATTCAAAAGAACTTCAAGGTTTGTATGAAGCATTTGGAACCGGTTCCCTTGACATTTACATCTCAATTCTACAGGAAGGGAATAGCTCCAATTATATTCCATACATTATTCTTGAACAGTTTGATTATCAAGTAGATGAACACTTTGCTGAGATGTATTCTCGAATGCCCCTCACCAATACAAGTACCTTAGATGTTAATTCTGTTATAAACACCCCCCATTTCTATTCAATTTTAACAAAACCATTTATAGATGGTGTGTATGGAGAATCCCCATTTGATTTATTAGATGGTTCAGAAGTAACGGTAGCTTTAGAAGACATGCCCTATTCCAGTCTAGTCTCTCTAGAAGGCTCAAATGATAATTATACCTTTAACTATTTAGGAACTAGTGAAACTTTACCAATCAACGCTCAAAATTATTATATGATTCCAAACTTAGGATTATTTACAGACGCATACAACATAGAGGAGACGTTATACCAAGACGGATTTGTAAATCTATATAATGGAGCAGGAACAGATGTTCGAGGAGAATCTGATTACAGCACTCGGTATTATATGGATTATGAAGGTGTAGCTTACAATGATTACGAATCTTACATAACCGACGGAGTGCCAACTTCATGGGAAGATATGTTTAATATTACTGATCAATTTTTATCTACTCGAGAAATAACAGTTTCAGGGACAATACTTTATCATCAACAATTTGATCTATCTTCAGATACTTTAGATTACGACGAATTAAGTTCTATTCTTGGAAATATCTCCGGAGCCTATTTTGCAGTTCAGATTCCAGACGAAGTAAGTATAGCCCATATGAGAACTGTAGGAACGCCCTATGAATATGATCTTAGTGTTCAAGGCTTCCCAATTGGTGATTATGTAGATGGCACATACAGTAAAGTTGTAACTTCGGGAATGACTCAAGGTTTCGATACTAGATTAGATGCAGAAATCATGAACTCAACTACCGATTTTTCTCTTGAGTTTGCCTCAAACGGGAGCAAATATATTGTATTCTATGTGCCCATCAGCACCGCTCAAAATTACGCCACCGATAATATTACGATGGTTGATTATTGGGCGTATTATACATTTGCGGAAGGATTTGACTACAAAATTACTGAAGATCCATACGATCCTTATGTATCAATAATAGATTGGGTGTATGACATTGATTCACTTACTTCATATACTATGCATCCTGATTTCAGCACCGGATCAAGTTTTGTTATAGATTTTTCGGTTTTAAGTTGGAAGAACGCAGGAAATAACTACATTTCCGATGGTTCAGATGAACTCACGTTCCAATCAGAAACTCAAGTTAACATAACAGAAATGTATTATGGTGATGATAACGAGACTTTCTCAATTCTCAATTTAGTACCAGATAATCAATTCAATGATACAAGTATATTCCAATTTATATATGTTGAAATCTGGGATGGAAGCGATGACACTACTATTGAGATGTATGAGTTGAATAACCCGATTTCAAATGGTTACATCATTCAAGATGTAGATGTAAGCTTCTGGTTTACTCTTAATTTCACAAAGATTTCTGAAGTAATAGATACTGCTAAAAGTGGGTATATATTGGTCGAAGATGTATACACATTAATTCAAATTAATTTTATATCTTCCCAACTGAAATATCAGTTAAGCCATACTCCTTTCAATTATGATTATATAGGAACTGAACATGAAGCTTATCATATTAAAATAGAAATTAACGGGCAGACTACAATTTATTCCAATGACACCATAGAATTTAATAAATATGTGTTAAAAATTGAAAATAATTATATATATTTCCATGATCGCAATTTTACAGAAGACGGTTATATAGCAAACAAATCTCTCATTGCAATAACTTACAAATATAAACTTCAGCCCGGTTTACTTGATAGAGAACATTTCTTTCAAGTTATCTATCCTTGGACAAATGTATTTACCCCAATAAGCGACGAGCTCAATCAATTACTCGGATTTGATTCGAGTCCAATGGCTCGTATTTCAGGGAGCTCAATAATCTCTCCATTTGAATATAGTCTATCCATTAATGATACATATTCGTTATATTTAAGCTACAGATTGAATCAAAGAAATTATTATATTGAAAAATTTGAAATCGATTATGCCTCAGGAGAAAGAGAGTTTCAATATTTACCTGATGATGTTACTAACTATATTTCCGAATTTAATGAAACTACATTTATAGTGTATTACTATAATAATTCCGGAGATATTGAACATTTGAATGAATCTCATTATACTGTAGATATTATAAACCATAAAATTATTTTACACAACGACGAGAACATTATTGTTACTCCAAATAACATAACAGAATTTTATGTTTCGTTCTTAACCACCTCATATGATAGAGTGTTTAAAAGCCATACGTTTACATTTGCGCCCCAAAGTTCCAATTCAGAAGTTACAGATAGTCTTAATGTCAAATACTGGGATATATTAGGAGGAAATCGATTATCACTTTTCCCCAATTTCAATTCCTATTATTTCCTTGATGAAAATAGAACCTCTAACATAGAAGTGGTAGCCCATGCATCTGAGTTTTTCGCTTATTTAGACTCTGATAACTCAGTTCTTTCCTATGATTTAGCAGGAGAGTTATCTTGGTACGATCTCCAATTACTTACTGATATTCAAGCAGGAGAGTATTCCTCACTTCACATGAATATGTTCATGTATAATTACGAAATTGTAGAAAAATTAATCGTTAGATTATATGATAGCAGTAGTGAATTAACAGCATTAGTTCAAGAATTTACAATAGAAGATATACTTTCTACAAATTTCGATATTGAGATAACTCTTCCAACTTTTGCTGGTAATGATTTACAGCGTATTGAAATCCAACCCGTATTTACCACCGATGGATTTTATTCCGCTTCCAATACAATAGGAATTCCTAGAGTAGATACTTTAGAATGGGATGAGCAATTTGTAAACGGTCTAACGATAATCCAACAAGATGATCTAAATTTCACCATATACAACGAAGGGGCGGTATTGAACCATACCCTTCAGTTTGAGTTATTTACAGAGAGTACATCCCCCGAGTTAATTTACATGTTTAATGATGAAGCTGAACTACTTAAGCTTCTTGAAGGGGAGACCTTCAATTGGACAACTACTCAAGTTGGTAATTCAACTGTATACCATCTATATATACCGTATAGATATGTAGACCCCGACACAGGGGAAAACAAGACGTTTACCAAAAGAGATTTCATTATGCTTCGATATTTCTCTCCTATAGAAAGAGGTATAACCGCTCTTGTAGGAGATTTATATTTCCAGAAGAAACCTGTTGATTATGGTTCACTACCTAATATTGCTGAATTTGTTTTAATTAACACCACCGATTTATACAACTCTACTCAAATTTCACAACCTTATAATATTAGCATGCCTTTGCCGCTTACTCCTTTCGATACAGATTACACAGATACCTATAGACAATTATTTATAGATATTAATTTATCCAATTATGAGCAATATGCAATCGATGGTCTTTTAGATATTTCCCATATTCTCTTTTCTGTTATTAGTCCATCTTATATATTTAAAATAAATGAGATCGCAATTATTCAGAAAGCGGTCGAACCTCTTGAATATGGTGAAGGGTTCTATAATAGAATATGGCAATATTCAGAACAAGAACAGTTCACATCAAGTCTCGATCCTTCAAATGACCAGTATAATCTCACTTTAGAAAATTCTCCACTATTTTATTATGATGCAGATTCGGAAAAGTGGCTTTCTTATATCAAAGTTTATGACGATAATTACAATTATTACAGCATAGGCATTACCGGTGATGAGTATCAATTACACTACAATCCAGCTAATAAGAGCCTCTCTTGGAATGAAGGTTTCGACAAGTTCCAAGAATATTGGGGAACTCAAATTGAACTTCCTGCCATAATTGATCCTAATACGACTCTCTATGTTGAGTATAGTACTAATACCTCTTGGTCAAACCCTGTGGTGCTCCCATATCAAAACCTTGACTCTAACTCAATCCAGCTCACCTATAACTTTGACTATCTTTTAGATCCTCAATATGAAGAATGGTATGATGAGATTATAGAAAATGATAATTTTGATTATAATATTATTCAATATTACTCTGAGTCTTTTACAGTATATACTAATACAAGTACATATAGCCATATCTTTAATTTAGATTATGATTTAGAACAAGATTTCCTTAATTTAAGTTTATATAAAGTAATAGCTATCTATTATAATAATACCGATATAGAGCTTATAGACGATAGTGTGAACTATGAGCTTACCTTTGATTTAGCTACAAAAAATATAACTTTAAAAGATTTAAACGAAAATGACGGTAGATTTGATCAATTTTTCATCATAATAGTTTTATTGAATTTTACATCGGGTCCAATTTCTACCTACACAGAAATTAATTTTTCACCCTATTTCAACCAGACATATCTATCTGATCCAGAATCTTCCTTTTATGATTTTTCCTATATCTCGTTTGAATACTCATCACAATATTCTGTAATTTTTTCAGCGACACAGGATTATAATCCTTTCGAATTTTTCAATTACACCAGAAATAATAATTTTGAATTTACAGAAGCTTTTAACACTAAAGATGAGTTTGGTTTATATATTCCAGAAGAACCTCAAACAATTACCTATGTCGCGTTTACTGGAACATTAGAATATAAGCAACAAATCGATATGGACGGTGATGGAAATTATGAAATTACTAAATACGGTATACCAGACCCGAATAATGCTTCGCAAATAATTTGGTATAGGATTATCCAAGACTACAGGATAAGAAGTCCACCAAAGTCCGAACCTAACTCCCATAAAAGTTCTTCTACTGAATGGTTTAGCCTTGATCTTGAGGATATAGGTTTTTCATACGATGAAATTGGAGATTACAGCCACCCCCACTTCTGGGCAAGACGTTCAGTGGAAGAAAGTTTTGATAAGACTGAATTTGTTTCTGAAGGGACGTACATTGTGACAATTGATGAAGATCAAGACGGATTACGTGATATTGAAATGGTGTATCATTATCAATCAATATTAACTAAGACTTATCTAATAATTGAGGAGACGACGTTGATAGTACCGGCGCTTGAAAACCCTGCTGTTTATCAGACTTTCGAAGATTTAAATAATGATGAAGTCGTCGAATATATAGTAGCTGGAAAAGATTACGAAACAAACTACTACTATAGATATTTTCAAAGATATCTTGAGACAACAGAAATTACTACAATTAATCAATTTATAGGTGAAGAACTTCTTTTTAATGAATATGAAAATGGTGAAATTGTCGAATCAAGGTTATATGCTGATAGATTTATAAACCAACACTCAGATTATATTATCGGGGATGATGTAAGAACTTTATCAGAATATACTCAAGATGATATTTCCGACCAAATAACTCTTGGACCTGTAGAAACATTAGAAGAACAGCTAACTATCGAGGATATTACCTTAAACATATCAACTTCAGTATATCTTAATACTACTACATATTTTACCATATTACATCCTTCTGATATTGGATGGGACAGTCCGACATGGGGTATTGATAATGTTCCCATAAAATTTGATACACTTATCACTTCGCCAGACGAAGGTTTAGATACTATTACAAATATCTTTGAAGAGACCATAATAATCAGCATAGCTAATCAGTATAGCCTATTTTACGATTTTCTTAAGAATGCAAACTTTGGTTCAAGCCGACAAACCGAATTTTCTGTCACGGGCGTCTTTATGACTCCAAGCGATGGAGAAGTTTACTTTTCTGCTGTAAAAGACCATTATCGAACTAGCGATAAATCCGATGCAAGAACTCCAGGACACTACCTCTACTATGACTCTGATTTAAACGGCTTTTACGAGACTGTATTTATTTTGGCACCAGCAGATAATGACGGTATATACAATGTAATATCTGTTGGCTATAATTACGACGGTAGCCATGAATTTTTGCCTTATACCACCCTTGATATGGACAATGATTACGTCGGGGTTTCTGAATCTACCATCCTTATTAATGAACCTGCACATTATAAAGACAATATCTACAAAATTGTTTGGAACCAGGATGTTCTACAAGTAATTGACGCTGTATACTCTTCTGGTGTAGAAGATTATCTTATTCCAAAAGATCAAATTTTTGAGATCTTAAAGATAGCTAAAGACATAGACAGAGACCATTACCCCGAGTTATATAGACAAGTAGAACGCGAAGCATATGCTCGATTGCATACAATATTTTCTGACGCTTTATGGGATACAATAGTTGCAGAAGTACAAAAGGCCATTATACCGGGTGTAGTTTCTGCTATAGTTTCAGCTGTTGGCACACCATTGTTAGGGATGATTGCCTATTCTACTATTTACTTCTTAGAATCCTGGTTTGACCATCTTAACCAAAAACGATTGGCAGATAACCTCGAGAAATCTATTACTTTCTATAAAGAGGGCGCTAAAAGAGATATTCCAAAATATATAAATGATAAAGTCTATCATGATAGACTATGGGCTGATTATGACGACGAGCATAACGCCCACAGTTCGGCTTATTACTATACCGTTACGGGCGGCGAGTCTGGAAGTGTTTATAAAGCAGATTTAGTCATTGCGCCCCCATTATTTTTCAGAGGGGATGGAGCTACCTTTAATAATTATAATTTAGATTATTTCTTCCTCACATCTGAACTTGCGTCTTTAAAGGAAAAGCCATATATCAAAGATGTAATTATTGGGACATCTGAAGACGCTAATTTTTATTATAAATTAACGAAGCCTACTGGATTTACATTTTTTCCATACACCTATATAAATTTCGATACAGAAGGAAATGTAGGAGTAACGAGGAGTTATTCCCAGAGATCTACATCAATTACAACAATAGAAAATCTATATGATTTATATGCGCCTAATACTTTGGGAGCTATAGAACAAGCAATTAAGGCAGAATCAAATGGTCAATTGGACACAATACGGCCATACTTCACTAACGGTGTACCTGACTATCGGTTTGTAAATAGCGAAGATATCCAGCTCACAAGACAATTGTCGCATCTCTACAGACCAATTGTAGTGAGTCCGCAACACTATCAAGAATTGGTGAGGGATGGATACTCCAAATCAGAAATCGTCTTCGATCTTAATAACATATATTTGTGGTTCCAAACTTATAATCTCAACTCTGCAGAAAGAGACAAGGGGTATGTGCAAAAGATAGAGATATCGAATAAAGGTTTCGAATATGAGAATTATGAAATGACCATTCAGACACCCACCGGACAGGAGGATGTGACTGATTATGTCATAGAAGGCGGTACTATTTATTTTACAAAGAAAATTACACATATTCTAGGTATTACACTCTTATCCTTACTATTTGGTGGAGATTATAACATTCACCTTCTTTTTGACACCATTGTTCCTTTTGAAGTTAAGAGCCAGAATATTGTAACATATGATGAGCAAACCCTTAGACGAAGGGTAAATACTATAAATTATGTTGACACGATTGCGGATTATGGAAGACTTGCTTTGGCACAAACACTTTCCTATTCCATTTCTGATTATTTCAATCAATATTACATCGCAGCAACCGATGCCAATTTCCGTGTACAGTTTAAATTTACATGGATTTCGACTCTTTGGTCAACCCTTTTCTCAACTCTTTTATTAGCACCTGTGACAATTATGTCCTCTATGGCTTCCAGCGGAAAAAGCTTAGGAAAAACAGTTGCAAGTCAACTTGTATCAATTCCATCAGCCGTAGTGGAAGAAATATGGGAAGAATTATATCTTGATCCATTAGTCGAGCGGTATTTCTACTCTCGTGTAAGTCTAGCCGGCGGAAGCGATGAGCTTGCTGCGTTTGTATCCATGCTAGCCACTTCAGTACGAGAAGGGCTCGGAGGAGTAGGCAGATATGCGAGCGGCAAGCTAAACTTCGGTTTAAGCTTTTCACAATTATTCCAGCTTTCAGAGCAATATGGCGGCGATGCGCACCATCCTACCGCACTTAACCAGCTTGATATTCCAATTGTCTCTCTAATAGCGACACCTATAATAGCGGGATTTACAGGCGGATTTGGTGCTTTAGCCCTCGGCTTTACCTCAATTGGTCTTAGTTTTGCGACTGATTTTGCCTCTAATTTGATTTTACATGGATTAACAGTACCAAGTCTAGATCAGAGTGCCGTCCAATTAATGAATAGCATGCAATATTCTCTATTTTCAGTAGCGAGTCAGCTAAATACTATAGGCGCAATAGCAACCTCTTCTAATCCTGCTCTTTTCATGCATCAAGCAATTCTTTCTTCACAAATCAATCCTTCGACTCTCGTCAATTTTGAAACCCAGCTTTTGCAAACACAATTAAGTCTCTCTAATTTACGAATGGAAAGTGATCTTTTCAACTTAGAAATTCAAAATACTTTTACCCTAGAGCAAAAAGCTATTGAAAAGGGAATAAATAAAGTAGAAGGGCTTGCTGCAGTAGAAGTTCCCTCAGAAAATACAGAACATGTAGTACTATTCACTGAAGAAGAATTAGCTATTGTGGAAGTGAGTGATCCTGTTTTTGAAGAAGATGGAATGAGAACGTGGTCAGTTCCGCTCCCTCCAAATTATTATTTATTGACCGATCGCCAAATTAAACAAGGTCCAAAGGTAATATACAAAAGGGGTATTTCTCTTGATGAATTTAATTCAATTTATATAAAAGAAGGAAAAGTTCTTATGTATGATGGTCAAATTCTTAAATCCGACTATTCAATTCAAGTAGTAAATTACGATGGAACTATCAGTGAAATTACTTTAAAGGGACACTGGTCGATTTCAAAGGTATTTGATTTAGTTGGGTATCAGAGAGGTAAAGCAACGTTCTTAAGACAACTTAGTTTTGTAGAGCAGAGTCTTGTTATTGCTGATGATCCAAGCTATACCCCCTCCACTTTCGATTCTTTTGGCTTTAAAAAATTGGTAGAGACTCACGACTCATATTTCAAAAACAGATTAGAAGAAATGGTTAATTCATACGAAGATTTACAAGCATTTAATGATCTTTATAGATTCATAAATCAAGAAGCAAAGATCATGTTAAGCGTAAGTTTAGAGACCTATACTAGAGGATCATTTAACCCGCAAAAATTCGAAGACATCTTTAGAAAGAGTTACTTTGATATGAAATTTGGAGGACGAGAAAGATTTAACAGGCTAATTGAAGGTGTAAATGACCCCATAGAGCAAAAGCAGCTTTTTGAGAAATATAGAGATGCAGTTAATTCCATTTATGACGAGATATTTGCTCCTGGGTTTAGAATAGCTAAGGTTGGAGAATTCGCTTTAGAACAAGCTGAATTTCTCCTTTCAGATATAATTATGAGAAATTTAATCCTAATTCATGCTGAACCAAAACATGGTGGTCCGGAAATTTCTGAAGTAGCTGGAAGAATAAAAACTTTATTAGCCAACGGTCAGATACTTAACGAGCTTAGACAATTTATGCAATCAAGTGAAGGTAAAATAGCGTTCTTTGATAAATTCAGAGAAGGTTTCTTTGATTTTGTAAAAAGTGATTTATCATTTACTTCAAGACTTTCAAATCTTAAAGGAAGAATACTGGAAGCAGAAGATGCGATGAATAATTTTCCCGATGAACTTGTTGAAATTATGCGTAATGACGAATTTGAAGCTCTTATTAACGGAATGAATTATGGAAAAGTCTTCTCATTTCCAAGAAGCTATCTAGGACTGAATCGATATATCGATAGCCAAAGCAACCTAAAATTTGTTGAATCTCAGTTATTTAATTCTGATATTTCTGCTATGAAGAATTTAATGACATCGGATCGCAGTTTTCTTGATAGTATAGGAGGAATATTAACTAAAAATAAATTCTACGTTAGAGAAGTGAAAAATACTGCTACCCTTAGCGGTATAACATTTGCGCAAAAAGAGCAAATCGCAAACGATTTAATTCGAGATGCTTTCATGTTAGTTCCTATTGAGCTTATGAATATTCAGACTAGTTCAATGAATACTCAACTTAAAAATTTAAGAGGATTGCATTTAACCGCTACTGCTCCATCATTTGAACCAGATTTATCGTTATCTGAAATAATAAATAACATGGGATGGAATACAGATATGAGGAAGCGCCCATTCGGTATAATAAAAGGTGAAAAGACACGGTTTTCCCAGTTTGGATCTACCAATGACCTAAAGTTCCCTGAATTGTATACTCTACTGTATATGACCGCTGATAATCTTAACTCAATTATCTTGGGTAAGAGTCAAAGTGCCGCCCTAATTGAACTCAATAATTATATAAGTTCGGGAGGGTTTATTTCGGAGATAAAGAATCTTGTCAAGCTTGTATTATCCAATGATCACTTAAATGAGCTCGTAGATAGGGGAATTGATGATGCATTTTATAATTCTGTAGAAGATTACTTTGAAGACAATTTACCTAATTTCTTACTTCCGACTGCTGATGGCTTAGGATTTGAGATTTCCTTTAGAGAAAGGGTTAATTTATTGTTTAAAAAACTTGATTCAAGCGGAAAACCTGTTAAATTAAAGATGAAAGATTTACCTACCGATATTAAAATATATGAAAATAACAAATGGATCCTTTTCAGAGATTCAATAAGGCAAGATTATCCATTCCTTACAGACCAACAATTAGAAGAAATGGAATTAGATTCTGCATATATAATTGTACATGGTAGAGACGGAAATACTATCATTAACGGTCTTATGGAAATAGAGAATGTGAAGACTCAATTGCCTTCAGGAATAAAAGAGGGATTTATGGATCTTACTACAAGTGAAGTTTCTCATAATATTTTTGTTAGTGATGCCCACGGGAACTATCTCTATAGTAAAATCAATTTGAGGACACTATCTCCACGATCTATAGGTTGGCATCTATGGTTAACCAATACGGGAGGTTCAACGCATAAAAGCCTATATATTTGTTTCGGTTTTACCTCTGGGAATCAATATCAGAGCTTTTTATTTGATTCAGACATCAAATTCATTGCTAAAACTCAGCCATTTTCTGAATATCTTTCTGGTACTAAAGGGATGTACTCCAAAAAGAAATTACAAAATTTGAATAGTGCTAATATAGAATTCTTTTTAAGTACAAATGATATAAACGAATTATATGGTACTGATTTTGATATTGATATTATTTTTAGATTATATTTTGAATTATTAGACGCATCTAAAAGAACGGATTCTTATGTAAATTTATACATTACTAAGTTTATGGATGTCCTCAATGGTAAATTAATTAATTTTAAGAACTTTGACCTTGGTCCGGATTTGCAAAAAATGAACATAGCTCTTAAAGATTTATTTTTGGATACGGACGGTTACTACGACTGGGTAGAACTTAACAGATTTATTTACAAGAAGTCTGATGGAGAATTATTTAATTTCGATCTTGAACTTAAAGAATGGTTAGATCTTTATTATCGAAAAGTATTGCAATATACAGGATCAAATCTTGACATTAAAAGAGAAAAGGAAAGATTGTCTAAACTAAATTCATTAGATGTTTTAGGCGATAGAGAATATCTTTCTGAAAATGAAATAAAGATCGGAATAACTATTTTAAAATCAGCTGAAAACCTTTTTGGCCATTTCACTATTAGGGCTATTCTTCTAGGGATGATAAATCTAAATAATGATGTTACCTTTCGAATAAACTCTAGACCTCATACTGATGAGCTTTTTAGCATAATGAATCATATAGGTTTCGTGGTACCTCAGAGTTATTCTCATATTGATTTACCTGCGACAAGGGGAGCAAGGGATTATGACTCCCTATTCTTTGGTGCCTTTTTCCTGGATTCATATATAGGTTTTAAGAAAGGACCAAGCGACTTATCTTTAAGAGATCATTCTTACATCTTTCCAATAGGTCCTGTTAGTTTGTCTAATAAGAAAATCTCTTCTAATGATCCAAGAAAGCTTTCTTGGTTAATATCTATTGAACTAGCAAAACAATACAGAGAAAATCATGGTTCTTATATACAAGGTAAAAATTTTAATAGCGTACTAATAACCAAAAACCTCGTAACGACTCAGCAAAATCTAGTCAAGAAATTTCAAGAATTAATTATGAAACAAGTGGTTAGTGACCCAGATGTTGCACCAGATAGAAAAAACGCTTTAATTAGTATTTTAATTAGCGAGATAACTAAATCCTTCTCATCAAGTCTTAAAAACAATAAATTTTACGATTTCCTAGATTCGGGAAACTCTTATGGGAATTATATAACTAAAAACGGCTATACATTACATTTTTCAATACATGAGTTTGAAGGTCTAGATATTATAAGATGGGCAGGTCTTCTCTCTACGATTTCGAACCAAGTTAATCAATTTATAATTACTTTAATCGAAAGAAATGTGGCTAATTTTGTTTTTCACTTTAAAGAATTCGTTGCTGGAATTGGAGGTCAAGTAAAAGTTTTCCCTCTCCATTTGAGAAGCGATAAAGGTTTTAAAGGTTTTTATGGTAATACAGAAGAATTCCTATTTGATTCCTATTCTATTGATTTAAGAAATCCTTTGACTAGTGATAACACTCAAGAGAATTATCGAAAGTCTGAAAACTTGCTAAAACACATCGGCTTTGTAATGCATGCATATCCAACAGCATTTGTAACGAAGGCAGTAGGGAGCACTTGGGACACCAAAGAGATCATTAATATCTTTAATTTTAGGGGTTATCTTAAATTGCACGATCTTTACTCAATAACAGGAGGACCTGGAAGAAACTTTCGGTCAGGAGATTATTCTCATACTTTAATTTACCCAGATCCTGATGACTCTGGTAGTTACATTAGTTTCTATGATGATTTCTGGGATTCCAACCATCCTAGCGGGGTTTCTAGTTATTATAGTCAAGGTAATAGTGAATGGAAAGAGGGAGTTTGGCTAAATCTAATAGGACTTCAAACTGAAATGCATAATTCATTGTTTAACTCTTGGTACATGAACATGATTATAACATCCACATCTCAATTTGCTTTAGATTTAAGAGCTATTTTGGATCTCTAATCAATTAATTTTTTCTCCATTATTAGATATTTATTTTTAGATGTTGTAAGCACATCAGTTTGGACGAGATCTAAAGACTTTATCCATTTTTCGATATATTTATTTAAAAGTTTTGAATTCATTTTTAATTTTTTAATTTTTTTTAGTTTTATGATTGTTTTAGGCAGATTTATTAAGTCGCAATAGCTCAAATTTAGAAATTCAAGAGATTCAAGATTCTCTATTGATTTTGGCAAATAACTAATTTCAGTTCTTATTAATGATAACCTTTTTAATTTTTTTAAAGTTCCAATCGATTCTGGTACCCGTTCAAAAATTCCTCCATAAATTTCTAGTCTCTCTAGATTCGGAAATTTGCCAAAAGAATCTGGTAGAGTTGTATTCCCCCATGAAAGTATTCTAAGTTCCCTTAATGAATTGATTATTTCTTTAGGTTCTGGTAAATTATCAACAAATTCATTTATTAGAATATGAAGTGTCTTAAGATTTCTCAATTTAGCAAGAGGTGATGGAAAAGTTAAAGGTCCTTTCACTTCAAAAAAAAATTGAATCTCCTGTATTTGTCTTTTGTTTATCGTGAAAAAAACGCACAAATCAGTATCTTGATTCTGTAAAAACTCAAAACTTTGTAAGAAATGATAATTGTATGGACTTAATTGTTCTAACTCCATTAAGATTTCAAAATCTCCTAAAATTAGAATGGAATTAAAGAATTCTTCTCTATTTAAATATTTAATAAATCCATTTTCCAAAAGATATTGAATAACAGAAGGAGTCCCACGCTCCAGCCTTTTAAAGATTTCTTCTTTAAATTTATTTTCTGCTAACACATCTCCATCTTCGGATAATTTTTTAAGCAACGGAAAGGCTAAATTTCTATGGAGTAATCTGGTATCATAATCATTTTCAACCCATACTTGAAGGTTTGAACAATGCGCCCAGAACTCTGTCTTTGGAGATATATCATTGTTTATTCCTTGTTCTAATGATTGAGCAAAATCTTCAATTTCTTCATCAACAGATCTGAAATCTTCAACATAATCCTTAATTTCACCCAAATAAAGTTTATTTAACAACAAGAATTTGCATTGTCTGAATAATCTTCCTTTTATATAAATGTTTGTTCTATCATTTTCCATTCTTAGGGTAATAAGATTATTTACTTTAAATTCTTTCAATCTCATTTTGTCTAGGTAAGAAACAGATTGATTTAAATCCTTACTCTTAATAGAATTACAATAAAATGAAAGATGATACTAATTTATATTTGTATCGATCTTGCTATTACAGTTTTAAAAAGTTCCACATCTTCAACTAGACGATTGGCTTGTTCTTCGGAAATTTTATCATCTTTTCCATATTTGTTCAGTTCCGTGAGCCAGAACTCCATTCTTCCTAAAATTGCTTCTTTCTCACCAATAACTCTTCTTACTCGTATAAATGTATCATGTAGTTTGTTTCTAATG
>SDBS01001483.1_pt1 | contig 23735 bp, 17 predicted proteins | sample 2277091 | NCBI WGS metagenome assembly SDBS01 (sample SAMN10404972, study PRJNA504765) | marine sediment metagenome | isolation source: marine sediment core GS10_PC15, 163 cmbsf | place: Arctic Ocean: Southern Knipovich Ridge | collected 2010
AATCACTATATCAAAGGCAGTGATGAATACTGGGACAGCAAGATGAGCTCAAAGTTTGGTTTTTTGGCCTGGCTGGGGGACATAAAGCCAATCGAACCTGTGCGAATACACAAAAAAGACTGGCGGGCGTGGGTGGTTCTGACGGAAAAAGAGAACTTCGGACTGCTGAAAATAAAAGGACTGTAATATCCTCTAAATGGGGGTTTCCTCCGCATTATGTATTTTTTTTATGTAAGCCGCAATAAAGTCCCCTTTAAGTCCGTCTCTATCTTTACAAATCCGGTATGTTTAAATATTAAGAGAGCCTAATTTTTGAAAGGAGCAGGAAATGTTAAAGAAGATTATGCTGGGTATTGCCGCGATGGTCTTATTAGCAGGAGTTATGAACATCACAGCCCAGGAAGCAAGTAATGAGCCTGGGGGAAGGCAACGCAGAGGTACGGGCAGGGGTAACCGTTCTATGCGGCCCGACCAAAGTCGGTCTGCCCAGGATGACTCGTTTATGGAAAGCTCACCATTGCCCAAGACAGAAGACGAGAAGAAGATTCTAAGCGTGCTCGACGATATGAACAGGAACCAGCGCCGGGGGATGATGAATGTGCCGCCGGAGGACGGCAGGTTACTGCGGCTGCTGGCAGAAACAGTCGGCGCCAAGCACGTTGTCGAGATCGGCACGTCTAATGGGAACTCGGGCATTTGGTTCTGCCTTGCCCTGCGGAAAACGGGCGGCAAGCTGACCACTCACGATATCGACGAGGGCCGAGCCGCACTGGCCCGCAAGAACTTCAAAAGGGCCGGTGTCGATAAGCTCGTTACACTCATTATGGGGGATGCCCACGAAACAGTTAAAAATCTCAAAGGGCCCATCGACATCCTTTTCCTTGATGCGGACAAGGAAGGCTATATCGACTACCTCAACAAGCTGCTGCCATTAGTTCGTCCGGGCGGACTTGTCATTGCCCATAACATGAATCCACGAATGGCAGACCCACGATACGTCAAGGCCATCACTACGAATCCGGACCTGGAGACGCTTCTGCTGCATAAAGACATTGGCGGCATCAGCGTGACACTTAAGAAACGTTAGAACTGATAGTTGAATCCGGCAATATCGGGCAAATTCCACAACCTTTATGTGAAGGAGATAATTTATGCCTTACAATCGAAAGGATTTCTCACGCCGAGAGTTTCTGTCGCGTGGTCTCTGTGTCACCGCCGGTGCCGTTGCGAGCGCCGCTTTGACCTCATGCAAACGTTCAGAGACCGAACCTGCCGCAAAAAGCGTTACCAGGACACGATTCGGACTCACTACCTACCAGTGGGGCAAAGAATGGGACATACCTACTCTTATCGCCAACTGCGGCAAAGCTCAGGTCTTTGGCGTCGAGCTGCGGACCAGCCAATCTTACGCTCACGGTGTTGAATTGGAACTGAGCGCACAGCAGCGCGGCGAGGTGAAGAAACGTTTTGAGGACAGCCCCCTTACGTTAGTGGGTCTTGCGACCAGTGAGCGGTATGATTCACCGGAGGCCGAGAAGCTCAAAGCGGCAATTGAAAATACCAAGGCCTATATAAAGCTCAGCCGGGATATAGGCGGCAGCGGTGTGAGAGTGTTCCCGAACAGTTTTCATGATGGCGTCCCGCGAGAGAAAACTATCGAGCAGATAGGCAGCGCACTTAACATCCTGGGGGCTTTTGCTGCCGACTATGGCCAGCAGGTTCGCCTCGAAGCGCACGGCACTGCGGGCGAACTATCGACTCTCAGGGCGATTATGGACCGAGTTGACCAGCCGAGCGTTCGAGTGAAACTCAATTCCGATAAGAGAGACACCGGGGGCAACGGGTTCGAGCACAATTTCAACTTAGTCAAGGATTTGCTTGGCGATACACTGCATCTGCACAATCTTAAGAATGCCGAGTTTCCGTATCAGCTTCAAATGGACCTGCTGGTAAAGATGGGCTGGAACGGCTGGCAGTTGCTGGAAATAAGCGATAAGGTCCCGGACCGCGTCCTGGCACTAATAGAGCAACGGCAGATATGGGATCAGATGTTCGCCAGCTCAATGAAGGCATAAATCCCGATTTTATCGGGACTGATCCTTTATAGGGAGGTGCCAAACTTGGCGAAAACATCTATGGGCAAAGTGCCCGAGGAAGAACCGCAACGAAGATTTGGTCTTTCAACATCAACCTACATAGTAATCGCCAGCATGGTTGGGACGGGAATTCTGATCTCGCCCGGGTACATGATGGCCTCACTCAAGAACTACCCCGTTATATTTGGGCTCTGGATCCTTGGCGGATTGCTTGCTATTTGCGGAGCTCTTTGCGTGGCGGAGTTAGCAGCCGCTCTGCCCCGTGCAGGCGGTGAGTACGTTTACCTTCGCGAAGCATACGGCCCGATGCCAGCCTTTCTCTCCGGTTGGACGTCGTTTTTTGTCGGATTTTCGGCGCCGCTGGCTGTGGCCAGCTCTATTGCGGCCTTATACCTTTTGACGCCGTTCGGATTAGCTGATGATAAAACGGGCCACCTTGTCAAGGTCACCGCTGCGATCATTATCGTCGCGGTCACACTGCCCAATCTCATTGGTCAGAAGCCGTCTATCTGGACACAGAACCTCACTACGATTCTAAAGTTGGGCCTGTTTGTGGCCCTGATAGTGATGGCATTTCTGTGTGGTGGTGGGCGGTTGGCACACATTGCGCAAGGCCAACCGATAGGAAACGTCAAGCTTGGGACCGCGGCTTCGCAGTTCTTCTACGTCATGTTCGCTTACACCGGCTGGAACGCCGCCAGCTATCTGGCCGGCGAAGTTAAGGATCCATCCAGAATTCTCCCAAGGTCCTTGCTGCTGGGCACCGGGCTCGTCATAGTTTTGTATCTGGCCCTTAACCTCGTTTTCGCCTACGCAGTACCTCTGGCCGACGTGGGATTTGACAATGCAGAACGGGTTCCCCTGCTCGCGGTCGAAAATTTGTTTGGGCCGAGGATTTCCAACGTATTCTCCGTTATGCTCGGATTGACGTTTCTGGCTACAGTGAGCGCTTTCATTATCACCGGCCCGCGGATCTACTACGCTATGGCAAAGGATGGATTGTTCCCCGCCATAGCGGGACATATCAGTTCAAAGGGCCGGATTCCTGTTTACGCGATGCTCGCGCAGAGCGTGTGCGCAATCATCATCCTATTCGCGACGGACTTCCAAAACTTGTACAAGTATGCCTCAGTGGGATTGTCGCTTTTTGCGCTTCTCTTTATCAGCGCAGTATATGCCCTTCGATGGAGCAGGCCAGAGATGGAAAGACCGTTTCGCGTGCCAGGATATCCTTTTGTTCCGGCGTTCTTTATGGCTGTAACCCTCTTCATGGTCGTGTTCGCGTTTATGCAGTGGCCAAAACCTTCTTTATGCAGCCTCGGCAGTATCATCGCGGGTATCCCGGTTTATCACGTCTGGTCATTTCTCCGGCACCGAGGAAGCTGAAATATCCAAAGTCCAAAATCACCACACGAGCACAGCATTTCTGAACGACAGAAAACGAAATAGCAGGGTAAGTCTTACGAAGCTATTGTGAAAATGTGGCGCACAAATGAGTGGTTTTAAGAGACCCAAACAAGTTCGAGGGCGCCACCGACAGTTTTTAATAACGCAAAATTCAATAAAATAGCTCGATAAACGAGCTTTTTTCACTTTTTTTTACGAAATTTTCCTCAAAATGGCAATAATTCGGGCCCTGAAACCGTCTTTATATTTGAGAGCCAAGTCTGAGAGTAGAAAACAGGCGCAAATTAAGAAAGCAGTAAAATGCTGAAGAAAGTTACTACAGATATTAAAGCGGCGATTTTGCTGATAGTAACAGAGAATCTTACCGCCCTGCGGATGTTTGTCAAGAATGTAACGAATTCAGTTTTTAAATCCACTGCAAAACGTCAAGATACGAAGTTGCGGGACAAAAAGAGGCCATAACTCGGAAAGGGACAGAAGATGTTGAGGAAGATCATTACATTGAGCATTGCAACAGCGGTTGTGCTGATAGGAATTGAAAATCTTATCGCTCAGGAAAAAACAGGCAAGCCTCAAACAGAGCCAAGACAAAGGCAGGTGCAGGAAGGGCGACAAAGGCAAAGGGGCCGGATAGAACAGTCTCGCAGAGGACAAGTTGACCGCGAAGCACAGGCCAAACGTGCCGAGGCTATGCAAATGAAGCGCCGGCAGGAGGCTATGCAAAAGAAACGGCAGCAGGAGGCGGCCAAGAAAGTCGAGGCAATGCGAAAGAAGCGTCAACAAGAAGCTTTGCAAAAGAAGAAGCAGCAAGGGGCAGCTAAGAAAGGCTCACCCAGGGACAGAATGAGCCGTGAGCCGCAGCAATCTCGTCGAGGGCAAAATCGACCTATGCAACAGATGTTCGGCAGACGGGACCGCGGTTGGCAGAGCAGAGGTATGAGTAGAAGGGGCCGAGGCTATCCAAGCAGAGGTATATGCCCATGGTGCCGCGGTTGGCAGGGCAGAGGTATGGGTAGAGGGGGCCGAGGCTTCCAAGGCAGAGGTATGGGCGGACGGGGACGAGGCTTCCAAAACAGAGGTATGGGCAGAGGTGGCCGAGGCTTCCAAGGTAGAGGTATGGACGAACGGGACCGAGGCTATCAAGGCAGAGGTATGGACGAACGGGGCCGCAGCTTCCAAGGCAGAGGTATGGACGAACGGGACCGAGGCTTCCAAGGCAGAGGTATGGGCGGACGAGGCCGAGGCTACCAAGGCAGAGGTATGATGGGAAGGGGCGGCCAAGGTTTTGGACCACGAGGTATGGGCAGGCCAGGCTCGGGTGTCCCACCAACTCCGGATGTAAGGCCATCTCCGCAGAAGTCGCCCGAAGAAGATGTATTAAGACCAGGACCGCCAATGCGGGGCAGAGGTATGGGCAGGGGTTTTCCAGGACCAAGAGGCCCAAGAGGATCAGAAACAAAGTCGGAGGACAATTAGGATACTTTTTGGCATAATAACCACCCTCCTTAAAAGGGCTGGATGCGCTTTTTCAAATGCGCATCCAGTCTTTTTTTTATTTGTATAGAAATGAAAGTTCAGACAGTAAGCTGCTTAGTAGGCTTATTGAACTGTTTTTTACCGCCAATCACTGGGGTAGTGGATGGATTCAGGATGAATGAGGAACTTTTTGGACAGTCCATCCAGAAGTGTTTCCAACCTCTTTATCTGGCAATCTGTTAGATAAGTGGTTTTGCCGTCAGCTATAACACAGATGCGGATAGTCTGACTGCTGCCGTACCAGGTTCGGCCTGGGATGAGCGACCATTGTCTCTGCCATTTCTCTGTTGCCTGTATTGTTCCGTCTTCACCGCCGCGGCCGTTGCATATACAGAAGTGGAAGTTATTGTCCTCGGGATTAGCCAGGCCACTGAGCAAAGCCAACTGCTCAATATTGCCAGCGTTAGTGCCGCTATAATAAATTTCGATGCGGTTCCAACGATCCGGGGTCTGGGCGGCCCGAGAAGAAATAGCTTTTGTGACAGGGTCGAGCCGGTAATAGGTCCAAAGAGAAAATGGGCCGGCGGATGGGGGATTATGACCCAGGGCCATTAGGCTTATCGCCCCGACTGTCATTGAAACCAGCAGTGCTGCTAAAACTTTTGCTACTCTTGCCTGATTCGGCATAGTCTCATCCTTGAGAGTTCCTGCTTCACTATTTTCTGCACAATATCATCCCTGAAATAAAGTGAACTAAAGTTAAGAAAACAAAAGGCACTTTACACTTTAGACACTTTGCACTCTATAATCCCTTATACAGTAAACATCGGCACCTACCTACGAATTACTCCAAATTTTGCCAAAAATTCTCTAATTTATCTTTACTGGTTACCAGAACCGCAGCTTCGTCCGAAAAGAATGGGAACATACTCTGGATTTTTCGGATGCTGCCAGTTTTTTCTAAGAGATGAAAAACAAAAACCTCACAAGTAGCCTGTTATAAATATGTTGATTTTTGTGATTATGGTCTGTAACATTTGCTTTATGACAAGTCATTTAGAAACAGGAAGAAAAGAATTGGCGTTAGAATACGATTCCTATCAAGATGGATTTCGTTCGCTATCCGCTGAGCAAATCGCTCAATTGACGGGCCGGGGATGTAGCTGTGAGGACTGGTCGAAGATCCAGGTTGCCGATGGTTTCAACGCAGGTACAGTAAAATCGACACACTTTTGTGGGCATGTAAAGTTAGGTGTTTTTGAAAAGCAGGTCTCATTTTTCGGCGGTGTTAAAAAGCCGGCCGGGATTAGTCACGCAACGATCCATAACTGCACAATCGGCAATAACGCATATATAAGTCATGTAAGAAACTACATCGCCAACTATATAATCGAAGACGACGTAGTGATAGATAACATTGACCTGCTTGCTGTTGAAGGGGAAAGTTCATTCGGAAATGGGACAGAGGTTGCAGTTGTTAATGAAGCCGGCGGCAGAGAAATAGCGATTTATGACCATTTATCCGCTCATACGGCTTATATGATAGCGTTTTATCGCCACAGGCCGGTAGTAATTGAAAAGCTGCAAAAAATGATAGCCGACTACACCGCCTCTGTTTCCGGCTCTATGGGCGTTGTGGGCAGAGGGGCCAGGCTTATTAACTGCCGAATTATCAAGAACATCAAAGTAGGCCCCGCAAGTGTGATAGAGGGTGTGAGCAGATTGGAGAACGGTTCAGTTAATAGCTGTTCGGAGGACCCGGTTTATATTGGCCCCGGTGTTTTTGCAGAAGATTTTATTGTTTGCAGCGGCTCGAAGATTACAGATGGTACAATAATCCATAAATGCTTTGTCGGCCAGGGCACTGAATTAGCCAAGCAGTATTCAGCGGAGAACTCGGTATTCTTTGCTAACTGCGGTGGTTTTCACGGTGAGGCCTGTTCGATATTTGCCGGTCCTTATACCGTAACACACCATAAATCCACGCTCCTAATCTCCGGTCTGTTTTCCTTTTTGAACGCCGGCAGCGGTACCAACCAAAGCAATCACATGTACAAACTGGGACCGACCCATCAAGGTGTTGTCGAGCGCGGCTCGAAGACGGCAAGCGATTCATATATACTCTGGCCTGCAAAAGTCGGGGCATTTACCGTTGTGATGGGCCGACATTATAAGAATTCGGATACTTCGGATTTGCCTTTTTCGTACCTTATCGAGCACGAAGATGAAAGTGTTCTTGTTCCCGGGGTGAATTTACGCAACGTTGGGACGGTTAGGGACGCTCGAAAATGGCCGAAACGCGACAAGCGAAAAGACCCAAAGAAATTAGACTACATAAATTTCAAACTTTTAAGCCCATATACGATTCAAAAAATGCTCAACGGCTGTCAGTTGCTTGCGAATCTTAAAGCAACGTCCGGTGAAAACACTGAACACTTTACCTACAATAGTGTCAAGATTAAAAACTCAGCGCTGGACAGAGGCATTAAACTCTACAAGATTGGTATTGATAAATTCTTAGGCAATTGTCTGATCAAAAGGCTGGAAAACAAGCATTTTACAAGCGTCGATGAGCTTCGAGAGGTACTGAGGCCAAAAACCAAACCCACACCAAAATCAGGCCCACCTGAAGAGAACCAAGCCGGTAAGAACAGGGCGCCAAGGAGCAGATTTTGGTACGGGGCAGGCAAATGGGTTGACCTGGCCGGTTTGTTTGCTCCGGAAGAAGCTGTGCAAAAAACGCTCTTCGATATAGAAAACGGTGCTATCAGCACATTAGAGCAGTTGACAGATGCATTTGAATCCATGTACGACAATTATCCTGCATACGAATGGGCATGGGTTGTCAACATTCTGCAGCAGCGCTTAGGTAAAATGCTCGAGAGGATAACACCAGATGATATTATTGAACTGGTAACGAAATGGAAAACGGCTGTCGTAGGACTTGACCGTATGCTTTATGCTGATGCGAAAAAGGAATTTACCGCTACGGCACAAATCGGGTACGGTCTTGACGGCACGAAAGAAACAAAACAGGCCGACTTCGAGCAGGTGAGGGGGACGTTTGCAAACAACAGCTTTGTTTCGGAAATCGAAAAACATATAACCAGCAAAACAACACTCGGCAACGAACTTATCAGCCGAATGAAAGAACTGCGAGGAGGATAGTGAAGAGCACTATATAATGAGATTGCTTTATGCTATAGGCGCTTTAAAGATGAACTTGCAACAGTAGAGCCTGGGTGAAACCCAGGATTAAACAATAATGACAGGGTACTATATTTAGACGAGGGCAAATTTATGAGAGTAATAATTGAACCGGATTATGAATCGGTGGCCAAGTGGACAGCTAATTATATAGCTAAGAGCATAAATAAATTTGGTCCGAGCCAGGCCAAACCTTTTGTTTTAGGTCTTCCCACCGGCTCTTCGCCATTGGGAATATACAAGGAGCTGATAACACTCAATAAGAAAGGGGTGATTTCATTCCAAGATGTTGTTACCTTTAATATGGATGAATATGTGAACCTGCCTGAGGAGCATCCTGAGAGCTATCATTCATTTATGTCGAACAACTTTTTCAGCCACATAGATATTCAAAAAGAGAATATCAACATCCTCGACGGTAATGCGCCGGACCTCGAAGCCGAGTGCGCGAGCTATGAGGAAAAAATAAAAAAGGCAGGCGGGGTTAAGCTCTTTCTCGGCGGTATAGGCCCTGACGGCCATATAGCATTTAATGAACCGGCTTCGTCATTAACTTCAAGGACACGCGTTAAGAAACTGACTTACGATACCCTCGTGGCCAATTCGCGATTCTTCGATGATGATATTAACAAAGTGCCCAAAACCGCTCTGACAGTAGGTGTAGGGACTGTTATGGATGCCGAGGAGGTGCTGATTATTGTCAATGGCCATAATAAAGCCCGTGCATTGCAACATGCTGTTGAAGGGGGCGTAAATCATATGTGGACAATCAGCGCCCTGCAAATGCATCCGAAAGGCATTATTGTCTGCGATGAAGAGACCACAGATGAACTGAAAGTCGGGACAGTAAAATATTTTAAGGACATAGAATCAGATAATCTTGACCCTGCTACACTTTTATAGAAGACAGAGGTCAGACTCTGATTTCTGATTTCGGGCGAAGGGTTACCTCTTGGGCCGAGGTACCGGTGCTCGTGCCGGCGGTGCCGGTTCTTTGCCGGTCGGGTAAACTATGTTTGCCTCGGCTTTGAGTGATTCGATATACTTGTTAGCGAATTCGGCCTGTTTTTTCTGCGTTAGCTGTTTTGTGATACTGTCCCTGGCCTGCTCATACGAAGTGGTGCTGGCGTCCTTGCGGCCGGTAACTTTTATTATATGATACCCGAATTGGGTCTCGACAATATCGCTGACCTTTCCTACCTCCAGTTCGAATGCAGCTTTTTCGAAAGGTGCTGCCATTCGACCTTTGGGGAAGAAATTCAAATCGCCTCCTTGTACCGCTGAAGGACCGTCTGAGCTGGCTCTGGCTAATTCAGCAAAATCGGCTCCGCCTTTGATTTGTTCAAGCAGGCCCTGAATCTTTGCTTTGGCTTTTGCTTTGGCCTGGTTTGGGTCGGCGCCAGAGTCAGTGGTATCAGGTTTTATGAGAATATGACTTGCCCTGACTTGTTCTTGCACTTCGAACTGGGTTGGGTTTTCGTCGTAGTGCTTTTTGGCGTCTTCTTCTGTAATATCTATCTTACCGGCCCATTGGGCCTCCATAATTTCCTGATATGTTATTCCCTTTCGGACTTTCTGTTTTACTTCTTCAAAGCTTTGACCGGATTCGACTGATTTCTTTTTGAACTCTTCCAGTGATAACGGCGGTCTCTGGGTAGATAACAATTTCTTGATCTGGTTAATCACTTCTTCTTCGGTAACTACTATGTTGAATTCTTTTACCTTTTTCTCCATCAATCGTCCGACAATCATTTGATCGAGCACCTGTTGTCTGATCTGTTTTTTATATTCCTGGGCAAAGGCGGGCGGAAGTTGTTTGTTCTGTTGGACTATTTTTTCAAGCTGCGGCTTGATGATTTTTTGCAGCTCGGCCTCGGTAATATCGTCGCCGTCGACAGTTACAGCAACGCTGTCAACGGATTCTTCAGGGGCCTGTATTTCAACTAAATCTAAATTGGTGTCGGTGTCGGCTTCGGGTTCGGCCTCGATTTTGGCGGGGCTCGGTTGAGGTTTATCGGCATCGGCCTGCTCAGGAGATTTAGGCTTACAACTCAAATCAAAAACGGCAAAAAATAACACAACACAGATTAAAACTCTTCGGTTAAAAACGGAACTACTCATAACTTTGTCCTTTCGCGGCTTTAAAACATAAAAAACCCTTCACCAAGGGCATATATTATTATTTAACAAAAAGGCGAATGTGTCAAGGTATTTCCAAATTTCAACTGTTAATATCAGCTTATATGCCTAATTCTTTGTAAAAACGCCAATAGAGTGATAGAATATCGGTAGAATATTGCCGGTAGATAATTAAAAAATCGTAAGGGTGGTCCACGAACTGGTTCTACTGATATGGGAGATTTTATGGGTAATAATTCCGATAACAAGGCAGTGATAAATGAGAGAGACCGGGTGCTCAAGGCGCTCAATTATGAACCTGTGGGCCGTGTTCCTGTGGATTTAGGCGGGACGCTCGGCACGGGAGCCCACGTAAGTATCATAGCAAATCTGCGCCGTGGGCTCGGTCTGGATAAGCCGGGGACTCCGGTTAAAGTTGTCGAGCCTTATCAAATGCTGGGTGAAGTTGCGGCTGATTTGCGGGAGATGTTAGGGATTGACACGGTGAACCTGCCGGGGCCAAGGAATCATTTTGGTTTTGAGAATACGAATTGGAAACCATGGAGGACCTTCGATGGTACGGATGTGCTGGTTCCGGCGAAGTTCAATACCGAGCCGGAACCTAACGGTGATATTCACCAGTATCCACAAGGTGATAAATCCGTGCCGGCTTCGGGCCGGATGCCCAAAGGCGGATTCTATTTTGATGACATTATTCGCCAGGGGCCAATTGACGAAGCCAAGCTTGACCCGGCTGATAATCTTGAGGACTTTGCACTGGTCAGCGAAGAAGACTTGAAAATTTACGAGCAGCGGGCACGTGAGCTTTATGACAATACCGAGCTTGCAATTACTACAGGACTTCCGGGAACGTCCTTTGGTGATATAGCGCTGGTGCCGGCGGCATTTCTGAAACATCCAAAAGGCATCCGTGATATTGAAGAGTGGTATATCAGCACGATTTCGCGAAGAGAATATGTAAAAGAAGTCTTTGCCTGTCAGGCGGAAATCGCAATTAGGAATCTTGAGCGGATTTACCAGGCTGTGGGCAACAGAATACACGCTGTGTGGCTGGATGGGACGGACCTTGCGGCACAAAATACATTATTCTGCGGCCCGGATACTTATAAGGAACTTTATCTGCCATTCAGCAGAAAGCTCAACGACTGGATTCACACCCACACTAAGTGGAAGACGATGAAACACTGTTGTGGAGGCTGCGAGCCGTTGATTGAGGGATTCATCGAGGCCGGCTTCGATATTCTCAATCCCATTCAGACCTCAGCTAAGGGCATGGATCCACAACATTTAGTTGATAGATACGGCGGCAGGATAATTTTCTGGGGCGGCGGCGTGGATACACAACAAACCTTGCCGTTTGGTAAGCCCGAGCAGGTACGCCGGCAGGTTACCGAGCGGATTCAGATATTCAACGCAAAGAAAGGTTTTGTATTCAGCACTATCCACAATATTCAATGCAATACGCCGGTCGAAAATGTGCTGGCGATGTTTGAGGCATTGGGGAGAAAAATAAAAAGTTAGAATTAAGAATTGAGAAAGAAGAAAAAATTATGAAAAGTAGAAAACAATCGTACCAAGCAAGCATAATATTGTCGTTGGTCGCTTTGATTTTGCTCTTTGGCACCCATATCGCATTCTGCGCAGGTAATTCAAGCCCAAGGCGGATAATAAGCCTGGATGGGAAATGGGAAATCGCTGAAGGAAGTATGGATTCGATTCCGGGAAGTTTCGGGCATAAGGTGCCTGTGCCGGGACTGGTTGATATGGCAAAGCCTTCTTTTGACGAAGTCGGCAAGAAAAGCGAAAAGCGTCAGGCATTCTGGTATCGGCGTACATTCACCGTCGAAGGACAGATTCCAGCCGTTGCGATTTTGAAGATTCATAAGGCAAAGTATGGTACGAAAGTGTTTCTCAACGGCAAACTGGTGGGCGAGCATCTGCCGTGCTTCACGCCCGCTTTGCTGGACGTGAAGAAATTACTCAAAGGTTCAGGTGAGCAAAATGAATTAATCATACGGATTGGTGCTAACCGTGAATCGCTGCCGCAAGATATGCCGACGGGCTGGGATTTTGAAAAATATCTGTATATCCCCGGCATATATGATTCGGTTGAGCTGATTCTTACCGGAGCACCGTATATTTCCCGTATTCAGATTGTTCCGCAACTTGAAGACAATTCAGTTCGCATCGAATCGCTGATTCAAAACCCAGCACTTGAAGACGAGATTGACATCATCTGTAAGGTACGAGAATTCAAAAGCGGAAAAAATGGCAGCACTGATGTGACCGGAATAACAAAAGTCGGAGACGACCCGGTGTTTCCTTTCGATACAATCCTTCCTATGGGCGATTATAAGCTCTGGTCGCCGGAAGATCCGTTCCTATATGAGGTGGAATTGGATATCGGCACCGATGCTGTCAAGGTTCGGTTTGGTATGCGGTCGTTTCGGTTCGATAAGGAAAGCGGCCGGGCAATTCTAAACGGCAAACCCTATTTTATGCGTGGGACTAACGTCTGTGCGTATCGTTTTCTTGAGGACGCCGAGCGCGGTGACAAGCCCTGGCGAAAAGAATGGGTTCGCCGGCTTCATCGGAAATTCAAGAGTATGCACTGGAATTCGATTCGCTATTGTATCGGTTTTCCGCCGGAGATTTGGTACGAAATAGCCGATGAAGAGGGCTTTTTGATTCAGGATGAATTTCCCATCTGGCTGCTCAGTAAAGCACCGGAAAATCCCATAAGCGAAAAGATAATTCCGGAATATACCGAGTGGATGCGTGAGCGATGGAACCATCCGTGCGTTGTTATCTGGGACGCCCAGAACGAAAGCCTTACCGACCAGACCGGTAAGGCCCTGAAGGCTGTGCGGCATCTGGATTTGTCCAATCGTCCATGGGATAATGGCTGGGCGGTACCTGAGAGTGACGCCGACTACCTTGAATCCCATCCGTATCTGTTTAGCAAGATACAATGGGGCAGAGGAGATTTTCATTTGTCAGATTTGGCCAATACCTCCGGCAAGCCTCGTTTGAGAGATGCCCAGAAAGATTATAAGCTCCCAATTATAATCAATGAGTATGCGTGGTTGTGGCTTAATCGTGATGGAACGACAACATGCTTAACAGATAAAGTGTATGAAAATTTGCTCGGGCCAAATTCAACCACCGCCCAGCGGCGTCTGCTTTATGCTCGTTATTTAGCGGCCCTTACCGAGTTTTGGCGGTGCCATCGTGAATGTGCCGGCGTGCTTCATTTCTGCGGATTAGGTTATTCACGGGCAGGTGACAAGCCCAGACCTGAAGGCGGAGCGACAAGCGACCATTTCATCGACCTGGAGAAACTCACATTCGAGCCGTACTTTGAACAGTATGTGCGTGATGCCTTTTCGCCGGTGGGTTTGATGATTAATTTCTGGGATGAGCAACTTGCCGGCGGAACAAAACGCCAGTTCAGTGTCTTTGTGATAAATGACCTGCATGATGACTGGAAAGGAACAGTTCGTTTTCTCGTTATGCGTGATGGGCGGATTGTCAGTGAACAGTCGAAACGTTGTGCTGTCAGTGGTCTTGAGCGAGAGATTTTGTTATTTGAGCAAAGGATTCCAGACAGAACAGGAGAATATCAACTCGTTGCAGAATTAGTTGGAGCAAATAGTGCGGTAGTGCGCAGTTTGCGAGATTTTAAAATAGTATCATTGGAGAACTAAAAATGGACACGAACAAGAGCACACGTCGGAGTTTTCTTAAAGCAATGGGCTTATGCGCATTCCCGATGTACATCGGGATTTCAGGGTGCGCGAGCACCGCAAGACGGCCGGTAAGTAGAGCATCCGACGACAAACCTAATATCCTTTGGATTACGTGCGAGGACATCAGTCCCTACTTAGGCTGCTATGGTGACAGTTACGCGATAACGCCGAATATCGATAAGTTTGCCAAAGAAGGTGTGCTATATACAAAAGCATTTGCGACCGCTCCGGTATGTGCGCCGGCGCGTTCATGTTTGGTAACAGGGGTGTATGCTACTTCTACGGGGACTCAGCATTTGCGTTCCGACGTAAAATTACCGAACAAAATCAAGTGTTTTCCGGAATATCTTCGGTCAGCCGGATACTACTGTTCCAACAATTACAAAGAGGATTATAACTTCATCGATTTAAATATCTGGGACGAGTCGAGCCATACGGCCCACTGGCGCAAACGTAAATCCGGTCAGCCATTTTTTAGCGTGTTTAATTTCATGTCAACACACCAGGGGCAAATTAATGGTTCCGATGAGGAGTTTTTTGACAAGTACACTTCTAACCTTGAACCCGAAGAACGTCATGACGACAAGCAAATTCCTCTTCCGCCGTACTATCCTGATACCCCGTTTGTGCGGAAAATCTGGGCCCGTTACTACAACCTGATTACTTATATGGACAAGCAGGTCGGTGATTTGCTCAGCCAGCTTGAGGCCGACGGTTTGGCTGACAATACGATAGTGTTCTTTTTCTCAGACCATGGAATGGGTATTCCTCGATTCAAAAGAACACTTTATGATTCCGGTCTTCATGTCCCGTTAATCATTCGTTTTGGCCATCAGTACCGAAATTTCTCACCGCTCAAAGCAGGTAAGAGAACCGACAGATTGGTTAGTTTTGTCGATTTCGCTCCAACCGTTTTGAGCCTGGTCGGATTGCGAATCCCCGGTTATATGCAGGGCCGGGCGTTCCTTGGTGCTGTGGCGGGGCCACCGCGAGAATATGTTTTTGGGGCAGCCAGCCGGGTTGACGAGGCATACGAGATGTCGCGCAGTGTGCGCGATAAGCGCTACAAGTACATTCGCAATTATATGCCGCATTTGCCGTATATACAGCCAAGCGAATATCCGGACAGAGCCGAGATTTTGCAGGAGCTGCGCAGAGCGGTTGCAGAAGAAAATCTGTCAAGTGTACAAAAATTACACTGGGCGCCCACTAAGCCGATTGAGGAGCTTTATGATACATCGGCTGACCCACATGAAATAAACAATCTGGCAGATTCGGCTTCGCTTCGAAGGATTCTTGGGAGACTGCGTAAAGTGCACCTCCAATGGATGGTCGAGACGCGTGATACAGGGCTACTGTCGGAGGCGGAAATGCATATCCGTGCTGAAGGTTCGACGCCTTATGAGATGGCGCGACAAATTAGTAAATATCCTCAACGTCGTATTCTCGCTGCGGCCGATTTGGTTGGAAGAGGACCAAATCATATTCCAAAGCTAATCAGGTCGCTAAGTGATTCGGACAGTGCGGTCCGTTATTGGTCAGCCGTAGCTCTAAGCGTCCTCGGCTCTGAGGCATCTCCTGCCACCGAGGCACTGACCGAACGGCTGGTCGATTCGAGCCCAAACGTACGGTTTGCGGCAGCCGGGGCATTGTGCAATCTGGGTTTGTGTGAGGATGCTTTACCGGTGCTGGCCGAAGGTCTGGAAGATTGGCGGGAGGAAACAGTCCTGTACGCTGCTCGCGAGATACAGAGTATTGGGGATAAGGCCCGTCCAATTATTCAGCAGATAAGAGAGACCCAGGGACGATATAAAAATCCGGATGGGACATACAAAAATAACAATCACGCAATGTTTATCGACTGGGCACTAAAGTATGCTCTGGAGAATTGTGGAGAATAATTGAGTTGTAAAATGAGTAATGATATGAACAGCACGATTGAAAACGAAGAAAAAGGCAGCATTGTGTATGTAATGCTCATATGTATGGTGGCTGCGCTGGGGGGGCTTTTGTTCGGCTATGATACAGGGGTGATTAATGGGGCGATTGGGCCCTTGAAAGCACACTTTACTCTTGATGCAAACTGGGCCGGCTGGGCAACAGGCTGTGCGCTGCTTGGATGTGCCATTGGGGCGGGTATTGCAGGGGTGCTCAGCGACTGGCTGGGCAGGAAAAAGGTGCTTATCCTTTCCGCTATTCTGTTCTTAATCTCGGCGGTTGGAACCGCCCTGCCGAAAGATATTACCATTTTTATTATTTACCGGATAATCGGCGGTTTGGGTGTGGGGGCAGCTTCGATGTCCTCGCCGATGTATATAGCGGAGATATCGCCGGCGAAGATTCGCGGGCGGATGGTCTCGGTCAATCAGTTTGCAATTGTTACCGGTTTTTTGGTGGTCTATTTTGTGAATTATTTCATCGCCCTTCAGGGTGACCAGATGTGGAACCAGGAGTCCGGCTGGCGTTGGATGTTCGGCTCGGAGGCGGTGCCGGCTTTACTGCTGTTAGGCCTGCTGTTTTTTGTACCGGAGAGTCCTCGCTGGCTGACCAAACAAGACCGCAGTGACGAGGCGCTGGAGATTCTTACGCGTGTTAATGGAACTGTATATGCCAAAACCGAACTGTTGGAAATCAAGGACGCGCTGGCCCACGAGAGCGGATCGCTGAAACAGTTGTTTCAGCCGGGTATGAAGATTGTGCTTGTCATCGGCATTGTATTAGCTGTTTTGCAGCAGGTTACGGGTATCAACGTTTTCCTTTATTTCGGGACGGAAATTTTCAAGAAGATGGGGTCCGATACCAATGCCGCTCTTCTTCAAACGGTGATTGTGGGTGTAGTAAACCTGGCCTTTACTATTATTGCAATCTGGTTGGTGGATAGGTTGGGGCGAAAGCCACTAATGATGATCGGGTCGGTGGGGATGGGGCTTTCACTGTTTGGGATGGGCCTGGCGTCCTACTTCGGCAGAACCGAACTGTGGGTACTGCTATTTATCCTTGGCTATATCGCCTGCTTTGCCCTTTCGGTAGGGCCGGTAACCTGGGTGATTCTGTCGGAGATATTCCCGACCCGGATTCGCGGGCGTGCAATGGCTATTGCCACGGTATGTCTCTGGGTGGCAAATTACCTTATTTCACAAACGTTTCCTATGATGGAGGAAAATAACTGGCTGGTCGAGAAGTTTCATCACGCTTTCCCGTTTTGGATTTATGGTATTTTCTGCGTTGTTCTGGTCATTTTTGTCCGGCGGTTCGTGCCGGAGACCAAAGGCAAAACGTTAGAGGAGATAGAAAAACACTGGATGAATTTGTAAATTTAGCAACAAGAGAACACTTTGTGATATTTATAGTATTATTGGGTGTAAGATGGATTTTCCGGAAAGATTAACTATTCAAAGCCATACGATAACCATTGTGCCGCGATACGCCGAAACCGACAAAGGCGGCGTGGTTCACCACAGCGTCCATCCTGTTTGGTTTGAAATGGGGCGCACGGAGCTTTTACGGGCCAATGGTCTGGCATACAAAGACCTTGAAGAAGCGGGTGTGTTGTTTGTCGTAGCCGAGTTGCGTATAAAATATCGCCGGCCTGCAATGTATGACGAGAAGCTGCAATTGGAAACGCATTGCTCAGCGGTTACCGCCAGTAAGGTTGAGCATAGCTATAAGCTTAAACGCCTCAGTAATGGGATACTCTTAGCTGAGGGTTCGAGCGTGCTGGCCTGCGTCAACGCCGAGGGCAAGGTTCGCCGAATACCTGAATTTATGTATCCCGAAGCCGTTTAGAAATTCTACAGAGGGTAATACTGCACAAAAAGCGGAGATTTTTGTCCGAGCGAATTAGAAAAAGCAATTCATTTGGCGGTTTTCAATTGACAATTGGCAATTGACAACTGACAATTCGAATATGTCTTCAGAAAAAAAAGAAAATTGCGGTCTTTTTGGCATTTTTGGTGACGCCGAGGCGATTCATAAAACCTATTTCGGCTTACATAGTCTTCAGCACCGCGGCCAGGAGTCGGCAGGAATTGCCTCCAGTGACGGCGAATTAATCCAGTGCTACACAGGTATGGGTATGGTCAGGAGGGTATTCCGTGCCGGCAGGGGAGTTTTAAAAAAATTGTCTAACCCGATAGCAATCGGGCATGTTCGGTATTCAACAACAGGTTCCAGCAGGGCTGTAAATTGTCAGCCGCTTTTGGCCGAGTACTCCCGCGGTCAGGTTGCGGTTGCGCATAACGGCAACCTTATAAATGCGACATTGCTGCGGGACGAATATGAGGCTTACGGCAGTATATTTAATACCACAAATGATACTGAGATAATCACTCATTTACTCGCCAAGCCAACCCACGTTAGCAATCCTGATCCTTTGGGACATGTGTTAAATCACCTTCAGGGGGCATATAGTTTGCTGTTTTTATTTGCCGACCGCATTGAAGCGACCCGGGACCCTCACGGCATCAGGCCTTTGTGCATAGGCCAAACCGAAAAAGGCGCTTATGTAGTTGCCAGTGAGACGTGCGCCCTCGATGCCATAGAGGCAAAGTTCATTCGAGAAGTCGAGCCCGGCGAAATCGTTCGATTGGATAAAAACGGCCTGCAGAGCAGATTTTTCGTTACGCCGGGCACTGTTACACCGGCCCACTGTATCTTCGAGCATGTCTATTTTGCCAAACAGAACAGCACTATTTTCGGTGAAAATGTGCACGAGCTCAGAAAAAAACTCGGAAGACAATTGGCAAAAGAGCACCCTGTCGATGCGGACGTGGTAATACCCGTGCCGGACTCAGGGACATCTGCGGCGATAGGATACGCAGAGCAGAGCAAAATACCTTTCGATATGGGATTGGTCAGGAGTCATTACATAGGCAGAACATTTATTTCGCCGGAGCAGAAATTAAGAGAATTGGAAGTCAAACTCAAATTAGCGGTGGTCAAAGAAGTTGTTTGTGGAAAACGCGTTGTGGTAGTGGACGACTCAATCGTTCGCGGCACTACCACAAGAGGTAAGATCAGGACATTGCGCCAGGCCGGCGCTAAACAAATTCACATGCGAGTGAGCTGTCCGCCAATCAGGTTTCCCTGTTATTACGGCATTGATTTTCCGACCAAAAAAGAGCTGTTGGCGAATAATCGCGATTTCGAACAAATTAAAGAATTCCTTGAAGTTGACAGTGTCGGTTATATGTCGCTGGAAGGAATGCTTCAGTGCGCAACATTACCGGAAGACCACTACTGTACCGCGTGCTGGAGCGGGAAATACAGAATACCGGTAGATATCGCAGTCAATAAGTTCTCTATGGAAAGTTACCAGATGCGTATGTTCAAGGGCGAAGAATAGTGGATATTTGAGCTTCGGATTTATACAAAACCACAAGCGGCGAAAGATGGATAAATATATCAGCTACGAACAATCCGGCGTGAGTATCGATGCCGGGGAGGATATGGTTCGGCAAATTCATTCGTCTGTTGCCAGCACGTTTGGTCCTCGGGTTATTCAATCGCACAATGCCTTTGCAGGGATGTTTCGGCTCGACTACGACGAGCGACTTTTCAAAAGAAATTACAAGAAACCTGTCCTTGTGGCCTGCACAGACGGCGTGGGCAGCAAGATCCAGTTAGCCGGCAAAATAAAAAAGTTCAATACGGTAGGTATTGATTTGGTGGCGATGAACGTTAACGATATGCTCGTGCAGGGTGCCGAGCCTTTGTTTTTTCTCGATTATCTGGCGGTCCACAAGCTGGAGCCGAAAATAGTAGCTGAGCTTGTAAAAGGTGTTGCAACCGGCTGCCGGGAAGCCAATTGCGCACTGATAGGCGGAGAAACAGCGGAAATGCCGGACACCTATTCGGCGGGTGATTTCGATATGGCCGGGTTCGCGGTCGGTGTTGTCGAGCGGAGGAAGATAATTACAGGCGAACACATAAGAAAAGGCGATGTGATTCTTGGTCTTGCTTCAAGCGGACTGCACAGTAACGGCTATACGCTGGTTCGCAATATCTGCTTTAAGCAGTCAAAGCTCAAAATGACCGATTGTCTCGATGAGCTCGACGGTGCTGCACTGGTTGATGTGCTGTTAGAGCCGACGCGAATTTATGTTCGGGCGATAATAAAATTACTATCGCAATACAAGGTCAAACGAATTGTGCACGGAATGGCACATATTACCGGCGGCGGTCTGGTAGGAAATATTCCGCGAGTTCTGCCAAGAGGCTGCGATGCGGCTATAAAAAAATCGAACTGGCCGAGACATAAGATATTTACGTTCCTGCAGAAGACAGGCCCTGTTGAAGAGGAGGAAATGTTCAGAGTCTTTAATATGGGGGTAGGCTTTGTGCTGATAGTAGCTGAAGATTTCGCCGAATCCATAACTAAAAAACTGACAAAATACGGAGAGCGGGTCTATAAGATAGGCCGGATTACTACCGGGACAGGCAAAGTAATCCTCAAATGATTATTCGCAGTAATAATGCGAAAATGATACAATGTCCGAATCGAGGGTATTAACAGTTTTGTTAAGTGTTCTAAATTGTAAACCGCATACATCTTACACTGGAGGTAAAAAATGAGTGGTATTTTTGGAGTAGTCTCGAAGAAGAATTGTGCAGAAACCCTTTTCTACGGCACAGATTATCATTCGCATCTGGGAACTGAGTACGGAGGTATAGCGGTGCTTGGAGAGGATTTCACCCGCCAGATACACAGCTTGAATCAGAGCCAGTTTAAGTCAAAATTCTATGATGATTATGAAAGTATAAATGGCAACAAAGGCATTGGCGTTATCAGCGACTTTGAAGAACAGCCTATCCATCTTAATTCAAGATTTGGACGATTCTGTATAGTAACCAGCGGATTTGTAGAAAATACCGAGAAGTTAGCAGCCAAACTGTTAAAGGAAGGAATATCTTTCAGCGAAGTAAGCAAAAGATTTGTTAATACCACCGAGCTGATAGCGAAATTAATCAACCAGGGAAACAATTTGATCGAAGGCATTGAGAAGATGTTTGAGGTTATAGAGGGGTCCTGCTCTCTCTTATTGCTGAATAAAGATGGGATATATGCGGCAAGAGACAGATTTGGATATACACCACTTATTGTCGGCAAGCGGCAGGATGCGTGGGCGGTAACCGCCGAGACCAGTGCCTTTCCAAATAATGGATTCGATGTTGCGAAACATATTGAACCGGGAGAGATAATTCTGATAAACGAAGACGGCATAGTGCAGAAGAGCCCCGGCAGGGGAAATATAAACCAAATCTGCACATTTCTCTGGATATATACCGGCTTTCCCGCATCAAACTATGAGGGAATAAACGTTGAGATAGTCAGGGAAAAATGCGGGCGCTGCCTTGCAAAACGTGATAAGGATATTGAGGTTGATGTGGTCTCGGGAGTTCCGGACTCCGGATTTGCTCATGGATTAGGATATGCGATGGAATCGGGCAAGCCTTTCAGGCGTCCCCTTGTTAAATACACACCGGGTTATGGTAGAAGTTATACGCCACCTTCACAACAGCAGCGCGACCTTATCGCCAAGATGAAACTTATCCCCATTAAAGAGGTAATAAAAGATAATAGTATAGTTGTATGTGAAGATTCTATAGTGAGGGGAACGCAGCTTAAGAACTTCGCTATCAAAAAGCTCTGGGATTGTGGCGCCAAACAGATACACGTAAGACCCGCCTGCCCGCCTCTGATGTATCCGTGCAGGTTCAATCTTTCCACACGCTCAATTCACGAGCTTGCCGCCCGTAAAGCCATTCGTTCTCTGGAAGGCCATGACCTGGAAGATGTATCAGAATATATGGACACAAATTGTGAGAAATATAAAAGAATGATAGAATGGATTGCCAAGGATTTAGGTGTCTCAACACTCAGATATCAGACCGTCGATGATATGGTAGAGGCTGTCGGGCGACCTAAAGAGAATCTATGTCTTTATTGCTGGACAGGCGAGTGCCCAAAATCAGCACGTCCAAAAGCGGCGAGGACGATAGATATCGTGGAAGTAAAACCGGAAGCAACCAGGACAACAGAAACAAAGGTCGAACTCTAATCCTGATTTTGTAGGTTCCTTATCATCTGAATTTAACTGTTGAGCTTTTGTTTTACAGTTCGCATTTTAAGTTTTACGCTTTTCGGCATCTGCTAAAGAATGAGTATAAAAGGGCGCAGTTCAATCAAGTTCCTCTTGGCAGCGATAATTTATGCAGTTTTCGCTGTATATCTATATCAGCCGTATTTCAAAGGTTTCAATGCGCTACGATTACGGGACCTCTTTGTTGTGAATGTTTGTTTGGCCTCTTTAGGTTGTTATGTGCTTAGTCGGCGATGGGTGTCTGGATTTGGCGAGTCGTTTTTTGCGGGAGCTATTTACGGCTTCGGGCCATTCATACTCGGGCTGGTAAAATTTCACCCAACGGCTGGTTTTTTAGCAGCGATTATACCGTGGCTGTTTTGCCCTGCTGCGTTTGGTCCCAAAGAGAAGTGGCGATGGTTAAGAATTCCGCTTGTGGTTCTGCCGTTTCTGGCGATAGTGTTTTTCTTTCAGGCATCCACTCACTATCGACTATTCGCAGTTTCAACACAAACCAGGCTGCATTTAGCTGACCTGGTCGGCTTGTTAGCTCCGCTTATCACAGCTAAACAAAACACAACTCTAATCGGCTTTTATCATATTCCAATAGCGGCGCTGGTTATGGGTTTTTCTATGCTGCTGGCGGCTCGGCGGTTCGGTGTAATTATAATTATTGCTGTCGGAGTAATACTGTCCTTTTGCGATGCTTTTAATTCTTTTGTTGAGGTCAGTCCTGTTTTCTGGCTTGCCGTTCCTGCTTTGTGCTGCTCGGTGCTTATAGGGGAAGGTATGCAGGGGCTTGCCTCGGCTGGTTTTGCCGATAAGCGGTGGATCCTGGCAACTGCAGCGATTATGGCCGCACTTGCCATCGTAACATTACTGCTGGCAACAAAATACTTTCAGACATTTTTAGGACTGGGGGCGGGATACGCAAAACTCTTTACCGAAGCCGGGAAAATGTACGTTCTTGGCGCAATTGTAGCGGCGATTATTTTCTTTATGATATGTGCGAAACTTCGAATGCAACCGTTACGACGAATTGTCCTTTATGCAGCAATGGCGGTGGATATATTTTTCGGTGCAAGGTTTATCGTCGATAAGATTCTTTGAGTAAAATTGAGAATTAAGAATGTAGAATTGAGAATTAAGAACGCAGAAAAAAAAGAATTCCAAATCCGAAATCCGAATATCTACCTGCTGTGACGATGTGCTTTTTCTAAATTCACAATTCTCAATTCTAAATTCTAAATTACGAGAACTTTTCCCGCTCGATTTGGCCAAGGTAGAATCGCCCATCGTTGCGCATAAAATTAATGATGGCGTCAAACTGCTGGTCTATGAAATGAGAGTCGTTGCTGACTATTGATATACCGATAACGGCGCTGGTCTTGCTGTCCTGATGGTCAACTTCCGATATTGAGATATTGAACCTGCTTTTCAATCGGCCTATTACACTCTTGACGATACTTCTTTTTCCCTTGAGCGAGGTTACGCCCTGCATGGATAAATGAGCTGTTAGTACTCCGACAATCATACCTGATTTTCGTTTCAAACATTCATCATTTGTAGTTGAATCTTTT
>SDBS01001484.1_pt1 | contig 23733 bp, 32 predicted proteins | sample 2277091 | NCBI WGS metagenome assembly SDBS01 (sample SAMN10404972, study PRJNA504765) | marine sediment metagenome | isolation source: marine sediment core GS10_PC15, 163 cmbsf | place: Arctic Ocean: Southern Knipovich Ridge | collected 2010
AGCATTATGTGAAAAGATTACAGAGAATCTATGACAACAGGGGTATAAAGATAAATCTACTAAAACAATTCAACATTAAGGGAGACAATACATAACATGTCTACATCAAGATTTCTAAATCCATCAGCTCCCGGAGGACTCCTATCACCACAGACAGGAGATGAATTGACAGACAATGAAGTGTTAGTCGTTCAAGCAATAACGGCGGGCACATATTTCACCGAGGGGGAAGTTCCGACTGGACTTGTGAATGGAGCTAACAGAGAATTTGTATTGTCTGCAACACCAAATCCTTCTGGGTCACTTCTGTTCTTCATAAATGGGCAACACATGAAAGCTGGGGATGATTACACATTAAGTACAGCAACAATAACAGCAGCAACAGCACCGCCGACAGGCTCGAACCTATTGGCAGTTTATAGAGTAAGTCCAGTATAAAAAATAATATGAAAAAAGCATTACTAACAATAGTATTAGCATCACTCCTCGTTTTTGGGGTAGTTAATGCAGCAACAATCCTATTCCCATATCAGGGTGGGACTGGAACGAGCACCGCACCAACGGCCGGTGATGTTCTGGTTGGAGCAAGTGGAGGAATATATGGAATTCTCAATGTTGGTTCCAATGGGAAAGTCCTCACCGCAAGTTCAACTGCAACATTTGGGGTGTCGTGGGAGACCTCTGGTGCTGGTGCTGGAATAACATCTCTTAATGGGCTGACCGGAGCGAGTCAGACATTCGCCACTACTACCTCTGCCGATACATTCACTATCGTTTCAACTGGAACAGCACACACATTCACCATCCCAAGTAATGTGGGATTCTTCTCAAACGATTCTGGTTATCTTGTAGATTCAAACAACCTCTCTGATTTAGCAAGCACCTCAACAGCTGTAACAAACCTCGGACTCGATGCTGGAGGTCCCGCTGATATTTGGGTAGAGAAAGCTGGGGACACAATGAGTGGTCCGCTTGCTATGGGTGGCTTCGATATTACTGGTATCGGTACTCTGGGTACATCAACTGCGAGACTAACGGAAGGATGGTTTTCAGACCTCGACTCGACAACAGCGACATTCGGGACAGTCACGATTTCATCATATGCCGCATCACCGCTTGCTATTAGTGGCACCGCCACTTCAACAATTTATGGTGATGGGACAGAATCTGTTATTGGAGGGGGACTCTCTGTTGGAGGTGCAATGACAGCTACTTCTTATGGAGGAATTACTGAGGCAAACTTAGTTGATAAATCTGTGGCAGAAACAATCAGTGGACAATGGAACTTTGCGAGATATACAACATTTACATTTGGAGATGACACACCAACCGTAGGCCCATTCGTTCAATTCAAACGCTCAAGAGCTGCCAGTGCAGATGTACAAGATGGAGATGATATAGGAGAACTACGATTTTGGGGAAAGGGAAATGGAACGGACCAACAAGGTGCTCAAATTATAGCAAGGGTAGATGGAACGCCGGGTGGTGCAACAGATATGCCTTCATCATTATTGTTTACCACCTCAGCAGATGGTTCAGCAACTCCAACAACCAGACTAACTATTGGCTCAGATGGTGTGGCAACTTTCACAGAAACAATCGCTGGCTCAATCACGGGCAACGCTGCCACAGTTACCTCATTCACTCCTGCATCAGGTTCATTGACTTTAGCGGGTGCAGATGCTCTAACCCTAACAACAAGTGCTGGTACGAATGTAACTCTACCTACCACTGGGACATTAGCAACATTGGCGGGAACGGAAACCTTTACTAATAAGAGAATAACACCGAGAGTAAAGACATTTGCTACAGACGCTACTCCCGATATAAATTCAGATGATTATGATGCGGTTACAATAACAGCCCAAGCAGCAGCAATTACCGATGTGAATGTAACTGGGACTCCAACCAACTTTCAAAAACTCCTATTTAGAATCAAAGACAATGGAACAGCAAGGGCAATAACTTGGGGTACTGATTTTGAAAACGGAGTAGCTACATGTCCAACGACAACAGTTGAAAGTAAAACACTAATGGTCGGGGTAATATACGACTCGGTAGATTCAAAGTGGGCTTGCGATGCCACTGGTTCAAGAGAATAATATGTCAAAGAAAACACTAATAAATACGATGTCTAAAATATGGAAGAATTTGAGATTGATAATATCATCACCATTTCTTTTTGTGTTTTTTGTGTTTTGGATAAAAATGGGGATATCATGGATGTTGTCATGGATGTTATATGAGATAGTTTCTGGTAAGGATTTAACTATTAACAATTAAGATGCTATGAAATATAAAAATATAGTTAGAGGGATCGGGTTGATAATAATTCTTGGAGTTGTGATATTTAGCTTGGTAGTGAACCAAGTATTTGCAATAAACACAAATTCATTAGATTTAGAGCACGACACACCCTCATTTGCCATTAAGACAGATACAGCATCACTTTCGATTACTGGCGACTTGTCTATTTGGAACTGGATAAAGTTTGAGAGTGTAACCACTGGTGGAAACCAAATGTTTGCCAATAAATGGGGAGTTGCTGGTAACATAAGCTATTTCTTTGGATATGATGATAGTAACGATTTATTGCGTTTCCTAATTTCTGCGGATGGTTCGGGTACAAATAATACCAGTGCTGACTTAGCTTGGGAGCCAAACACAGGAACTTGGTATCATGTGGCATTCGCTTATGATGCGAGTGCTGGAACTGTGCAGTTCTATCTTGATGGTTCTACATTCGGCTCTCTCTTTTCCTCACAACATAATTCAATCTACGACAGTAATCAGCCATTTGCTCTTGGAATTAACTATAATGGAGGAACATCAGTACAAGGATTGGATGGAAAAATTGATGATGTTCGTGTTTACGATGCGATTGTTGCTCCAACACCATCGACAATTATACAAGAAACAATTGGTGTTGCGGCCGACATACAAGGATATTGGAAACTTAATGATGATAATTATGTAGACCAAACAGCTAACAACAACGACTTAACCCCAACTGGAAGTCCTGTGTTTTCTGTTGATGTACCATTTGTAGATGCAGATACTAATACAACTAATTTCTTTGCATTTTTCTAATATGAGCGGAAATAAACAAAACGAACAGAAAAGAATGTGGGACGCAATAGGCATGAAAGTCCCATGGCTCACATTTGCTATTATTATAATGATTGTCATTGGGTTTTTTGGATATTTGGTGTCCGCAGATGTGGCCGTATCCAAGAGGGTTGAAAAGGAAAAAGATATAAACACAGAGAGATTTCTGAAAATCCAAAAGTCATTAGGCATGATTGAACAAGCATTAGGAATAAGACAACATGAGTAAAACAACAAAGGCCGTTCTGGTGATCGTATCAATACTATTATTATCTATGTCATCAAGTTTATACTTACAAGTTCAAGAATTGGAGAAGAAGGTGGGTGAGCTGGAGAAAAATCAGGAAAACATTACCAATCTTGATAAGAATCTTCTCGATAACAGACTCCAAGAAAGCATGAAGGGTGTATTCAAGGAATTCCTTGTTGATTTTATATACGAAACTGTATGGAAAGAGTTCCTACATTTTTCAACCATATTTGAAAGTATCGATGGATACACCGTAACAGTGACCGGTGCGGGTGGAGTCGTTGTTGATCCTGATGGACTTCTAATAACGCCAACGGGTGGTGGAGCAGACCCTGGAACAGCACTCCTTGCAAGAGCTCCGAACCCATCATTGGGAGGATCGGATCGATCAATCCCGTATCTTTCATGGAAGCAACCATCCGCAATAAGAGCGAATTTTATGATATCAGCAGTATCAAATTTACTGGCATATATCGTGAGAGGGAACGATCCTACGCTTGGAATCTCATTTTATGGGTTCAAAATGGATGACGACACTTTACAGGGAGCAGTTCACGATGGAACATCCGAAACCGCAATAGATCTGATGACAATAGCTGCGAACACACAATACATTGTTGAGGCAAAGTATTATCCGGGTGATAAAATCATTTTCTTGGTGCAGAATAGTTCAACAAAACAGATGGAGGAATTGGGCGTACTCAATAGTGGTCTCATGGGCATTGAAGATTCCGATGTTGATGGGTTCTTTGCATACTATATAGACAATCAGACCACAAGCACTCTAATCGATATGAGTAGCAATTTCTTCGAGTATATTCAAAAACGAGATAAATACTAATATGAGCGTATACCACATTCCATCATTGGAGAAGAAGAAATGGACCCAACCTAACCTTGGCGATTTTTTGGGTGTCCTCTGGTCCACGTTTAACATTGATCTTGAGACAAAAAGCGGGAAGGTCACAGTACCGAACCGGACTCAGGTTTTATATTCTGATGCAGATGACGCAGATTTTGATAAGCCAACCGCAGTACTGAGAACTAAGGCAGATGCCACAGATAGATGGTGGATCCTATCAAACGATGTATTATTTAAATCAACAAGTGCGACCAATTATGCGTTCGCACAAGATGCTATAACAGACACGCCAACAAATCTAAGCCACCTCTATTCGGATTTAGTGGAATTTGAGGGTGCTATGATAGCAAGCAGGGCAGTTAATCTTGAAAGGTTGGTGAGTGGAACTTGGGTAAATAGTTGGTGGACTGGTGCAGGGCAACTCAATCAGGCCGCTCTCTCCACCGCACCACACCCACTTCATGTGTTCAATAGAGTCCTCCTCGTAGCGGACGGAAACATACTTCATGTAATAGATAGAAACAATAATGTCGCGAACACCAGAATAACACTTCCGACTTATTATGAAATAAGATGCATTAGATCATCTCCCGGCAAGATATGGATGGGCCTCAGACACAAATATGGCGGTAATGCCGGAATAGCAGAATGGAACGGATTCAGCGAATCATATTCAAGAATTCACGAACTTGAAGGAGTGGTTGTGTATGCAATCGGAGTAAAATATGGTATTCCATACGCAATTACAAATGCCGGGATCCTCTATAAATATGATGGATATGGATATCAGACAGAAAATCGTCTCCCAGTTTTCAAAGAAAAAATATGGCAAGATTATACTATAAGGACCACCGCAGAATGGAAAGATGCCATCACGAACAAGTATGCTGTCCACTGGAATGGAATGGAGGTGATAGACGACAAAATCCACATTCTCATTAACGCATCGATTAGCGGATCTCCTGTACAACTTCTTGATAATATGAGGAGTGGTATATGGTGTAACGATTCAGATTTGGGACTTTACCACAGATTTGCTCTGACAAAATTTAAGAACGGCGTTACAGAACAAGATTTTGGCACAAGCGTTATAAATAGAGCCGGATTTCTTAAACGTATACCAAAATCGGAAGGAACTTTTATGTGTGGTGCTGTAATCAACGTGGGTGTCGGAGAGAGTGAAAAAAATGCTATATTTAGAAATGAGTTGGGTGAATCAGCAAACAAGGTTGGTGCGATCATAACGACACAAATTCATGCATCGAGCATACAAGAGACATGGAATAAGTTGTGGGCGAAGATAAAGAAATTTAGAGACACAAACGCATCCCTATCAATAAAGATACGCTCGGCGGATGATGAAAATGTTGATTTGCCATTCTTGGGAAGTGCAACGTGGACAAACAATACTACGTTCACATCAACCGACACAGATTTCGCCGTTGCTGCGGTAGGAAACGAAGTTGAGGTGTTGACTGGCGATGGTGCGGGAAGGACCGCGCACATAAAATCGATAGTTAAAGTTTCCACTACATATACAGTAGTGCTCGATGAGTCTATGGGATCGATAACTGCGACCTCTGGTTCGCTGGTGAGAGTACAGAATTGGAGAAAGATTGGAGCATTCACTTCAATAACCAAAGAATATGAAGAGTTTGCGGCAAACGAAGACTCAACTTGGGTACAATTAAAGGTAGAATTGAGAGGGACAAAGGACGATCCCGAACTTCAGGAACTTATAATAAACACACAAGAAAATATAACATCAGACCAATAATATGCCTGTATACACATATCAAAACGCATACGATGAATTAAACGGAATGCTCAGTAAAAAAGCCGGTAATTTGAGCAATGCTGTAATAACCATCAACAGAGCTGTTAGATTTGTCATTGGGGATGTGGACCTGCGGAGTGCGAAGCGCAGAACATCGGTAAGCCCAAATCTGTTCGATGATGTATATGATTACGCCTGTCCTACAGACCTCAAGGGGAACAAACTTGTTGATATTATTCCACAAGTCAACCGATCCCCTGATCTTGAATTTAATCTCACCACAGAAGAGGAGTTTGATAGGAAGAAGACAATCGATAAGATGATGGTTGCATTCAGCGACAGAGATTTCACAAGGAAGATAAAAATTGCTATTACTATCGATGATGACAGAAGTACAATCACCGGATTTGAAAGTTTGACAGATGGGGGTGGAACATGGGTAGGCTTCGGAGATGGAGAAAACCTCACAAGAGATGGTGATAATTTTGTCAATGGCAATGCATCGCTCAATTGGGATATAAACGCTGACGGTGGTGTAACCGCAGGAGTGGAGAATCCCGGTCTTGATGTCTTTGATTTGACTGACTATGTAGCGGCAGGTTCGGTGTTCGTATGGGCATATATATCGAGCACAACGGATCTCACGAACTATATACTCATGATAGGAAATAGTGCAACAGTCAATTTTTCAAAGACAGTAACTACCGATCATACTGGAAATGCATTTGTCACAGGATGGAACCTCCTTAGATTTGATCTATTTACCGCAACTGAGAATGGAACTGTAGATTTGGAAGATTGTGATTTCGTCAGACTTTACATGACGAAGGATGGAGCAAAAGTTAGCGAAACAGATTACAGATTCGATCAGATGATACTCAGAAGGGGTAAGATCCACTATGTCCTGTACTATTCAAAATATGGATGGCAGTCATCCACTGGAACATGGCTAGAAAATAGCACAGCAGTAACCGATCTTCTCAATGCAGATACCGAAGAATTTGACCTCATAATGCTGAAGGCAGCAAAAATTGGAGCACAAGAACTCAAAGACAAAGTGCTTGTTAATCAATATGATGTCGATTACGAGAAGAAGAAAGTATCTTATGAAATCCAGTACCCGAGTGAAGCAAAATTACTCATAACCGATTACTACAATTTCGATTCCCACCAACCGTCCCAGATAGATCCAAATGTAAACTAAAACCATGCCCAAAAAAATAACAATAAAAAAGGGTGATACCCTCTCACAGATAGCAGAAAGGGAAGGAACAACGGTTGATGTAATAATGAAGTCTAACGAGGGGAATAAAGCGGTAAAATCGCGCGATTTGATTATTGAGGGTGGTTCTCTGAATCTTCCCGATGCACCGGGTCCTGTAGAGCCACAGGAGCCCGTAAACAGGGCCTTAGAGCTCGTTGGAGCCGATAGTAGGGATGATGTAGCAGTTTCGACATCTGACTCCATTAGAGAGGAAGAAAGGAAGAAAAAGGAAGAAAAAGAAGAGGATGATTTGGATAGAAAAATTGAACTTTCGCGAAAAACAGAAGAGGAGGAAATTAAAAGATTGGGAGGGCAGGTAAAACCAGAGGGAGAAAGACCGGAAGCTCCTGATTTAGAGGAAGCATTTACAGGATTTATCTCAGAGAAAGATGCGGCCGGATTTACCATAGAAGATTATCAGAGCAAAATTACAGATCTCGAATCAGAAAAAGGAGATCTCTTTGCAGAATTTAGGACCCTAAAAAGGGAATTGCCGAAGGGCGTAGCACAAAGATTTGCTACCGGAACCCTCTCAGAGAGAGGTCAGGAGATACAGGATGAAATAGATTTTCTTGATCGCAGAATCAATACATACAACACACATATCGCTAACCGGAACAACATCATCAATGCACAGATGGGGTTTAAGCAGCAGGATTATGCAACCGCATCGGCAGAATATGATAAGCAGTTCACTCAAAACCTACAACTCTACAATACGGTACAAGACAAGATTGGTGTCGACAAGGAACTCGAAGAGGCAGCAAGAGATAATGCCCGAGTAAACCTTCAGATTGTGCAGAAGCAGATAGAGGAAGGTGCAATACAATACAACGATCTCGATGATGATAAGAAGAACCTCATAAGAGATTTGGAGATACAGTCTGGATACCCACAAGGATTTACAAAGTTCATTACGGCCAATGTTGATGGAGATATTGTGACGACATCATCAAGAACAGATGCCCAAGGTAGAACATATTATGATGTTCTGACAAGAGGGGCTGATGGAAGCCTGAAAGTTACCTCTATATTCCGTGGCACAGAAGACGTAAAGCCAAAGGAAGGAATTGTCGCAGAATTTCTACAACGCCAAGAGATTCCTCAAGAGGTCGCGAACAAAGATGGAAGCATAAGAAAATCGGTTCGGAATAAATTGGTGGACGCAGGATTCTCTCTCCAAGTGGTTCAGGGATTGTGGGACAACATTATTGCAGGAAATGAATTTGATGTAATCAGGAAAGGAATTCAGGATCAGGGAGGCGATCCAGCAATTCTCGATGCATTTGTTGTAATACTTCAAGAATGAGTTATATCTCAATAAAAGGCTTAGGTAAACCAAAAGAGGGCTTTGTGCCTATTCGTGGGCTTGAGACCGGCCCAGCTTTTGACAACAAATATGGAGCATCGAAAATAAGTTTTGATCCGATAACCAAGCGGCCCACACTAACATTCAAAAAGAATATCTTTAAGACGTTTCTTTCACCAGAGAAAGTAATTGAATTTGAGGATCCAACCAGAGTTGCACCATCCTTTGATTTCACAAGACCACAAGAGATTACGCGCGAGGTGCTTAGAAATGACAGAATGCCATCAAGTGTGAGTCAGGCAATAAGAGAAAAGGTTGGTGCCGGTTATTCTGAAGAATTGGATCATCAGATCGCACTCACGCTCTCTGGTTCAAATCTTGGCCTAAATCTTGAAGTAATTGATAAGGCTAAAAACCGCCAATTCGGTACGGAGGAAAGCAAGTTGGCAAATCAGGTTATTTCAGGAGAGATAAGTTTGCTCGATGCTCAACGTCAGATGGCCAAAGAGAAGGGGTTCACACTACCGGAGGATTTTAGAAAGCCGAGCGCGATACAGAGGTGGCTTCTTAATGCACAATTTACCAAACGAGATGGAACCAAAGAGAGCGTTCTTGTGCCACTTACTAAACTCCAAGAAGATTTTACAAAATCATTCACTCGTTGGAAGAACCCGAGAAAAGCTGTAGATGAGATATTTGGTAAGGCCAAGGAGGTTATGGTTGAATCGGTGAATGAACTTGCGAGTTCGGTAGTTAAACTATATGCTTCGCGTGACGATATAGAGGTGAAAACAAATGCAATAAATGCCGCAAATGCCGCTGTGGGGACGTTTTTTTCTCCAATCGGAGCACTTTTGACGGTTCTCGGAGAACTCCCCGGAGTCACGCCAACACAAGCCGCCATTGAGGAGCTGATGAAAGGGATAGACAATCTCGCACATGACTCAGTAACGCGGATTATTGACACAGTTCCAAATGAGGTGATGGACATACAAGCTAAGGACCAGATTTCAGAATCTGTTGGTGGTGCGTTCTCTACCATCGCTCAGTTTGCTACATTTGCAAAGATAGCCCCAGATTTCGCGGTAAACGCAAAAGCAATGTATGCCAAATGGGTTGTGAAGGAGTCCGTGATAGCTGTTGCAAAAGGCGAGAAATTGGCCAGACCACAAGTACAGGAAATCTTGGCGAAAGCAGAAGTAGAAGCAGTCAAAACATTAAAAGAACAAAATCCTATCATTCTGAAAGATGTTCCGCTTGATACAAAAATGGGAGATTTGCTTGAAGTGGCGAGAGTAAGAGGGTTCGGAGAAGAAATCAAATTTGCAGAGAAACCTAAACCGAAAGAACCTCCAGCACCACCGAAGAAAATAGAATTTAAGCCCATAGAAGGATTGAAAACTATTGAAGCTGAGAAACCGATCCCAACAAAACTCAAGCCTCTTTTGAAAGAAGCTAAAAAATTTGAGACCGTTGAGGAGTTTATTGAGGCACAGGGCATAGACAAGGTCAAAACCGAGGCCCAACTAACTGATATCTTCAATCAGGCCAAAGGGGCAAGAGTAAAAGAAGTTATAGTGGAAGAAAAAGTGCCTACGAAAAAGAAGCCAGTAAAGGAAGTTCCAAGAAAAGTACAACCCGGCGAGAAACCAACCAAGATAGGTAAGAGCATTGAAGCGAAAGCTATTGAGGCTAAACTCACAGAGGGATTTTCTGAGGTTGCTGGGTTCGATCCGAAGACTATAAAAGAACAATCGAGATTGACGAGTGAACTGATATCAAAAGATAACGCGAGAGCGAGGAGAATAGTTAGAGGAGAAGAATCATTGCCAAGTGAAATAAACCCAATGTCTTTTGTCATTGCGATGGAAGAATTCGTGTCAAAGAACCCGAGTGCTGAATTGGCATTTGAATTGGCTAACTCTCCACTGGTGACAGAAACATCCATCGCCGCACAAACTCTAAGATTTGCTGCCGAGAGAACCCAAGACGCTGCAATAGTAAAAACCCAAGAGATTAAAAAAGCAAGACAAGAAGCTGCGAAGGAGAACACCAAACAAACTAAGAAAGAAGTATCGGAGGGTGCAAAGAAAGAAATGAAAAAGAACAATCTGACAAAAGAAGAACAGTCGTGGAATACTTTCCTTGAGAAAATAACCTGTTAAATATGGCAGTCTGTCTATTACCAGAACAAATAAAGAACTTCAAAGAGGCATTGAAAAAACGCCGTATTGAGATTGCTGATTTGCTCAATATGACATCAGAAGCACGCACAGAATTGTTGCGTGAGTATGCTGGTGCTAATGCGAAAGATGTAAACCTATTATTTGAGCAGAAACTTGTTCTTAAAAACAAGGTTCGCGGACTTCAGAATTGGGCAAGCAAGGTTGGTGAGATTGGAAGATATGACCCAACAAAGAAAGCACAGATAGATCAGGCCCTGAAAGAATTTAGAGAAAAGCAGATGGAGCGTATGTTCGATCCAAAGCAAGAGGAGGCATTTTTGTCGGACTTGGCCGAGAAGAAACTCGGTACACAAATCACAAGATCAGAAGCTAAACAGGTATTTGATTTTACGAGAAAGACAGGGCAACTTCGTGAGGCATATAATGAACAGACAAATAGTTGGAAGAGTGAACCAGCACGATTAGAATATGGTTCATCAAAAGTTTCGATGGACAGATATGTGAAGAACCTCAAAGGTGAGGAACCACAGTATCCACTCAAAAATCCATTCAAAGCGAAAGGGGTTGTAGAAAAACTTGAAGTTGTGGGTACAGACCTAAAAACTTTGTTTAATGTCGTTGCTGATAACTCACGCGCCATTGTTGCTTCAATTGATAACAGTCTATGGGGAAATCAGGGGATAGGTGTAATGTTTAATCCCAAGTTTACAGGAATTTGGGCGAAAAACTTTGTAAAATCATTGAGTGATATTTACCAAGTTCTTCGTAAGGGTGGCAGTAGAGGAGATGAGATTTTGGATGCCGTGAGAGCAGATATGTACTCCCGTCCTAATTATATGAATGGAAGGTATACCACCAAGACAAAAGGAACATCAAAGCTCGATATAAATGTTGTTGAGGAGGAATTCCCAACATCTCTTCCATCGAAGATCCCTGTTTTCGGAAGGGCGTTCAAGGCGTCAGAAGTTGCCTATGAGGCGGGTGCAATGCGTCTTCGTATGGATGTTGCTGATAAGATGTATGAAATGAGGGCTAAAAATGGTGTAGATATGACCGACCCAGTAGAAATAGGAAGCACCAATGCCATTGTAAACTCAATGACCGGTCGTGGAAGAATTGGTGCATTTGAGAGAGCGAGCAGACAAATAAACACCGCCGTCTTCTCTATCCGATTTGCAAAAGCATCTTTCGACATCCTAACAGCACACATGTTCAGTAAAATAAGTCCAAAAGCGAAGATTGTAGCGGCGAAAAATCTACTCTCAATTATAGCTACAATGGGGACCGTTCTTACCATTGCCAAAACCATTGATCCTAAAAGTACCGACTTCGATCCGAGAAGTTCCAAGTTTGGGGAAATCTATGGGATGAATATAACTGGGGGATTGGGAGGATTCCTTACATTATTTGCGAGAATTATGACACAATCCACGAAGAGCGCACGAACCGGTATAGTAACTGAACTCGGTGGAGGATTTGGTGTTCCCGATGGTATGGACATCTTTTGGAATTTTATGGGAAATAAAGCATCTCCATTATTCTCTGTAATAAGAGATATGGTGAAGCAGGAGACATTTGAGAGAGAAAAACCAACCATAATCAATTCCTTGGCGAGCCTAACTACACCAATCTCAATTTCTAATATGATTGACTTATCCGAAGATCCAAATGTTTTATTGTTTCTTATCGGAAGCTCATTGGCATTGATTGGATTTGATGCAGGCGATTATACACAGAAGACAAATTGGGACAAGAATATAACGAACGAATTCCAACAGTTTAAAGACGCTGTGGGTGAGAAAGAATTTAAAAAGGCAAACGATAGATATAATGATGAATTTAATGATTGGTTTGACAGTATTAAACATGGTGATACATACAAAGACTCGTCTGATGATGTTAAGCAGAGATTGTTGATGAACAAGAAGAGGGAAATCAAAAAGCAGATATTCAAAGATTATAGCTTCGTTAAAGCTAAAGAGGAGGAAAAGGAACCACTACCAAAATTATAAACCACCATGAGATTCCAAGAGAAATTAAAGGATGTCTTTTTGACACAAGGTTTTGCAGAAAACCCGGACATCTATAAAAAATATGGAATAGATGGACATCCGGCCATCGATTATAGTGTGGGAGACGAACAGGATGTCTTGTGTCTAGAGGAGGGCGATGTCTCCTATGTTGGGAACGATGCGATTGTCGTGATATCAGAGGACAAGGAAATCACATATGGTCATGGAGAGAATGTGTGTGTAAAGAATGGGGACCATGTTATGGTAGGTCAAAAATTGTGTGAGCAAGGATCGAAGAGAGGGAACTCCATAATTGGAAGGGATACAGAAATTGAGACGTGGTATTCTCATGTACATTATACAGTTAGAGAGATCATGCGCGGACTCAAAGAAACAAAAGACTATCCATATAATTACGCAGTACACTCAGCTATCCCGTACTCAGTCCTTGAGTGTAATACAGAAATGGCACATTTTGTGGACCCGAGCCAATTCTTTGACAAGGTAATGTACAGAATAGCTGATGTAATTGAACAAAAAGAAGACATGGATCCATCATTTAATAACCCCGGAGCGTTGAGGTGGTCACCATTTCAATCTGGTACAATAAATAACTTTGCAACATTCAGCACATATAAAAGAGGATACAATGCACTCATCCATCAGATTCGAATAGTTGTGGACGGAACATCACCGGCATATACAAGAGAAGCCGAAAGGATGGGTCTCAAGAGCTCGAGTGATTTGTCTATAAAGCAATTCTTTGAAATATATGCACCAACGAGCGATGGAAACGATCCACTCACATACGCAAAACAAGTGGTTGAGCGGTCAGGACTGATGGACATCTTACATCCGATATCAGATTGGGGGCTAACAGAAGTGGAATGGCTCAAGAAATATCGATACCTTCAATATATCGCATCTGGTGCTGATAGCGGAAACCCTATCATGAATGCCATCTTGCACAGATTCCGATATCTCTGGAATATGATTTTTGGAAAAAAGGTCGAAGGATTAACCAATACATAAATATGCAAAAATTATTTAAGCTGTTGAAGTCACGAACATTTTGGACACTTGTTGTATTGTTCGTTGTGAATGGGGTTGAGGGAATCCGCAATGCGATCCCCGGAGACGCTCTGCCAGTGATTGATGGGATACTGACATTCCTGACGATCTACTTTGCGAAGATAAGTCCTCGCATTGATATCAACAGCAACTAAATCTAAACAAGGCCCTCAAATTGGACACCGAGGTGTATTGGGTACGGCCTTTCCTGATATGCTTTTGTTTTCGGTGTCCCACTTGGGGGCTTTGTGCTGTTGGGAGTTATCCACACAATTTGTTGCAACAGGAGATAAAATAATGTAAGATTATGACAGATGCGTTGGTACACGGTTGGCATGGCCAATACTATGTATAAAACAACAATCCTATTTCTTGCAGTTATAATGATGCCTCTGATGGTGTCACAGATACCGGCAAGGACAGTACAATACGAGAATGTCACGGATCCGATTGAGATAATAAAAGACATCGCGGATCAAAACGGCATTCAGCAGATTGATATACTTGCTATATCTCATCAAGAGAGTCTTCTTGGGGAACTTAAAGTTGGTGATGAGGGATGTAGCCTTGGATGGTTCCATATCAATACATGTGTACATGACGGGACCAAGGAAATAATAGGAGACGTAAAGAAAGAAGCAGAATGGGTGGCTGAGAAACTTTTATCATACGGATATCAAGAAGACAGGATGCTCGCGATAGCAAAGTACAACGCGCCAGCATATCCAAATTGGGAATACGCAAACAGAGTCGAGCAAAGAAAGCAATATGTAGTTAAATATGTCGAAAGATAAACAAAAAAGAAAAGGAGGAAAAGGAAAGACTTACACCTTGAGAAACCTCCTTATTGTAATAGCGAGAAAGGTCGATCCAAAAAGATACTCCTATGGTGTACTGGGAGAGATTTTTAATTTAAACAAAAGAACTGTATATGACATCTATCAACGAGACAGAGATTCCGCAGAAGAGATTCTCAAGAAATGATAAAGTTTTTTTCGTGATTGTGAGCATTGCGTTTGTTGTAGTTACTATTATGACCTTAAACGTTCTTCTCTGGAACGAACAAAAGATGTTCAAGGTCTGTAGTGAACGATTCTGTTATCATGGTGACACACTCCAAGCAACAGAAAAATGTGTGACAATAGATAACACAATAATGATTTGTGGTAACTACAGCATTGAAACGTTGGGAGAACCGAAAACAGCTGATTAAATTGTCCACAGTTTATCCCCTTACACGCTTGATAAGTCGTTGGGAGTATGATACGATAATTGTATAAAAGTCGAACATCATAAACCAATAACAAATAAACATGGCAAGAATGTATAGCCCATCACTTGAAGGTATGCTCAAAGAATACCGCAAGGAGATGAAGAGCAGGGCAAGAAAAAATCTCGGTGCATTCCTGATGAGAAAGGAAGTGCGATACCTTGCATATAGAATTGGCATTGGAGTCTGTCTCACAATAATTGTGTTTCTGGGATTGCTGTAAAGTCATTCTAAGTTAGTTCAGAGGTATAGATTAAAGTTAGTCAAGAAGTACAGATTACAACTCACGCCCAGCTGACCTGATCCCTCTCTCCCGCCTCGTGAGTCGGTGAGAGATCGGGTCAACTGGGAAAAACATCAAATGAAAACGATTACAACGACTGATGAGAAAAAAATCATAACATTAGTCCAGAAGGAGATAACTGACGTATCTAAACAACAGATTACGAAGGTTAAAAACGAAGACGATCTCGTCATTGCGAAACAATTACTTAGTAACATCAAAACGGCTCGGGAAGGATACAAGACGAGGATCGAGGACGAGATCATAAAACCAATCAAGAAGTCTTTAAGAAGTCTTCAAGATTTTTGGAAGCCATTCACAACATCGCTTGATGATTTGGAGAAGGAGCAGAAAGGAAGCATTGGGGTCTATGTAGATGATCAGGAAGAGAAAAGGATAGAGAAGGAAAGAAAGCAGGCAGATAAAATCCAAAAGAAGATTGAGGAAGGTGGAGATGCTGAAAAAGAAATCGAGAAACTTCAAGACATCAGAGAGACCATACCCGATGTTCAAAGAAGGGTGAACAGGGTGGTTAAGGTTGTTGATGAGAAGTTGATCCCCAAGAAGTATTGGATAATTGATATGGTTGCGTTGCGCAGAGACGCTGTCACAAACGGCCTTGAGGTCCCCGGAGCGGTTGTCGAAGATGAAACCATAATTGTGAATGGATAATATGGCCAAGAAAAAGAAACCAACACAGACACGTGCATTGGTTATTAAGTCATTGTCGCTCACTTCAAAACAGAAGGAGATGCTACAGATGCAGACAGATCCCGACTTCATCAAAACGCGTAAAGGGAAAAAAGGGAAGACGTTCTCTTATGTAGAAGCTGGATATGTTCTTGCACGGCTTAATGAGATATTTGGTGCGCTGAACTGGAGTACAGAAGTCTTGAAACAGGGAGAGACGGACCGGAAAGTGGATGATGATGCAGAAGGAGAGGTATGGGTCCGCCTCCGCCTTACAATCCACGATCACAAGAATGGATATAATGTATTCAAAGATGCGTATGGACAGCATGCTGTCCGAGGCAAGACTCCGATTGGTGATTCATTTAAGGCTGCACAATCAGATGCGATAAAGAAAGCTGCGTCTGCATTTGGAGTCGCACTCGATGTCTATTGGGAGAGTTTGGATCAAGGGAAACCTGAAGAACAAAAGGGACTTAAGAAGACTGAACTGAAGGTGGAAACAAAAGCAACTGCACGTAAAAGATTGCTCGACGCACAGATGAAAAAGATTGAAGGAGAGAGCAGTAGCCAGATTGTCTATAAAATGCGCCAAAAACTGATTGAGTTGCCGGATGGTAAGCCGTACACAAAGGCCGAGAAAACAAAGATGTTAAATGTGATCGATGCAAAACTTGGTCTTAAATAATAGAAGAGCATATCTGAGCTGGTCTCAAAAATGGCTCTTTGAGAATAGACCGGCGGATTACAAGAAACAGTATCTCTACGGCGAATCCTGTTACGTTACTCCTGAGATGAGGTTCGGTAAAAGATTTGCTGAGGGGCTTGAAAAGGACAAGACAGATGACTTCGAGATAGAGACAGCTCGGGCATTACTTCCAAGGTATCCAAAGAAAGAGTACAGACTGGATACAGAAATCGGTGGACTGAAAATGGTGTCAATACCCGATCTGTTCGATCCGTACAGGAAAAGGATTGGAGAGGTGAAGACCGGTAAACTATGGACGCAATCAAGAGCCAACAATCACGGCCAACTCAAGTTCTACAATCTCGCAACGTATACGAAATATGGAGCGATGGCAAAGGAGATAGAGCTGTATTGGTTCAAGACCATGAAGGTAAAAGGGAAGATACTATTAGAAGGTCAAGTTAGAGTATTCAAAGTCGAGCATACTCTTGCGGACCTTATGGCATTCTTGGGTGAGTGCAAGATAGCATACCGGGGAATCCAAAAAATGTGGGAAGACGAAATTAAAAAACAACAACAACAACATGGAGATAAAAAGGTTCAACATATGTTCACCAGAAACGTATGTTAATAAAGACAAAGAGGAGAAGACTATGTGGCACAGAGTCGGAAGGATGACCGAGTTCATCAAAGAGAATGGAGCTGTCAATAGGATGATTGAAATACCGGCAATTGGTCTCAAGGCGCAGGTGTTTCCTGAAAAGGAGCGCGAGGACAGAAAGCCAAGCGAAAAGAAAGTGAGTGAGGAAAAGGGCGAGGAACAAACAGAGGAGCTTGGGTCTCTTGAAGAGGACATCAGGCCCGAGGATTTGCCTTTTAATTAAGTCCTTAGTAAGACTCTAAACTACTTGCTTCCATTCTAACAAATTGATATGAGCATACAAATCCCGGGAAAAATTGAAGACGGAAAACTCAAACTTGACAGCAAACTCCTCAAGTCCTTTGTCTATCGGAATCATAAGATGGGAAAGGTCATTGTGGAAATTAAGAAGGATGTGGGGAAGCGCACGCCAGCTCAAAATAATTCTATCCATCTGTATTGCCAGAGGAATGCCGAAGAGTACAACGAGCGTGGGATAAGCATGAGGATTGTGATTCAGAAATTCAAAGAAGGCTTTGATGGGATATGGACCATGGTAGCGTTCAAAGAGATTGTATGGAGGAATGTGCAAATGTACATGCTCCGAAAAAAGAGCACAACCAAACTCGACAAACAGGGAGATATAGACAAGGTTGTTGACGTGATCACAAAATTCAACGCAGAGAATTTTGAATTTTCTGTGCCATTCCCATCGATTGAAAATGAAGATGGAGATATTAAATCATGAAACATACTGCATTAAAGAGAAAATCAGACGATCCAAAGGCGATGCTTAAAGCCAAGACCGATAGGGATTATCAGGATTTCTTCCGGGAATTGTGCTTTGACTACGACATTAAATCAGAGTACTCAGGTCTACCGATGGAGGTTTGCCACCATCCACGTGAGAAAATAAGCTGTGCTGCACTTGAATTTGATGTGAGAAACTTCGTGCCACTAACCTATCAGGAACACGAACAGATCCACAACGCCGGAAACCCAGAGATAATGGAGGTTGTAGAAGGGAAACGTGGGGCTGAATGGAAGGACGCTCTCGATAAAGTGGTGCGAGACTCCAAAGCAGATAGGGGGATTCGAACAATAGAGTGGTATCAAGAAAAAGCTGAGGACCTAAAAACACTCAAAGAAAACCGGCAAGAATTAGTCGCAATGTACCGATGTCGTGGATACTTTGCACTCGGTGAATTAACAAGAGAAGATCTACCCTTCAAATGCCCAATCAAATAAAATGCAGATGGTGCGGTGGAGGAGGGAATGTGAGGAAATATAACCTACTCCAAAACCCAGCAAATGCCGTAGATTTGTGTGACAACTGCCGTAGGAGGGTTAAGTCGCGAAAGAGCTTTGAGAAGAGATTGCAAAAAGCACTCTTCCAAAACAATTAAAACTAAAATAAAGATTTGATGTATTACAACAAAGAAGGTAAAAAAATAAGTATGGAAGAGTGGGCAAGGTTATTTGAGGATTTTGAATATAAAATAATTTCTCAGATAACCTTGTCAAATGGAAAGCGGGTATCAACAGTATGGCTTGGGTTGGATCACAGCTTTGGAGATGGTACACCGCTGATATTTGAAACTATGGTGTTCTCAAAGAAGGGTGATTGTTCTTCTGAAGAACATTGTGAGAGGTATGCAACACTCAAAGAAGCAGAAGCGGGACACGAAAGAATAGTAAAAGAATTCTCGTAGTCGGCGAGGAGATGTAAAATAGAGAATTATGGAGAAAGAAGACCTCAAAAAAAGAATAGCCAATGCTAAAATCCAAGAGGCAGAGGAGGATGAGTGGGTGAAAAAGAACAAGATTATCCTAAAAAGGGATAGTTGCGAGAAGTGTATTGAAAAGAAAGACAGAGATGCGAGGGGTGGTTTTGGGCAGAGGATGTTCTGTTCTGCAACACACGCATACGAGGTGAGTAATATCAAAAGAGATTTTTCCTTCAAGGATTTAAGAAAGAAAATCTTTGATACTATTTATGAATGGGGACGAATTGGTGTTGTAACTGACGAAAATGCCCCTGCAATTAAAAAATTGTTAGATGATTTAGAAGAAAGATGGTACTAACCCCCTGATATGTCGGTCAGGTAATAAGTAATGCAATAAATATGAACGAGCTAAATCAAATCTTAGAGAAAATAGCAACATTCAATATCAATGCGAATACCAAATAAGTAATAAAGATATGGAAAAAAAGATTGAAATAATAGTTGTAAACAGAGAGGAATGTGGAAATGATATAGTTAATGTGCAACCAAAAATAAAGGTTACCGGAGAATGGAGAGATAGTGAGGTAGTTGGGGTTGCGCTTGTTGCTTATCAATCCACTTGCCTACGTTTCTTGAAAGAACATAATTGTGGAGAACCGAATTGTGATGCAGAAGAATTACATCGAAATATATTGGCTTTTATTAAGAGCGAAATGAAACGTGATTTTATTAAACGAGGGGTTTGGCCGACAGATAACAGTAAATAAAAAGATGTATGGAGAAGAAGAAAATAAGAGTTTGTGATCGCTGCAGGAAACCAATTTTTTGGACATTCGCTTTTCCCGGTGCAGAATGGTATTGCCCTTCTTGTGGTGCATCAAGGGATATGTTCTTCGGAAAAGATGCTGATGCAACACCAGAGTTGCTGAAACTAAGGAAATCTCTCGCTATTAAGTGGGGGCAGATAAAATATCATCTACATACAGGAGGAGGACGGAGAAAGGATTGTAGTAAATGCTCTCCAAAAAAAGGTGATGGCGAATATCACGTCAGGCATCTAACGCCAGAGGAAACAAAGAAAATGGAGTGGGCGAGGAAAAGATTGGAAATAATAAAAACCGACTAACTTCCTAACATGAACAAAATCCAAGACATAAGAGAGAAAATAATGGAAGCACGCACAGGTGAAAAGGGTGTGCCAAATGAAAAGGAAAGATTTACTTTGGTTGATGTGTTGTTGGCGATGGAAAAGATAGATGCCTCCTATGCTATCGGAAGTGATGGAAGGTTCCAATTTAATGGAGAGTGGATTGGTAGCCCATTGGCGGTGACTTGGAACCTCAAAGACGACAACCTTGAAAATCAGTCAAAGGATTGTATTGATTTTCTATATATGTTATTATGTGAGTAATGGGAAACAGATATATACAAGAAAAAATACCAAAGGGAACGAAGTTTAATCATTGGACGGTGATTAAAGAGATTAAAGGGAAGTTTGGTCGCAGGTTTCTTTGTAGAAACTTGGAGGGTATAGAAAAGGGGGTGAACCTATGCCATCTGAAGAGTGGAGCATCAAAAGGATATTGTAGGAAAGGAAAATATGCAAGTGGTTATAAACACGGAATGTCCAAAACGAGAATATGGGTCGTATGGCAGGGGATCATTCGTAGATGCACGAACCCTAAAGAAATTAGTTATAAGCATTATGGTGGGAGAGGAATCGGGTTCTGTGAAAAATGGAAAACCTTTGAAGGTTTTTACGAAGATATGAAGGAGGGGTATACGGATGAAATGACCATTGAGAGAATCGATAATGATGGAAATTATTGTAAAGAAAATTGTACGTGGATAACAAAAGGAGAGCAGAGCTTTAACAAGCAAAACACGATAATAATTGAGTATGAAGGGAAAGAATACAAATTATGGGAACTCGCCAGAATGTGTGGCATAAAATATGGAACTCTTTATAGTCGTTTGTTCACTTACAAATTGCCTATAGAGAGGGCTTTAAGAGAATTAAAATAGATTTTATTCACCCCCTGATATGTCGGTCAGGTAATAAGTAATGCAATAAATATGAACGAGCTAAATCAAATCTTAGAGAAAATAGCAACATTCAATATCAATGCGAATACCAACATTGATATACAGGCGATTGTGCAACAGTATGTTATGTACAGCACATTGCGAGAGATAGCTGTAAACTTAATTTGGGCTATATTTGCCTTTACGGTAGTTATAGTAATTTACGTCTTAATTAAGAAGGGTATCAAAGCGATGACAAATGAAATGAAAATCGAAGCAGTAGAAAAGTTTTTATCTGAACTCAATGATTGGAATAACGTGAAGGGTATAAAGGATAAACTTGATGAAATTGTTGCCTATATGCCTCGCAATAAAAAACCTAAGAGAAAGTAGCACATTATAAGTAATAAGTAGTGAGAATTATGAGCGATACAACTAAACAATATATGACACAAGGCGATCACCCCTGCGGAGATTGCGGCACGAAGAAGAACCCCATCTGGTTCACCGATAACGTGTTTTGGAATAGGGTGATGGGAGAAGAGAGGGGGAAGATACTATGTGTATATTGTTTCATTGAGCGAGCGGAAAAGATATTTGATTGTGCTTGGAGATTGCTGCCAAGCTGGGGGTGGAAGAAGAAGTAACACATTACAACTAACAAACAACGCCACAAGGCACACTTGTATGAACAAGGAACAAAAACCACCAGTTTGGTTTACAAAAGAAGCACAAGAAGAATTCCGGTGGCTTCTTGCATGGAAACGGAGACAGGATATCATGGCAGCTGTTGTCTGTGTCGTAATACTGGTCGCTACTCTTATAGTACTGAAAAAATGTTGTTATCATGAAATGCCCAGAACACAGCTTTATAATCAAGATATTATTATGGAGAACATAGAAAATAAACAAAGAGACGGAGAGTCCTGTAGGGGTTGTGGCTTGCCAAACTATCAGGGGCTTTGTCCGCATTGTAGAGGAGACCAGCGGGCATTTGAAGATGAGCTCGTTCCACCATTCCCGACTTCTATACCAAGCGAAGATACTGAGATATGACGATATCACCATATCTAAAACGTTGCCTGAGAAACAGGCAAACAAAGACGAAAAATTGGGCTCGGGGTAATAATATGATAAAATGGGATGAGGTAGTCCAACACAAAGAGGATGACGTGGCGTTGTGGGCAGACATGGGGCTTGGAGAGATGGTTTTCAATGCTAAAAATTTAAGAAGACGTTGACAAATAAGATTGGTATATAGTATAATTGATATATGATGTGGAAAATCTTACAAGTGAATAATCAAGATGACGAAGCGCAGGCAATTGCTCGTTTTCTTGGTTTTCCACACCATACCGAGATCCCCGTCTTTTAGGCGGGGTTTTTCGTGGACAATAAACATAACGACTTGGCGGTTGGGAACTCCAAGGATAAAAAACTGGATCCATAAATATAATTTCATATAAGGCATTTATGCAAAAGCAGGGAAAAAGGGGCACAGGACTTTACTCTCCCTGCCATTGGATAAGTGTCGTATATGGATAAAGCGATCTGTCGGGGGATACGCGCTTAAAATTTTATGTTTTTTATATCAATTAAAAATTTCTTTACTGAGCCATCTGTTAAACTTTGTGGCTCTCCAAAGGGAATAGTCCTGCACGAAAAATGTCCAAAGAATAAATGAAAATACTTAATCTATATGCAGGAATAGGTGGCAATAGAAAATTGTGGGGCGATAAGCACGAGATAGTTGCTGTGGAGAATGACCCAAAGATTGCCAAGGCTTACCAAGACTTCTTCCCAAAGGATAAGGTTGTGGTTGCAGATGCCCCACAATATCTATTGGAACATTTTGAGGAGTTTGATTTTATATGGAGTTCGCCACCATGTCCAACGCATACGAGGATGAACATTGCGAATTCGTTATCACCCTACAAGGACAATGCTGGACAACTCAAACGAGGAGGTGGTATCAAGCCACGTTATGCCGATATGGCACTATATCAAGAGATAATTTTTCTTATGTACCATTTCAAGGGAAAGTATTGTATAGAGAATGTTGTTAGTTACTATAAACCACTAATCCCCCCATTTGAAGTTGGTAACCACTACTTTTGGACTAATTTTATTATAAGAGACATTGTGGTAGAGAGTAGGGGAATGGGGAAAAAGGACACAACGAAAGAAACACTAACCAAAAGAAAGGGTTTTGATTGGGATAGCTTAGAAGGGTTAGATAGAGAATTGGTTTTAAGAAACTGTGTAGAACCCGAACTCGGTTTACATATATTTCAAGAAGCATTCAGAGAACATAAAACATTATTTTAAATGGAACTCACAGGATACAACATTAAAAAGAAAACAAACATAGCTTCAAAAGAAGCCCAGCTTGCTGCCGATATTTATGAATGGTCAGGTAAGAAGATAAACTATCCCCTTCTTCTAAAGTTCATCAAAGAAAAAGGATACAAAGCTACTTGGGAGATTTGGGCTGACGTGAAACAGAGAAAAGGTATCCGGGAACCCTATGTTTATTTTATGACAGTCTTGATGAGGGAAGAGATTGAATAC
>SDBS01001485.1_pt1 | contig 23706 bp, 14 predicted proteins | sample 2277091 | NCBI WGS metagenome assembly SDBS01 (sample SAMN10404972, study PRJNA504765) | marine sediment metagenome | isolation source: marine sediment core GS10_PC15, 163 cmbsf | place: Arctic Ocean: Southern Knipovich Ridge | collected 2010
TGGTACATCGTCATCTTGGGCGTGATCGTGGTCCTGGCCGGTGTCTTCCTCTACCAGGGATTCAAGGACAGCCTTATCCGGGAGCTGGACGGCGTCCTGCTGGAGATCGCGGACGAGACCAGCGAGATATATTCGCGGACGCGGGGAGTGACCTGGGAAGAGGCCATCCGCCGGGCTGAGGCGCGGTTCCTCACCCGCCGCCCCTTTATCCAGCTCGTCGCGCTGGCCGGGGAGGGAGAGCGCCGTGTCGAGTCGATCATCCACACGGACCGCATCCCGGAGGGCGCCTTCCGTCTGGATAAAAGACTCTACTACAACGCGGATAAATCCGACCTCGACACGCTGGTCTTCGATACGGTCGAAGAGGCGCAGATCAGCACGTTCCCACTGCGGGTCTTCCTGCTTCCTGTCAGGGGTCCCAATGTGCTCCAGGTGGGGATCTCCCTGGACAGCACCATGAAGGACCTCAACCGCCTGCTGATCGTCATGATCCTGGCCGGGATCGGGCTGCTGCTCTTTGCCTCGCTGGGGGGAAGCTTCATCATCAACCGCGCGCTTCACCCGGTCAAGAGCGTCGTGAAAACCGCCCAGCAGATCACCGCGGACGACCTGTCTCTGCGTATCGAAGTCAAACACCGCCAAGACGAGGTCGGAGCGCTGGTCGCCACCCTGAACGAAATGATCGCCCGGCTGGAAAAGTCGGTGAACAAGATCCGGCAGTTCTCGGGTGATGTCTCCCACGAGCTGCGCACCCCACTCACCATCATCCGCGGGGAGGTTGAGGTCCTGCTGCGCAAGGACCGGGAGACCTCCGAGTACATCAACACACTGAACAGCGTTCTGGAAGAGTCCCACCGGATGGAGAAGATCATCGATGACCTGCTGTTCCTGTCCCGCATCGAGGCGCTGAACAGAGCCAGGCTCAATCAGACCGTCCATCTGGATGAGATCCTGACCTCGGTGGTCGAGAGCCGCGAGACCGTGATCCGGAAGCAGGGTCTGAGGTGTGAGGCCGGTGAGATCGCAGAGATCCGGATCAAAGGCAGCGGCGACCTGCTGGAACGCATGATCGCCAATGTCCTGGACAACGCCCTCCGCTATACTCCAGCCGGGGGCCGGATCTTTTACAGCCTGAAAAAGATAGGAAACACCGCTCAACTGGAGATCAGCGACACCGGGATCGGCATCTCCGGCGAAGCGCTTCCCTTCATCTTCGACCGTTTCTATGTCGTGGACAAATCCCGCTCAAAAGAAACCGGGGGTTCCGGCCTGGGGCTGTCCATCGTCAAATGGATCGTTGACAGCCACGACGCCCGGATCGAGGTGAAGAGCGAGGAGGGGGAGGGCACATCCGTGAGGATCTTCTTCAGCCTCGTGTGAAACGCCTAAGGTTTTTCAGTTGGTAGCCGGCTTGATGATAGTCCAGAGATATTCCCCCACATCTTCAACCTCGAGGGTGAGTGTTTCGACCACCACCCCGTCGACGGTTCGGGTGGCGGCCAACTCGTGTGTGCCGAAAGCCACCTTGGCGATGACCCTGCCTCCTCCATCCGGGACCGAGCCGATCAGAGTCCCGTTCATGTAGATGTTCAGGGACTCGCCGTACTTATTCTCGATCACAATGTAGGAAGGACCTTCGATGACCACTATGTAGTTGAGGCTTTGGGTGATCTCGATCGTATCGGAGTAGACCACGGCTTCTTCCCCCTTCTTTTTGGCCTCCAGGTTATATGTCCCAACAGACACGTCGTAGATGGTTTCGTCCGCTGCAAATTCCACAGAAAACTGGTAGACGTCATCCATGAAAATATCCACGGCCGCCCCACAAAGGTTCTGGGCGATTATGTTGGCAAGGATGTCCGGATCGCTCGGGCCCTTGCATGAGAAAGACACCAGAAGTGCCAGGCCCAGCACGGCTAATATCCCGATCTTCCACGTTTTCCGCTGTGTCACATGTTTCGTCATCTTGACCTCATGTCCATTATACAGCTAATTGGACAATCTGGCTATGGGATATCTTCCTTGTGTGCTCGTCCTGGGTCCCGATGCCCACGGGGCATGCCAATTGACCGCCTCGAAACCCTGTGGTATAGATTAGGCATCGGAGATCGGGCTGGTCAATGACGGTCAAACTGGATAAAAAATAGATGGGGGAGGAAAAACCCATGAGCGAAAAAGACAAAAAACCAGACAAGGACATCTTCGCCGAGATCGGAGACGCCTTCAAACAGCTGGGCGAGGAGATCAAACCTCACCTCTTCAAAGCGGAGGGAAAGCTGCGCGATTTCGACGATGCCATCCGCCCCACCCTGTCGAATCTGGGTCAAAAAATGAAGGAGCTGGGCGATGCGATCGAGGGCCCCATGGACGAGCTTTCCGCGCGGTTGAAGAAGTGGAGCGAATCCGTCAAGCCTGTGGTCAAGGATATGGGCGATCGCGTCAAGACCTGGAAAAAATCCGACGACAGCGAACCGGACGAGGCCTCGGACGAGCTAACAAAAGACGAATAGCGTACACGCGGCGCCCCCGCGCACACGTCCTCCTGCCCGCTCATGGAAAAACAAAAGACGGGTGCTTCCATCCGTGCCCTTATCAACCGGATGCGTTCGCAGCTCCCCCATGCCATGCTCAGGGACCGGTCTTTGCTGCGCCGCAGGCTGCACAAGCTGCAGAAGACAGGGCATAACAGATCCGAAGCGGACCTGCTCGCCGTACTGGCCGCATGGGAGAGCCGGCTGGCCGACTCCGTCAAGGAGCGGGCGGCCCGCGCGCAGCGGATCCCTCGAGTCTCTTTTCCTGATGAACTGCCGATTTCCGCCAGCGCGGGCGAGATCGTCCGGGCTATCCGGGATCATCAGGTTGTAATCATATCGGGGGAGACGGGCAGCGGGAAGAGCACACAGCTCCCCAAGATGTGTCTCAGGGCCGGCCGCGGAATCTCCGGCCAGATCGCCTGCACCCAGCCGCGCCGGATCGCCGCCATCACCATCGCCCACCGCATCGCCTCCGAGCTCAAGGAAAACCTGGGCCTTTCCGTGGGCTACAAGATCCGCTTCCGCGACCGGTCCACTCCGGAAACGTTTATCAAGATCCTGACCGACGGCATGCTGCTGGCCGAGACCCAGTCCGATCCCTTCTTGGATGCGTACGACACCCTGATCATCGACGAGGCCCATGAGCGCAGCCTGAACATCGACTTCCTGCTGGGCATCGCCCGGACCCTGCTGGAAAAGAGGCCGGAACTGAAGCTCGTCATCACCTCGGCCACCATGGATACGGAGAAATTTTCCCGGGCCTTCGGGAACGCCCCGGTCATTGAGGTAAGCGGCCGCCAGTACCCGGTGGAGGTGGAATACCGCCCGGCCGGCTCCTTCCCCGGGAAGACCGACGACCTCGACTATGTGGACCTGGCAGTCAAGGCCATCGACCTCATCAAGGAGAAGAAAAAGCCTGGCGACATCCTGGTCTTCATGCCCACGGAGCAGGACATCCTCGAAACCTGCGAGCGGATCGAGGGGCGAAGGTATCCCGGGACCACCGTGCTTCCCCTCTATGCGCGCCTCCCCGGGACCCAGCAGGGGAAGGTGTACCATGTCAAGGGCGCCAAGGTCGTTGTGGCCACCAACGTGGCCGAGACCTCGCTCACCATCCCCGGGATCCGGTATGTGGTGGACACGGGACTGGCCCGCATATCGCAGTATCAGCCCGGCACGCGTATCAACAGCCTGCCGGTCAGCCCCATCGCGCGCAGCAGCGCTGACCAGAGGGCGGGCCGCTGCGGCCGCGTGGCGGAGGGGGTCTGCATCCGGCTGTACTCCGAAAAGGATTATGCCTCCCGCTTGCCTTTCACCCCGCCCGAGATCCTGCGCGCCAACCTGGCCGAGGTCATCCTGCGCATGATCGGCCTGCGGCTGGGCCATCCCATGGATTTTCCCTTTGTGGACCGGCCCAAGCCCAAGAACATCAAGGACGGCTATGACACCCTGATAGAGCTGGGCGCTATCCACAGGCAGGGAAGGGAGCATGCCCTCACCGGGAAGGGGCGCCTCATGGCCCGCATGCCCCTGGATCCCAAGATCTCCCGCATGCTGCTGGAAGCCCGGGAGGAGGGCTGCCTGCGCGAGGTGGCCGTGATCGCGGCGGTCCTGAGCATCCGTGATCCCCGCGAGCGCCCGCCCGATAAGACCGAGCTGGCGGATGCCATGCACACCTCGTTCCGGCACCCGGACTCGGACTTCCTGACCCTGCTCAACATCTGGGACCGATACCACGACACCTTGGAAAAACTGGGCTCGCGCCGGAAGCAGCGCCGCTTCTGTGATGGCCACTTCCTGTCCTTCTCGCGCATGCGGGAATGGGTGCACGTGCACGATCAGATCCTGGCCATCCTGCAGGAGCAGAAGATCCCCCTGGGGCGGCGCGGGCGTGTGGAGATCGACAAGGACCTCTACGCAGGGATCCACCGCTCCGTCCTGAGCGGCTACCTTTCCAATATCGCCGTCAACAAGGAGCAGAACTTCTACACCGCGGCCAAGAGCCGGGAGGTCATGGTGTTTCCCGGCTCCACCCTTTTCGGCAAGCGCCGTCCATGGATCGTGGCGGCGGAGATGGTCCGGACCTCGCGCCTGTTCGCCCGCTCCGCGGCCCGCATCGACCCGGCCTGGCTCGAGGCCCTGGGCGGAGAGCTCTGCCGCACCTCCTACTCCGAGGCCCGCTGGGACAGGGAACGGGGCGAGGTGCGGGCCCTCGAGCGGGTCACGCTCTTCGGGCTGGAGATCGTCTCCGACCGGCAAGTCTCTTACGGCCGGATAAATCCCGAAGAGGCCCATGAGATCTTTGTCCGTTCAGCCTTGGTGGAGGGCGAGCTCGAGGACCCCCCCGGATTCCTCCGGCACAACCTGGAGCTCCTGAAGCGGTTCTCCCGCTCCGAGGAAAAGCTGAGGCGGCGGGGCATCCTGGTGGGAGAGGATGTCCTGGCCGAGTTCTATTCCCTGCAGCTGGCAGGGATCACCGACGACCGCAGCCTGAGGAAGTACATCAAGGACCGGAAAGGCGACCGGTTTCTCAGGATGAGCGAGGCGGATGTCCTGCAGTCGTTCCCGGATGAGGATGAGCTGGCCGGATTCCCCGATCAGTTCGAGGTGGGGGACCTCCGTCTGCCCGTCTTCTATCGCTTCGAGCCCGGTGAAGTGGACGATGGGGTCACTCTGCAGATTCCCGGCATGGAGATCGCCCGGGTTCCGGAGGAGGCCCTGGAGTGGGGGATGCCCGGCCAGTTCCGCGAAAAGATCACGGCCCTGGTCAAGGGGCTTCCCAAGCGCTACCGCAAGCTTCTGGTACCCGTTTCCGAAAAGACGGAGATAATTCTCGCGGAGCTCGAACCCGGAGAGGTGTCCCTGCACAAATCCCTGGCCGACTTTGTCCACCGCCGCTTCCGGGCCGAGATCCCGGCAAATGCCTGGGCCGATGCTGACATCCCCGCGCACCTGCGAATTCGGATCGCCGTGATCGGCCCGGATGAGAGGGAGATGGCCGCCAGCCGGGACTTGGCCGCCTTGAAAAAAAAGAAATGGGACGCCCGGGTGCCGGCCTCCTCGGAAAAATGGGTGCCGGCCCGGAAGAAATGGGAGAAACAGGGTTTGACCACCTGGGATTTAAATGCCCTGCCGGAGAGTGTGCCTGTAGGCCCGTTCGTGACGGCGTATCCTGGGCTGCAGCCCTCAGGGCAGGGAGTGGATCTTAAGCTTTTCTCCTCCAGGGAGGAGGCCCGGGAGACGCACCGCCGGGGTGTCCGTGTACTCCTGGAGCTTCGCTTCGGGGAGGATCTGGAGTTCCTGAAGCCATACCTGGCCCTGTCGGAAGAATTGGAGAGGCTGGCGCTGTATTTTGGGGGCAGAAACGCCCTGGAGAAGGCCGTGCTGGAGGCCCTCCTCAGGGAGACGATGCAGAAGGACCTGCGGAGCCGGGAAGAATTTGAACACTATTCCGAAGGGCTGAACAGGGAGCTGAATGAGAAAGGACACCTGCTGAGTCGAGCCGTGGGTGAGATACTCCCGGCCTACCAACGCGTGAGAAGGATCCTGACCGGGATCACCGAGGCCGCCGGAAGCGGTCCCTCCGGGCTGGAGTTCCATGAGGAACTGAAGCAAAACCTGGCAGACCTGTTGCCGGGGGATTTCCTGTTGGTTTACTCTCTGGGTCGGCTCCGGCACATCCCCCGCTATCTGGAGGCCCTGGCCCTGAGGGCGGAGAGGGCCCGGATCGAGCCGGCCAAGGACCGCAGCAAGGCCGGCCAGGCGAAGCCTTTCATCCAGGCCCTGGATGCACTCCGGAATGAACCGGACTGTGAAGCGTCTTCGGAAAAGCAGGCCGCCATCAGCGAGCTGCGCTGGATGCTGGAGGAGTTCAAGGTCTCGCTGTTCGCGCCGGAGCTCAAAACCGCCTTCCCCATCTCCGCCAAGAGGCTATCGGTCAAGCTCAGCGAGATCCGGGACATGGCCTGAACGGAATAGTTTGGGGAGGCAGTTTTTGCTCCCCAAAATTAGATGCAAGCGAGGCGACATCTGCTCCGATACCAGGCTTCTAAGTTTATGGCTTTTGATGAGGAAATTGTGTGGGACTTTAGTTATAATAAAAAAATACTCGAACGCCTGGAAAGGGGGAGATGCGTATGACATAAGATGGAATTCAGGAAATCGCTCAATTCCCGCAGGACGTGGAAGGCCTGCCGCGCCGGCGCTTCATGCAGCAGCTCCTGGGGACCGCGGCCGCTGCGGCCGTGCTCCCGCGACATGTGTGGGGGGACCCGGCGGCATCCCTGGAGAATGCCGCCCGCCACATGCCCGTGGAAGATGCCGGAGATGAGGCCTTCTGGCATCTGGTCAAAAAGCAGTTCATGCTGCGAGAGGGACTCATCATGCTCAACGCCGCCAACCTGTGCCCTTCACCCTGGGTGTGACCCGCATCGAGAAGAGGATCAAGCGGCTGGCCGCGGCCCTGAAATCACGGCTCCTGAAACATGTGCCCGGAGTCCGGTTCCACACACCCCTGCGGCCAGAGGACTCCGGCGGCGTCGTGGTCTTCTCGGCCCCGGGCATCGACCTGCAAAACGCCTTGAACATGCCGCCCTCGCCGTCTCTTCTCTTGCTGGGGACAGACCATGAAATGTGTTGGAATAGAAGGGGTTGGACCGATATTCCCCTGAATTCAGGGGCTTAGATGTTTACTTTCAGGGCCTGCAGCGGGGCGGCCGCCTGTACTGCCTCCGGGCCAAGGAGGGCGGTTATCGCACATTTGTGGTTTATCTCGTGAATTATCCAGGTTAATGGTACAATTTCCCGGTTATGACAATACTCCCAAATGCCCCCATGAGATGCAGTGTCACGGCCGTCGCGTATCCGCTGTTTGTTTTTCTTTGTGTTTCTCTGATCACCGGCTGCCGGAGTCATGAGTCCGGCTGGCGTGGATCCATCGAAGAACAGGATGGGGTCATCCTGGTCGAAAATCCCAAGCTTCCGATGTATCCCCAGGATGCGGTCAGCCTGACCGTGGAGCTTACTCTCGGAGGCACCGACGAGCGTCTCGAGTATATCTTCTCCAACATCGTCATCGAGGTGGATGATGCCGGAAACATCTTTGTCCTGGACAGCGAAACCCGGAATATCCGCGTCTTTTCCCCTGAGGGAAAGTATCTGAGGACCATAGGTCGGTCGGGTCAGGGGCCCGGCGAACTTCAGCGCCCCCGGTATCTGCACATAACTCCTCGGCAGGAGGTGCTTGTCTACGACCTGCGGTCTCGGCGGGTGTCTTTTTTCACGCTCGAAGGAAGCTTTCTGCGGCAGATACCCGCAGGCGGCCATGGGCTGCTCCTCAATCTGATAGAGGACCTCCAGGGCCATTATTACGGCCAGGCCTCGACCATCGAGACGATCGGGATCCACAGGCTCGATCCTGAGCTTAGCTCCCTGGGCGTCATCGCACAAAAAGAGCGCCGCGCCGCCTCCTCTGACAGGGTGGCCGAATACAGGCTCATGACAACCGGCTTCCTTTTTGCACTGGGCCCGGAGAACGATCTGATCTGGAGCACCGGTGATACCTATGAGTTAAACATCACGGATGCGGCAGGAAACCTGAAAAAAAGCATCAGCAGGGATCATGATCTGGTCCCGTTCTCCGGCATCGTAAGAACCAAGTACATCGATCTATTCACCAACGGAAGGGGACTGCGGCCCGGAGTCCCTGTGATTGCTCCGGACTACTGCCCGGCGATCTTTGGATTGGCCGTGGATGAAACCGGAAGGATCCTGACGGGAACCTTCGAATCCCCTGATCCGCAACAGGATTCTTACTTCTTCGATGTGTTCGATCCCGAAGGGAGGTACCTCGCTCGTTTTCCGGTGGAGCTCTCGGATTTCAGGATACCTGTGGTCTGGAAAAAGGGACGGCTCTATGCCGTCAGCAAAGACGCGGAGGGCTATCCGGTCATCAAACGTTACCGCGTGACCTGGTCGGATTGAGTGCTCAGCCTATAAAAGGCCCACTTTATGTTTAAAGTTCTGGATCTTGGCCAGGAGCTCTTCGGCCTTTTGTTTGCTGATCTCATCTTTGAGCGTGGGCTTCAGGTTCTTAAGCTCGTTCTCTATGCGTCTGACGCGGCGGATGGCGAGTTCCGCATCATCGGTCATGTCCAGGCCGGTGGCCCCGGCCGCCCTCTCGGCACCCAGAAGGCTGCGTGAGGCCTCATCGAACCGCTTTTCCAGGTTGTGGACCAGCTTCTCTTCGTCCGTCAAAGGTACATAGAGGTAGGTGTAGGCCAAATATCCCGCGGCCGCCAGAATGAGTATTGCGATCAGTGCTTTCATGATTCTATCCCCTCCCTTTAGTCATCTTGGCCCTATCGAGATTGATTATAGGAAAGTCTCAGGTAAAAGGCCAGCGTTGTCCGAGCGCAATCTCTCTCAGTCTAAACCGACTCAATAGTGTGCGGCCCGGAACTATCTTTCAGAAGATGAACCGGGTACAATAGATGATCTGAGAAAGGCCCGTGAAACGATTCGAGAGATGCGTACACATAGCCGCCGCTTTGGCTTTACTGGCGTCCTGGACAGCCTGCGGCAAGAGCCCGGCCACGCCCGATGCTCCGACCGCTCCCGCCCCGCAGCCCGCGATCACGATCGTCTGCAGCCCGACCTCGGGAGACAAGGACACGGTGGTTACCGTGACCGTGTCCATCAAGGATAACCAGCAGGAGGTCGGCGTCTTCGGGATGGACCTGACATTCCCGCCCAAGATGCTCGAGTTCACCGGGGTTTCCAAGGGCAGCCTGACAGGAAACTGGGCCGCCGTGGACGGTAATGAGGTCAGCGCTGGAAGCCTCAAGATCGGAGGCTTCAAGGGTTCGGGAACCGCGTTGCCGAAGAACAGCGACGGCTCCATCGTGGTGATCACCTTCAAGGTGGATGGTTCCAGCCTCGCCAACGGGCAGCAGGGCCAGATCTGCATCAAGGAGTACACGGATGACATCACCGGCACCCCGCCCGAGCCGGCCTGTGCCTCCTTTTCCTTGGTTAAATAGGCTCCTTCGCAAAAGGCTTGCCAAGACGCGCCAAATCATCAATAATATTCCCGAACACATTCATGAAATCGGATTGATTATCGAGGCGGAACCATGGAGATTACGGTTCGTGAAAAGGACGACGTCGCCATACTGGATCTCAAAGGCGAGATCCGGCTGAGCGAGCACCCTGAGCCCGTGCTGCGGGATCATGTTAGGCGCGAAATGGAGAAGGGGAAGAGAAAGCTGCTTCTCAATTTTGCCGGTCTGGATTTCATCGACAGCTCCGGCATCGGTGAGCTGGTGAGCAGCTATGTCTCGGTCAAGAATGCCGGCGGGAAGCTGAGGATCGCCAGTGTGCCCGACAAGATCATGCTCATCCTGGAGTACACCAGCCTGGGGAACATCATCGAGGTATTCGATAACGAGGCCTCGGCTCTTGAGGATTTCAGCTGAGCGGACGCGTCCCCCGCAGCCGAAGCGATCCGCTGTCAAATGCAGAGTCCTCCCCCCATCAATCCGGGGCGTAAAGCTTTCTGGGTCGGATCCGGGACAAAGACATGCTCTTCAAGAGCCTCTGCACGATGGTTTTTTTCAGCTCGCGGGCTTTATCCAAAGACACACCGGTGACTTTTCCCCCCGCCATGATCTCGTGCCCGCCTCCGGTACCCAGCCCGGCGAGGATGTCCTGCATGACGGCGGCCGAGTCGAGCCTTCGATGAAATGATCTCATGCTGAGGTAGAGGTCGCGGTCATGCACGCCCATCACCAGGGCCATGTCCACGCCCTTCCTGAAGATCAGGAAATCCGCGATCTCCGCCGGCAGCTCCGGGTAGGGCACCTCATGCAGGGGACAGACCACGAGATAGCGGTAGATCCGGCTGCGATTTATGGCCTCTTTGAGGACCGCGTAGTATTCGGGAGACAGCTTCGGGTGTTCGATCTTGTACAGGGCCGGGAAATCGACACGGGGAAGCAGCGAGAGGTAGCTTTCGTAATCCTTCTGCGTTCCCTCCCAGCCCAGGTCCTTGGTTTCGCTGCGGATGGCATAGAACAGCGCGGTCGCCAGATTCTTCGGGGGGACCAGCCCGTGCTGGTTCAACGTGGAGGCGATGATGGTGCTGGTGGCGCCCATCTCTTCGTCGATATGCGCCCATTGTTTCACCCGTGTCGACTTTCGTAGAGGATGATGGTCGATCACGATATCGGGGATCACATCCAGGGGGAGCGAGCTGTTGCCTGTGTGGGGCTGGCAGTCCACCATGATGATGGTTGCATAACGGTCGAATGTCTTACGATCGCATTTCTTGAGCGGGACCCCGAGCTCCCGGACCATGGCCCGGTTTTCCGCCCTCCCGATCAGGCCGCAGTACACGATATCGAAGGAGAGATTCAGGGCCTTATTAAGGAAATAGGCCACGCCCCACGCTGCGGCCATGGAATCGGGATCGGGGTTGTCATGGGGGAGGATCATACCTTTCCCTGTGGCCTTGAGCGAGAGAAGTCGGCGCGCGATCATCGGATTCTGCCTTTCTGAACAGCGTGTTCTAGTATATAATACTCTCTTTAATGGATTATGACACCGGCTTGCTCATGAAAGTTCTGTACTTAACTTCAGAGGCCGCCCCCTATTCCAAGACCGGGGGCCTGGCGGATGTCTCTGCCGGTCTGCCGGCGGCCCTGGCCGCGCTGGGGTTGCAGGTCAAGGTGGTCACGCCCCTGTACCGCTCCGTGGCTGAGAGGGAAATCTCACTGGGAATCCTGAAGAGCCCGGTGCACATAGACTTCCGTAGCCAGGATTTAAGCGCTCGGGTCTACGTGCACCGACTGCAGCCTGAGCTCAGCTACTACTTCATCGGCCGCGACGAGTTCTTCGACCGGACAAACCTCTACGGAACCCCTTGGGGAGACTATTTCGACAATGCCGACCGTTTCATCTTTTTCAGCCGGGCCGCCCTCGCCACGTGCCGGCAGCTCAGGTTCCGGCCGGACATCATCCACTGCCATGACTGGCAGACCGCGCTTATTCCCGCCATGCTGAAGCATCCGCTGGTGGGGGACACATTCTGGCGGAATACGCGCTCGGTGTTTACCATTCACAACCTGGCATACCAGGGCGTCTTTCCCCAGGAATATATGCCGGTCAGCGGGCTCCCCCCTGGACTATTCACCATGGAAGGCCTCGAATTTTACGGTCGGATGAATTTCCTCAAGGGCGGGATCGTGTTCGCGGACCGCATCACCACAGTGAGCAAGACCTATGCCAAAGAGATCTGCACACCGGAGTTCGGCTACGGCCTGGACGGTGTGCTGAGGGGAAACAAGTCGCGGCTGACCGGGATCCTCAACGGCGTGGACTATGCCAGTTGGGATCCTGCTGTCGATCCGCACATCGTACGCAACTACAGCCACGGCGATCTGTCCGGGAAAACGCCCTGCAAGGAAGATCTCAGACGGATCTACGGCTTGACCGGGCTCCCCGATGTCCCCCTGATCGGGATGGTAGGCCGTCTGGTTGAACAGAAGGGGCTGGATATCATCCTGGATGCCGTGGACGGGATCCTCAAGACCGGGGCCGACCTGGTGATCCTGGGTTCGGGAGAGGATCGCTACCACCAGGAGTTGAGCGCTCTGGCGCGCCGCTACCAGGGACGTTTCGGAGTCCGAATAGGCTTTGATCCGGTCCTGGCCCACAAGATCGAAGCCGGGGCAGACATCTTCCTCATGCCGTCCCGATACGAGCCCTGCGGCCTCAACCAGATGTACAGCTTGAAGTATGGGACCATCCCCATCGTGCGGGCCACGGGCGGCCTGAAGGACACGATACGGGAGTTCGATCCGGAAAGCGGGCGCGGCAACGGCTTCAAGTTCAAGGCCTACTCGGCCCAGGCCCTGTTGTCCTGTGTGCGCAGGGCTGTCGCGTTCTACAAAAAGAAGGATCTGTGGGCGGTCCTTATGAGGAACGCCATGCGGGACGATTTTTCCTGGGATACGGCGGCCCGGAAATACCTCCGGCTGTACGAAAAGGTGCTGGGATGAAGCCCGGCCCCGCGATACACGGCCCCAGCCTCCTCAGCCAGGAGGACATCTATCTCTTTAAAGAAGGGAATCACTACCGGATGTACACCCGGTTGGGATCGCATCTCCTTACACACGGGGGAGAAGCGGGGGTGTGTTTCGCCGTCTGGGCACCGAATGCCCGCTCGGTCTCGGTGATCGGGGATTTTAACGGGTGGGACCCAAGGGCGCATCCCTTGGCCGTGCGGTGGGACGGATCCGGCATCTGGGAAGGCTTCATATCCAAGCTCGCCAAAGGGATTCTGTACAAGTATCACATCGTTGCCCGCGAAGGCGGCCGGGGCAGGGACAAGGGCGACCCCTTTGCTTTCCGTTGGGAGAAGCCCCCGCGGACCGCCTCCTTGGTCTGGCCGCTCGAGTACCGCTGGCGGGACCAGGCGTGGATGAAGGACAGATCCCGGGCCAACGCATCAGATACACCCACCTCCGTTTACGAGCTGCATCTCGGCTCGTGGCGCCGCACGGGCGACCACGGAGAGCGCTTCCTGGGCTACCGGGAGATGGCGGACCCGCTGGTCAGATACATGAAAACCATGGGATTCACGCACGTGGAATTCCTGCCTGTGATGGAACATCCCTTCTACGGCTCCTGGGGGTACCAGACCACGGGATACTTCGCCCCCACCAGCCGCTACGGGGCCCCGGAAGACCTCATGTACCTCATCGACCGCCTCCACCGGAACGGCATCGGCGTGATCCTGGACTGGGTGCCCTCACATTTCCCCTCCGACGAGTTTGCCCTGGCGCGTTTCGACGGGACCAGTCTGTTCGAGCATGCCGATCCCCGTCAGGGCTTCCACCCCGACTGGAAGAGCTGTATCTTCAACTACGGGCGCAGCGAGGTGCGGAACTTCCTTATGAGCAGCGCGATGTTCTGGTTCGATCGTTTCCATGCCGACGGCCTGCGGGTGGATGCCGTGGCCTCCATGCTGTATCTGGACTATTCCCGCAAGGAAGGTGAATGGATTCCCAACCGCTTCGGCGGGAGGGAGAACCTGGAGGCCATCGCGTTCATCCGGCAGCTCAACCAGGTCAAGGATCAGGAATACCCGGATACGCGTAACTATGCCGAGGAATCCACGGCCTGGCCCAAGGTGACCCGGCCCGCCGGCGAGGGGGGACTGGGCTTCGGCTCTAAATGGAGCCTGGGCTGGATGCATGACTCCCTGGATTTTTTCTCGAAAGAGCCGGTCCACCGCAAGTTCCATCACGCCCGCCTGACTTTCAGCCTGTGGTATGCCTTCAACGAGGACTTCGTGCTGCCGCTCTCCCATGACGAGGTCGTGCACGGGAAAGGGTCCCTGCTGGGAAAGATGCCGGGTGACGAATGGCAGAAGTTCGCGAACCTGCGCCTGCTGCTGGGGTGGATGTACACCCACCCAGGGAAAAAGCTGCTGTTCATGGGCGGGGAGTTCGGCCAGCCGGGAGAGTGGACGCATGAAAAGAGCCTGGACTGGCATCTCCTGCGCCGCGCGCCGCACCGGGGTGTTCAGAGATGGGTGAAGGATCTCAACCAGCTTTACCGCTCACATCCGGCCCTGTATGCCAAGGACCCGTTTCCGGAGGGGTTCGAGTGGATCGACTTCGGCGACACGGACAATGGCGTGATCTCGTTCCTGCGCCATGGAGGCGAGGGCGTCTCTCCGCTGCTTGTGGTGTGCCACTTCACGCCGGTCCTGCGTTCCGATTATAGGATCGGTGTCCCCCAGGCAGGGACATGGGTGGAACTGCTGAACAGCGATGCCCGGGCCTATGGAGGCAGCGGGCAGGGCAACTGGGGGAAGAAGGAAGCCCGGCCCGAGCCCTGTCATGCACGAGATTTCTCGCTCTCCTTGACGCTCCCTCCTCTGGGGATCATAGTTTTCAGCGGACCGCCTGCTGTGGGTGATGGGGGCGGCAGCGCTAAATGATACCCTTCGTCTGCATCCACGGCCACTTCTACCAACCGCCGCGTGAGAATCCCTGGCTGGAGGAGATCGAGACCCAGGACTCGGCCCGCCCCTTCCATGACTGGAACCAGCGCATCACGGCCGAGTGTTATGCACCCAACACCGCCTCCCGCATCCTGGGCCCCGAAGACCGGATCGTCGCCATAGTGAACAACTATTCCCGGATGAGCTTCGATTTTGGCCCCACGCTGCTTTCCTGGCTGGAGCTCCATGAGCCCGAGACCTATGCGGCCATACTGAACGCCGACCGTATCAGCTGCCAGCGCTTCGACGGGTTCGGTTCCGCCCTGGCTCAGGCCTACAATCACACCATCCTGCCCTTGTCCTCGAGCCGAGATAAGCGCACCCAGGTCCTCTGGGGAATCGCGGACTTTATCCACCGGTTCAAGCGCCGGCCGGTGGGCATGTGGCTCCCGGAAACCGCAGTGGACCTCGAATCCCTCGACATCCTGGCTGAAGAGGGGATCCGCTTCACGATCCTGGCGCCCCACCAGGCCCGCCGCACTCGGAAGCCGGGAGCCAAAGCCTGGCGGGAGGTCACGGATGCCGGTGTGGATACCCGGTTCCCCTATCTCTGCCGCCTCGCCTCCGGCCGGACTATCGCCCTGTTTTTCTATGATGGTCCACTTTCCCGGGAGGTGGCGTTCGGCGATGTCCTGAAACACGGCCGGAGGCTGGCCGACGGCCTGATACAGGGGGCAGATCCCCGGGCCGGGTTCGCCCAGCTCCGGCACATCGCCGTAGACGGTGAAACCTTCGGACACCATCACCGCTTTGGTGAGATGGCGCTGTCTTACGGCCTTCACATGCTGGAAGAGCAAGGGACAGCCCGGTTGACCAACTACGCCGCTTTCCTGGAACAGCATCCGCCCGAACACGAGGTCGAGATCGTCGAGAACACCTCCTGGAGCTGTGCCCACGGCGTGGAGCGCTGGCGCGGCGACTGCGGGTGCCGCAACGGCGGGCACCCGGAGTGGACACAAGCTTGGCGGGCGCCTCTACGGGCGGCCATGGACCACATCCGAGATAAGTTCGCTTCGGTTTTTGAACAGCATCTGCGCTCCCGGATAGAAAATCCCTGGCGCCTGCGGGACGAATACATTGAGGTCATACTGGACAGGACGGAAGACTCGAGGCGATCCTTTCTCGAAAAACACGGGCTTCAGTCTCTGGCCGAGACCGATCGTATGGCGGTGTGGAGGCTGCTGGAGATGCAGCGGGCGGCCAACCTCATGTACACCAGCTGCGGCTGGTTCTTCGACGACCTAGCCGGGATCGAATCCGTTCAGGTTTTGCAGTACGCAGCCCGGGCCATGCAGCTCGCGCGGGAGGTATCCGGGGAGGATCTGGAGCCGGAATTCCTCTCCCTCCTGGAGAAGGCACGCTGCAACGATCCGGAGTTCGAAGACGGCCGCGACCTATATGAAAAGAAGGTGCGGCCGGCCGTGCTCGATCTCCTGAAGGTCGGCGTCCACCATGGGATCGCCTCGCTGTTCCTGGATGACCACGAAGCCTCACGATCGGCTGCGTACAGCATGCGCATGGAGGCATGGGAACGCCAAGAGAATGAGGGCATGAAATTGGCCTTGGGGCGAAGCCGTGTCCGTTCGCTCCTCACCGAAGACGCGCAGACCGTGAGCTTTTCCGTGCTGTATCAGGGAGAGCACCAGCTCCAGGCTTCGGCCCGCAGCGATCTTTCCGAGCGAAAGTTCCATTCCGCCAGCGAGGAGATCCTGGCCGCGTTCCATAATCAGGATGCCCCAAAGGTCCTGGTGCAGCAGACCCGGCTTATGGGGCCGGCGCACTATTCTTTCCAGCACCTCTTCAAGGACACCAAAAGACGGATCGTCTTGAGCCTGCTTGACGCCACACTCCGGGCTTTCGAGACCGCGGTGCGGCCGTTTTATGCCCGTCACATGGATTTTATTCAAGCCGCCCGCAGCATGCATGTGCCCCTGCCCGATTCACTGGGGGCGGTGGTGGGCTTCCTGCGGCAAAAGGATGTCATACGCATGCTCGATGGGACCGGGCTCCTCGAACTGGATGGACTGCGGCGCTATACCGCCGAGGTCAGGGGACACGCCTTTCCGGCGGACGAAACGGCACTTGCCCATGCTGTCAGCCGGCGGATTCTGTCTCTGACGGAAGCCCTAACACAGGATCCTGAGGATCTGCGTCTCCTGGAGCAGGTCGTCGGGCTGCTCGATGCTGTTAGCGGGCTTTCCTTGAAACCGGATCTATGGCAGAGTCAGAACCTGTTTTTTGAATGGGTGAGATCGAAACTCCCGGCAATCAGGGCCCGGGCAGGAGCGGGTGATCAGGAAGCGCTGCGAGGGATGGAGCTGGCGAGACGCTTGGGAGATCATCTTTCCGTCGAGGTGCGGGATAAGGTCGATGCCTGAATTATCCAGGTTAGGTGTCTGAGTTGAAACGCTCTGCCGGCGTGCTGTTGCATGTCTCCTCACTGCCTTCATCCTCCGGCATCGGTGACCTCGGGCCTCAAGCCTATCGCTGGATCGATCTCCTGTCCGCCGCCGGATGGACGTACTGGCAGGTCCTGCCTGTCCATCCCACGGAACCGCGTTTCGGCAACTCTCCCTATCACAGCACCTCCGCGTTCGCAGGCGATCCCCTGCTCATCTCCCCTGAACATCTCATTCAGCGGGGCTGGTTGAAGCTTGAGGAGGCAGACCCATCCGGCGTTTTTCCCGAGGGGCGGGTGGACTTCAGGACCGTGCGCCGTCGCAAGCAGCAGATCATGCGTGCGGCATTCCGGCGCTTCTCAAAAGACCGCCCCCCGCCCGATTTCACCCTCTTCTGCGAGCGGAATGGCGGATGGCTCGAAGATTTCGTGCTTTTTTCGGTCCTGCGACGCAGGTTCCATGGCAGTCCCTGGTTTGCCTGGCCCGAGCCGCTCAGGGACAGGGACCCCACGGCCCTCTCCAGGGAGACTTCCGAGTTTCATGATGACCTGCAGCAGATCCGTTTCCAGCAGTATGTTTTTGCGTGTCAGTGGCAGAGTCTGCACGAATATGCCCGACGATGCGGCATCCGTCTTTTCGGTGATCTCCCCATCTATGTGACATATGACAGCGCCGATGTGTGGTCCGCTCCTTGGCTTTTCCAGTTGGACGCGCGGAAAAAGCCCACCCATGTGGCCGGGGTCCCTCCCGACTACTTCAGTCGCACCGGACAGCTCTGGGGAAACCCGCTCTACCGCTGGCAGGAGCTAAAGAGACGGGGATTCGACTGGTGGATCGACCGCCTTCGGCATGCCCTGGACCGCTTCGACCTGATGCGGATCGACCATTTCCGCGGACTGGTCGGTTACTGGCAGGTGCCCGCCGGCGCCCGTACAGCGAAAAATGGCCGCTGGAAAAAAGCGCCGGCCGCAGACTTCCTGGATCGGGTCAGCCGGGAGTTTCCGGAAATGCCCTTCGTCGCCGAAGACCTGGGGACCATCACCCCGGATGTGACCGAGATAAGGAAGCGATACGGGCTGCCGGGAATGAAGGTGCTCCAGTTCGGATTCGGGGAGAGTGATCCGGATCATCCCTATCTCCCGCACACCTATGAGGACCGCTGCGTGGCCTACACCGGAACCCACGACAACAACTCCCTGCGGGGCTGGTTCGAGGATGAGATCGACCATCCCACACGGACACGCGTGCTGGACTACCTGGGGCCGAAGATCGGGCCTACAACAGAGGTTGTCCGGGAGCTTATACGGCTTGTCCTGGCCTCTCCTGCGGTCCTGGCGGTCATCCCTGCCCAGGATCTCCTGGGCCTGGGATCCGAGGCGCGCATGAACCGCCCCGGTTCCAGGCTCGGGAACTGGCGGTGGCGGCTCTTTCCCGACCAGATCGAGGGCGTTTCCAGCGAAGAAATCGCGCGTCTGCTCGGAGAGACCGGGCGGCGGGCCTGATCAAACCTGCGTCATCCACCCCTTTTCGAGCCGATCTCACGGAGATGCCGGGCCGCCTCCCCGGGATTATCACGACCTGCGGTTGTTGGTGGGACGGTAGGCGTTGTTCAGATACTGGACCATCATGCGCTGGGCCGAAAAGAAGGAACCGTTCAATGCGATGGCAGCACGCATGATCCCGGCGTAATCCATCGGATTCCGATAGTACAGGGGAAGGATGACGGAACCAAGTTTGTGGTACAGGGACTCGGCCTCGGTCGCCCCCGATTCCGAACCCTCCTGGCCGTCCTCGATGGACCAGCCGGTCACGCCCTCCACGTGTCCTTCCAGCCACCAGCCGTCCGGCACGCTGAGGCTGGGCACCCCGTTGAGGGCTGCCTTCATGCCGCTCGTCCCCGAGGCCTCCCGGGGCTTCATCGGGGTATTCAGCCAGAGATCCACGCCGGAACAGAGAGACAGCCCCAGGCTCATCTTGTATCCCTGGAGATAGATGACTGGGACTTCGGGCTTGAGGGCTTCGGCCGCCCTGAAGATCCTCCGGATCAGCTCCTTGCCTCCTTCGTCCCTGGGGTGGGCCTTGCCGGCAAAGATCACCTGGAACCGTCCCACCTGCCGGGCGATGGCGCGGAGCCGCTCTAGGTCCGTGAACAGGAGGTCGGCCCGCTTATAGGGCGTGGCCCGCCGGGCGAAGCCGATCGTGAAGACATCGTCCTCCAGTTTCTGCCCGGAACGCCTCAGGACCTCCTTCAGCAGGTGCTGCTTGGCCTCTCTGTGGGCATCCATGATCTCTTCCCGCGGGATGTTGATGGCATAACGCAGGTAGAGGCTGTCCTCCTGCCATTCCTCCATGTGCCGGTCATAAAGCTGCTTGAACGGGGGGGAGGTCCAGGTCATAGCATGCACTCCGTTGGTGATGGAGTTGATGGGGTAATCGGGGAACATGTCCTGGGAGATCTTCTCGTGCCGGTGGGAGACGCCGTTGACATACCAGGAGAACATGAGGGCCAGGGAAGTCAGGTTGAGCTCGCCGCCGACGTTGGCCTGGCCTCCGGCCAGGAAGCGGGCCGGGCCCTGTCCCAGCACCTTTTCTACCAGATCCAGGGGGAATTTATCATGCCCGGTCGGTATCGGCGTGTGGGTCGTGAACACGCACATCTGGCGCACACGGTCGATATCCTCTTGCGAGGCCGCAACGATATCCCGCTCTCCGAGCTGTTCTTTCAGCAGGGCCAGGCTGAGCAGGGCCGAATGCCCCTCGTTCATGTGAAAGGCCTGGATCTCTGTATAGGCCAGGGCCCGCAGCATGGCCACGCCGCCCATCCCCAGCACGGCTTCCTGGCATAGGCGGTAGCGCTCGTCACCGCCGTAGAGGTGGTCGGTGAGGGCCCGGTCCCACTCAGTGTTGCCCTGCACCTGTGTGTCCAGGAAATAGACGGGCACGGTGTGACCGGATGGACTCCTGATCAGATACCGCCAGGCCTGGACGCGGACCGGCCGTCCCTCGATGGACACGGTGACCTTTGGAGTCAGGAGTTCCAGGAAGTCCTGGGGATCCCAATCGAAGGCTCTTTCTGTCTGGTTGCCCTGCGCATCCAGCTCCTGACGGAAGTATCCCTTGCGGTGGAGCAGGGTGACACCGACCAGGGGGATAGACAGGTCGGCGGCAGCCTTGAGGGTGTCGCCGGCCAGGACGCCCAATCCGCCGCTGTAGGTGGGCATGCTGGATTCCAGGCCGACCTCCATAGAAAAGTAGGCGATGGAGGATGAGGGGGAAGGCCTCTGGGATAAGGTTGGGGTCATGGGTGGATTCCCTCTCAGATCACGGTTCCATTGGGGACGATGGCGTTCTTGGGGATCACGATGACCCCGTCTATGATGTGGCAGTTTTCGCACTGGTGTTGTTTGACGCCCCGCGTGTTGATCAGTTTGACGTTGTGGCCTATGCGGGCGTTGCGGTCGATGATGGCGTTGCGGATCTCGCAGTTGTCGCCTATGCCGATGTCCGGAATGGTAAGCCTTTGATGCGATTTCACATCCCTGTCCAACTCGAAGCGGTTTGCCCCCATTAACACGGTTCTGTCCAGTTTGGTATTCTTTCCGATGCGCGACCGGATCCCAATGATGGAGTCGGAGATCCGGGCCCGAGTGATGATGCTCCCCTCGCATATGATCGAGTGCTTGATCTCGGAGTCGAGGATCCGGGATCCGGGCAAAAAACGTGCCCGCGTGAAGATGGGCCTGGCTTCGTTATAGAGACGGAATTTGGGCCGGCTGCGGGTCAGGTCCAGGTGCGCCTTGAAAAAGCTCCGGATGGTCCCGATGTCCTCCCAATAATCGTCGAAAAAGTAGCTGTAGACTTTTTTCCTTTGGATGGCATGGGGGATGACCTCTTTCCCGAAATCCTCGAAATCGGTGTCCTCCAGCAGCTCCTGGAGCACGGTGCGGTTGAACATGTACACTCCCATCGATGCCAGGTGGGTCCGTCCGGCCGCCTTCATCCGGAAGCGCTGGAAGGTATCCTCGGAGACACGCATGGAATCCAGGAGCTGGGGGTCCCTGGGTTTTTCCTTGAAATCCGTGATCTTGCCGCTCCGGCTGACCTTCATCACGCCGAACTGGGAGGCCTGATTGGATCGAACCGGATACACCGAGATGCTGATGTCCGCCTTTTTCTGGATATGGAAGTCGAGGAAGCGGAGGTAATCCATCCGATAGAGGTGGTCTCCGGACAGGATCAGCACATAGTCCACTTCGCTGCGCAGGAATCCCAGGTTCTGGCGGACGGCGTCGGCCGTCCCTTGGTACCAGTCGCGGTTCTCCAGCGTCTGCTGGGCGGAGAGTATGGTCACGAAGTCCCGCGTGAAATTGTCGAAGCGGTAGGTCAGGAAGATGTGGCGGTGCAGAGACTCGGAGCTGAACTGGGTCAGGATGAAGATCTTCTTGAATCCGGAATGGATGCTGTTGCTGATGGGGAAATCGATAAGCCGGAACCGGCCGGCAATGGGGACGGCGGGTTTGCTGCGGATCTTGGTCAGCGGATACAACCGGTTTCCCTGTCCTCCCGCCATGATGATGGTTATGACGTTGTGCATGATTACGGCTCCGATAGTAGGTGGAGAGCATTATAATGCATCCGGGCGGTAAAATCATCAAAATCCGGATCTGTTGCCTCGGGGCCTCCTTGAGTTGTCTGATTTTACGGGGGAGATAATCATGGACGGCGTTCTGTGGAATCCGGCCGATTGACCGGGGCTGCGGCCTGTGCTATATGTGGATTAGTTAGCCTCGCATGGATATCACACAACTCATTGCTTACGTCGGGGGCGTGGGTCTGCTCATGCTCTGTTCCGCCTTTTTTTCCGGGTCGGAGACCGCTCTTTCGGCGTTGACCCGGACCCAGGTCCAGAGGATGCGCAGGGAGGGGACAGGTGGGAGCGCTGCCGTGGTCCGGTTCCTGGACGAGCCCCGCCGGCTGTTCATCACGGTGCTTTTCGGCAACACGCTGGTGAACATGGCATTTGTCACCATCACGGGCGCGCTGATCTACGATACTCTGTTCAAAGGCCGGCATCCGGGTGCCGCCTATGTGACCGCCATCTTGACCGAGACGACCATCCTGCTCCTCTTCGGGGAGATTACGCCAAAATCCCTTGCCATCCGGAATCCCGAAAGGTTTTCGCGCCTGACCGCTCCCCTCCTTTGGAATTTTTCCCGCCTCATCTTCCCGTTCCGCCGGATTTTGCGGTTTCTGACCGATATCCTCCTGCCTCTTTTCGGGGTGCGCAGCCTGGTCGATGACCGCCCGGTAACCAGCGAAGAGATCAGGGAAACGGTGCGCGCCACGGCAGAAGGCGGGGCCATAGACGAACACGAGGGAGAGGTCCTCTCCAAGGTCTTCGAGCTGCAGGACACCAAGGTCAAGGAGATCCTCGTCCCCCGCACCAAGATGGTCGGAGTCGAAGTCTCCACCACCATCCGGGATGCCTTTAAGACGGCTATGCAGCGGGGTCATTCCAGGCTCCCGGTCTTCCGTACGGGCCTCGATAACATCTGCGGCATTTTCTATGTCAAGGACCTGCCGCGCTGGCGAAACGTGAATGTGGAAAGATTGGGATACAGCCGCCTGGAGGAGCTCACCCTGGATGATTTCCTTTCCAACCAGGAGCTGCTGGGAGCCCAGAATCCGGGCCAGGAGAACACGCTGGTCCGGCCTCCTTTTTTTGTGTTCAGGACGCAGAATATCGGAACCCTGCTGCGGGATATGACACGGAATAAGCAGCAGATGGCCATCCTCCTGGATGAGTTCGGGGGGGTGGAGGGGCTGGTCACGTCCGAGGATATCGTGGAAGAGGTAGTGGGAGAGATCCGGGACGAGTATGATGTCCTGCCCGAACAGGATGTGGTTCGGGAGGAGGGGCGTGCGGAACGCTACCTGGTCCCCGGATCCATGAGCCTGCGGGCCCTCAACCGGCGCCTGGATCTCAGGCTGGACATAACGATCGCGGACACGGTGAGCGGCTATGTCACGCATCTCTCCGGCACCATACCCAGAGAGGGAGACAAGATCAAGGATGAACCCAGGGGGCTCGTGTTCGAGGTCAAGAAGATGGCAGGAACCCGCATCGATATGCTGCGCGTACAGGTCAAGCGCCGCGCTTCCGGCCAGCCGCCCCCGGCGCTTTTTGTGCTCCTGGCCCTGGTGCCGCTGCTCGGGATGGCCGTCTCGGGATCCCCGGCCGGCGCCGCGGGGGAGCCCGCGGGCTTGACCTATCTGGCCGCTTACTTTTTTTTACTGATTTGTTCGCTCGCCATGATGGCATTTTTCAACGGCTCGGAGACGGCCGTGGTGTCTGCCTCATCGGTTCGGATCGAGATCCTGGCACAGCAGAACGACCGGCGGGCCCGGTTTATCAAAGCCCTGATGCGGGAGCCGGACCGCATGCTGGGAACCGTGCTGGTGGGTACGAATCTCATGGTTACGGCCGCAGGGCTGGCAGGACTGCAGCTGACCCGCATGCTGCTCCCCCATCACGAGCGGTTCCAGGAGCTGGCCAACACCCTGGTCATGACCTTCGTGATCCTCCTGTTTTGTGAGATCCTCCCCAAGACCGTTTTCCGTGCCCGGGCGGACAGCCTGGCCCTGCGCAGCGCCCGCCTGCTGCGCGTCTCGGCTGTCCTGCTGCGCCCCCTCGTCACGTTTT
>SDBS01001486.1_pt1 | contig 23703 bp, 21 predicted proteins | sample 2277091 | NCBI WGS metagenome assembly SDBS01 (sample SAMN10404972, study PRJNA504765) | marine sediment metagenome | isolation source: marine sediment core GS10_PC15, 163 cmbsf | place: Arctic Ocean: Southern Knipovich Ridge | collected 2010
GACAACCACCACCCGCTTCAAAAGCGGGCGTGTTTGCCAATTTCACCACAGCGCCGATGACAACATAGGAGTGGTGTTACCGCACCACTCCTCGTTATTTAGATTTCTTTCTCCTTTGCTTAATTACCTTTTTCTTATCTTTCGGAAGAGTATCCTTCATTTTCGAATCAACCTCTTCGAGGATTTCTACCAATATTGTTTTCATTCGGCGTTCTACTTCAGCTTTCTCTTCACTCGAAAGGTGAATGACATTATCATCTTCGTCGCTGGGAAATTCCACATGGAATCCTGGTTTCATGCGACCTTTCTCACGAAAAATGTCACCAATGGTTGCAGTATACAGAGCCATTATGCTATCGGCAGCAGCTTCGCTGAGACGCCACTTGCGGTACTTATGAAGGTCTTCCTTTTTAATGAGCGCCACTGTGCCAACTCTTTCAACGGGAACATATTTCTTAGCAATCCAACGGGATATGGTTTGCCTAGTGACATTCAGCTCCTTGGCGGCCTGCGAGGCGGTGAGATAATTATCCTTCAAAGCCATCGATACGTAACCTCTGTATTCCCTAGTGTAACACAGGTGTTACATATTTGTCAAGCCCTTTGTGAGGGGAATTTCATTGAGAGAAATAAAGAATCCAAGATAAAGGGGGAGTTTCGCAACAGGCTCAATCTTGAGGTAATCGTCGGGCTTTGATAGAATGTAGTTAGAAGTTGTGAGGGGGAGAATGATTTGATAACGAAGCTGAAATACACGCACCTGCCGTTGAACAAGGACGTGGAGGCGTTTGCAGGTTACTACACGCCGGAGAAAGAGGTCAGGCTGAAGTATAACGGGCGGGAGGTGCTGTACGTGACGGGGCACCTGGTGGTGGAGGCTACCTGCTGTGCGGAGTCCTGCGATGGTTCATGTGCGACGGCCAACTACTGGTACGCAATCGTGCCGGGGTACCTGCTGGAATGGCAGAACGAAAGAAACGAAGCCGGGCTGCCGGTATCGGAAATAGAACAGATTACGGACCGCGAAAGACAAAAGGAAATCCAGCAGATAATCCTGGACAAAGAAGCCGTCGCCCGGGTAGATTTCTGGTAGGTCGCAGGGGGGATGGTGCCACAGTTCTTCGGTAGAGAGGTGGAGGTTACCACGGGCGGGGAGGTCAAGGTCCCGGTTTCCTTCCGAATTGACGACCGCGAATACGTTATTTCAGAGATAATTGATGACTGGCAGGACTACGGGTTCGGTCCGAGCACCGCGCCACGCAAGCGGAGGTGGTGGCAGAGACACCACCGCAACTACTACCGGGTGAAGACGGAGGGTGGGGAGGTGTTTGAGCTTTATTACGACCGGGGGACGAGTCAGAAACACCCGGAGCGCAAGAAGTGGTTCCTGCACCGTCGGCTCTAGGCATTGAGATTGCTTCGTCGCTGGCGCGACTCGCAATGACGAGGGATTGCCTGAGGGTGCTGCCTCTGGTATGCTTGAGCCGAATAGGATGAGGCAAGAAGCAAACAATAACGGCACAGGCGTCGGCCCGGTCAGGTTTAGAGCCATTGACTATGTCAAGATAACTACCCTGGGCTTCGGGCTGACGGCACTCTGGAGCAGTTTGAACAGCATCGTGCTGCCGCTGCGGTTGCTGGACTTTGTTCCGGAGTCACTGAAGAACAGCTACCTGGGGTACATGACCTTCGCCGGGCTGGTGGTGGCAATGCTGGTGCAACCGATAGTGGGGGCACTCAGTGACCGTTCCGGCTTCGGGTGGGGTCGGCGCCGACCATTTATTCTGATTGGTATAACCCTGGCAATACTGTTTCTACCGGGAATAGGTCTGTGGGGGAGCTACGCAGTTGTTTTCGGCAGCTACTGCCTGCTGCAAATTGCGGCCAATACCGCCCAGGGACCGTACCAGGGCTTCATCCCCGACCTGGTACCTGAGGAAAAGAGGGGACGAGCGGCGGGGGTGAAGAGTCTGCTAGAGCTACTGGGTGGGGTTCTGGTGATACGGCTGGTAGCCTACTTCATGGGGCACTATTCTACAGATGAGGGTAGCTCGTGGCTGTGGCTATCACTGGGAACGCTGGCGGTTGTTTTGCTGGGGACGATGCTAGCCACCCTGCTGACGGTTAAGGAGCAACCTGGGGTCGGCGGTCCGCGCCCATCATTCTTGTCGAGTCTGTACAAGAGTTTCCAGATTGATGTCAGGCAGAATCGTGATTTCATCTGGTTCATGGCGTGCCGGGGGTTGATGGGAATACCGGGCGTAATCCTGCAGACATTCGCTCTATACTACCTGATGGATGTAATCGGTATGGACAATCCGGCAGAAGTAACCGCCGACCTGTTGATAGTAGTCGGCGTTAGCCTGATAGCGGTGGTCTATTTCGCCGGGCGTTTGTCCGACAGGATAGGGCGGAGACCAATACTGATTACCTCAGGGTTGCTTGGCGGGCTGGGGATTGTGCTGCTGTTTTTCTCACGAAGCTATGTACACATACTGCTCTGCGGTAGCATCATCGGCATCGCCAACGGGGCTTTTCTGAGCACCAGCTGGGCGTTAGCTACGGACTTATTAGGCAAGGGCGAGGAGGCAAAATACCTGGGGTTGACCAACCTGGCGATGTGCGCCGGTTCCGCAGTGGCACGGCTGATTGGGCCGGTAATTGACTTCTTCAACGGCCTGGAGACAAACCTGGGATACTCAGTAATGTTTCTGGTCTGCTTCGTCTGTTTTGCCGGGGGGGCACTTTTGCTGCTGAAGATTAAAAGGATTGAGGAAACTCCCTAACGGTCTCTCTTCCACATCCATTTCTTAATAGCGAACGCCACCGCGAGTAAAGCCAGGACACCCAGTACAGCCAAGACTATGATTAATACCGGTGAGTCGAGCAATCTGCCGGTGATAAACGCCTCCCAGCCCAAGGCACCCATTCCAGCCATAACAATATACAATATGGTTTTGCCGAAGAGGCAGGCAACGAAGAACTTCCAGAAGGGGAAGCGAAGGATACCAGCACCGATACCGAGCACATCAAAGGGCAGGGGGGTGAGGGCAAAGACAAAGACCGTCAAAGAGCCCCATTTTCTGAGCCACTGCACCGCCTGGTCATAAAACCATATGTTTTTGACAACTCCCCGCCCACTGTAACCGAGCAGGTAAGCGGTCATCTCACCGATAGTGCCACCAATGCCGGCGGACAGTCCAACAAAGAGCGGGTTGAAGGCAGCACCCATAGCGAAAAACAGCAAGATACCCGGGAAAGGCAAGATAACGGTGGCATTGGTGATGAGGCTGATAAGGAAGGCACCGAGATAGCCCAAATTTTCAAACTGTTCAATCTTCTCCGGGTAGCGATAGAAGTAAAGGAAGAGGCTGACGACAATGGCGACGACGAGGAAGAGGGCTAACAAGGAGAGGTAGTGCCTCCTTAACCAACCCCTTCGGTCCGTCCCGACTGGTTTATGGTGGGTATTCGTGTCGTTCATATTTGGTAGTATTGTAGCACATTGGGGAGTCAAGGAAGGGGCGTTGTCGGGGGGGTGGTGGGTCTGGTATACTTTGAGGAGTGCCCCCATCGTCTAGAGGCCTAGGATGGCAGCCTTTCAAGCTGTAGACAGGGATTCGAATTCCCTTGGGGGCACCAAGCTTTTCTCCCAGAAAGCAATATTGAGATTGAAGCGGTTTTCAGAGGGAGGCAGAGGTTTGTTGTTTAATGCGGGATGTAAGACTACGGCAATGGGCATCCTGCCTCATAAAGACGTGGACAAAGCTCTGGAGTTAGCGCTCGGGCTGGACATACCTTTCTGGCCTCAATTGCCCAACGTGAGTTTCTACGAAGACATGTATGTCCAGGCATCACAGCACTTTCCAGGGATAGTTGTTGATACTGATAACAAGAAATTGCATTTTGACTCTGCCAGGTTTGTCAGAGAGCTGGTTGATTACTCAGAAAAGATGGCTGAGCCAGGAACGTTTACCTTAAGTGAGAGTTACTCTACAGTCTATCATCGTTTCCTGGCTGAGGACATTGGTGGCTATACCGCTATCAGGGGACAGCTAATCGGGCCGGTAAGTTTCGGCTTCAGAGTTATGGATGAGGAGAACAGACCGATAATCTACAATGATGAAGTCAAGGCATTACTGTTTGACTTCATTCAGAGAAAAGTCAATGCCCAGTGTAAAGAACTTCAGGAAAAGAACCCGAATGCCTTTGTCTGGCTGGATGAACCCGGGCTGGGGTGGGTCTTCAGCGGTCTATCCGGGTATAGTGATATCCAAGCTAAGAAAGACTACAGGGATTTTCTTGACGGTATTGAGGGAATCAAGGCACTACACCTCTGTGCCAATGTCAATCTGCCATATCTCTTGGAGATGGGCACTGAGTTGCTGTCTTTTGACGCTTACCAGATAGGAGTCATGCCTGAAGAATACGCAATAGCCGCTGCCAGATTCATAAGTAATGGCGGTGTTATCTCCTGGGGGATAGTACCCAGCGACTCTTTGAATCTCAGCACAGAAACACCAGAGAAAACGACAGGGCTGCTGATGGATTACTGGAAGGTGATATCAGAGAAGAGCAGTCTATCAATGAAACAAGTTGCCGAACAGGCATTGATTGCGCCAGCCAGATGCTGTCTTAAGAACATCGGGCAGGTTGGTGCCCGTGATGAAATCAGGTCCGATGAAACCGCAAAAAACCATGATGCGACAGTTGAAGAGCTGGTTGTTCAGAAGACGTTCCAATATGTGAGTGAGGTGTCCGAAATACTGAGGGACAAATTCAGTCTATGAGCGGGGCTGCAGGAATCAATCGCCTGACGTTTCGGTCTGTTTGTTTGCATTGACAAAGCCCCACAGGAAGAATATACTCTAGTTCCGATATGTAACATAGCTTCGACCTAGCTGCCTTCTGACCTGAGTCTGGGAGGTGTGGAGATGAAGTAAAGAGCACTGAAATCATCGGGTAGAATGGTGGTAGCCAGTGCCTTTTTTGTTGACAGAGACTAGTGGAAGCGACCAAGAAACGGAGAGCGGAGTCTAACTTCCAAGCAAACGATTGGAAGAGAAATCGCCTCATCCAGAAATCTACACTGGATTGGTTGGTAAGGGGAACAAAACTAATGGAGGAGGTGAATAGCTTTGGAAAGGAAAGAGTAGTACACCAGAGACAGTCGAGTTTGACGCTCTACTCCCGGCAAGGAGATTCTTGCGAAAAATAATGTGGAGGAGGATATAATGCGAAAAAGACTTGTTTTCTCATTGATTGCATGCTTGTTGTTGATACCATTTGTAGTCGGCGCCTGTGCCGCTGAAGAGGAAGCTAATACCATCAAAATCGGCGTCATCGGGCCAATGACGTATGTGCAGGGCGAGCACCACTGGTATGGGGCGACCATGGCACGGGATGAAATCAATGATGCCGGTGGTGTGACCGTAGGCGGTGAAAAATACCTCATCGAACTTGTTAAGATGGATTCCAATGAGATGCTCAGCCCTACCGATGCCGCTGCCGCCATGGAGCGGCTGATAACGGTGGATAAGGTGGACTTCGTGGTTGGCGGCTTCAGGACAGAAGCGGTACTCCCTATGCAGGATGTCGCCATGGAGTATAAGAAGATTTTTCTCGGTTGTGGCGCCGCCACTTTTGAGATCAATACACGGCTAGCCGAGGATTACGATACCTACAAGTACTGGTTCCGGGTAACCCCATTCCATTCCAAGAATCTGGTCAACAACTCGTTGGCCATGCTAGGACTGGCTGGGGCAATCATGCAACAGGGGCTGGGCTTGGAAGGGCCCCTGAAGGTTGCCATACTGGCTGAAGGGGCGCAATGGGCCGACGGCATGGTGGCGGCTTACGAAGCCTATGTGCCGGCGCTGCTGGGGATGGAGGTTGTGGGCACATGGAGACCATCGCCGACGGCCACCGACCTCATCGCCGAACTGACCGCCATAGAGGCTTCCGGTGCTCACCTCATCCTGACCGTAATCTCGGGGCCGATAGGCATCCCCTATGCCAAAGGTTTGGGCGAACTGGAAATACCGGCGGCTTCGGTAGGTATCAACGTTGAAGCCCAGAAGGACGGCTTCCTGGACGCAACCGGTGGTTACGGCAACTACGAGACGACCTTGAACACGTACGCCAAGGGGGTAGCCCTAACTGAGAAGACCCTGGCTTTCTTCGATGCCTTTGTCGCCGAGTTTGGAGAAACCCCAACCTACAATGCCGGCACCTACGATGCCATCTATACGCTGGTAGAAGCTATCGAACGGGCGGGTACTCTGGATTCGGATGCTGTTGTTATCGAACTGGAAAAGACGGACCGCGTGGGGACCGGCGGCAGACTTGTCTTCACGGGGAGAGATGCCGAGAATCCTCACGATGTAACCTTTGGTCCGGGCTATGTAACCGGCATAGCCACCCAGTGGCAGGATGGAGAAATGAAAGCCGTCTGGCCGATTCTGGGGAAAGACGACTGGGAAGGCCTGACGTATGAGGGCGTCGTGATGTGGCAGATACCGGACCGGGTAATTAAGAAGTACACGCAACAATAAATAGAGGTGCAGGTAGTTAGCTGGGAGAACCCCCTTTCAGGGACCCCGGGTTGTCTGGTGTCAACTCGGGGTCTCCAGGAAAAGGGGCTCGCGGGTTCTTGCGACGAGTTGCCCAGCTAAGACAGACAATGATTGAAGGGATTATAATTCAAGGGCTAATAAAGGGAGGGGTATATGCCCTCCTCGCCGTTGGTTTTTCTCTCATCTTTGGCGTAGCCCGCATGATAAACCTGGCACATACCTCATTCTACATGCTGGCGGCCTACGGTATATATACCTTTGCAAAATTGCTTGGCTGGTCCCCTGTTGTGTCTATTGTCCTATCTCTGGTGATTACTACTGCTATCGGGCTATTGACCTATAAGTTATTCATTGACCGAGTACGTGAACACCCTGTAACTGTATTGCTGTTGACCCTCGCCCTGGCCATGGTTTTCCAGGAAAGTATGCTGTTGGCGTTTGGTGGTCACTATCTTGGCGCGCCGGCCTTCATTTCCGGATATTGGGAAATAATCGGCGTCAAGGTCTCTTATCAACATTTATTGATATTTGGCGTAGCCCTAGCCGTTCTTCTCGGTGTATGGGCACTTTTGTCCAAGACCCGGTTAGGGATTGCCATTAGAGCTACCGCTCAGGACCCCGAGATTGCCGGCCTGATGGGAATTAACGTTCCCAGGATACTTTTGACAACTATGGGGATAGCCGCCGCGCTGGCGGGTGTTGCTGGCGTCGTAGTGGCGCCAACACTGGTCCTTGAGCCCCACATGTGGACGCCGCCACTGGTGATGATTATGGCCATCGTTGTCCTGGGGGGCTTGGGCAGTGTCAAAGGTAGTTTCATTGCAGCTATCCTGCTAGGTTTTGTAGAGGTTCTGGTTGTCTTCTTAGTCCCCGAAGGGGCTTTCTTGAAAGGAGCCATCGCTCTGCTGGCTATGGTGATAATACTTCTGGTCAGACCGGAGGGGTTGTTTGGTGTGGCTTTTGAAGAGGAGAGATTGTAATTGATAAGACGGCTGTTTAAGGATTTCCAGGGGGATGTACTGGCTATTCCGGGGAGGTTGATAGCCCTGATTTTCTGTTTGATTCTGTTGTTCATCCCTCTTTTTACGCAGCAGCCCTATATCCTGCGTACCCTTATTTTTGCCAATGTGTTTGTTATCTTTGCTGTAAGCTGGGATCTCCTGTCTGGCTACACCGGTCAGATAAACTTTGGGCATGCTCTCTTCTTCGGGGTTGCCGCCTATACCACCGCCCTGCTCAATCTACACCTGGGTTGGCCACCCTGGATAACAATACCTATCGGGGCTTTAGGGGCGACGATAGCTGGATTGGTGGTCTGTTTGCCAGCATTGAGGCTGAGAGGCCCTTACCTGTCACTGGTCACTCTAGCCTTCCCGCTTATCCTCCTTGGCATAATCTTTTCCTTTAGGGATTTCACGGGTGGTGAGCTGGGCATCTCTGGTCTGGCTCGCATTTCCGAGTCTCGCACGGTTGATTACTACATCTCAGCGCTGGTTATGCTCGTCTCGGTGTTGATAATGTGGAAGCTTACCGATGCCCGAAGTAGCCTGGTTAGAACGGGGATTATCTTTCATGCTATCCGTGAAGATGAGATTGCCGCTCGTGCCAGTGGCATCAACACGGTGAGATACAAGATACTGGCATTTGCCGTGGGCGGTTTCTTTGCCGGCGTGGCCGGGGCCCTGTATGCCCACTTCATGAGGATTGCCGGCCCGTCTAGCTTAGAGCTTCTCCTGTCGTTTCAGGTGATAATATGGACGGTTTTTGGTGGCATTGCCAGCATTTATGGTCCGGTAGTCGGGGTGTTCATTCTCTATCCTCTTATGGAGGTCTTGAGCCTTGCTCCTGACTGGCAAATCTCCCCCTCACTCACTCTCTCTATATCTGAGTATCGGATCTTAATCTTCGCCGCTCTGGTGGTATTGATTCTCCTCTTCATGCCGGAGGGGATTGCCGTCTGGATGCGCAATAGAATTGAAAGGGAGTGCCCTCGCTGCAAGCTATCTAATGTGTGGTTCCGTCGTACCTGTAGAGCCTGCGGTGCCTCTTTATACTAGACAAAGGTAATCTATAATCCCAGGTATGTCTTTCTGATAGTCTCGTCGTTGAGCAAATCCCGAGCTGTTCCGTGGGCAATTATGTGTCCTCTTGACATGACATAGCTCCTGTCCGCCAGGTCGAAGGCGAAACTGACGTCCTGCTCGGCCAGAAGGATTGTTACTCCCAGCTCGTGATAAATCTCTTCTACCCGTTTGAATAAGTCTTCTTTCAATTTTGGGGCAAGCCCGCTGGAGGGTTCGTCGACTAATAGAAACTTGGGTTGATGCATTAGCGCTCTGCCGATGCAGAGCATCTGTCGTTCCCCACCCGATAGCGTCCCCGATATCTGACTCTCTCTCTCTTTCAACCTGGGGAACAGGTCGTGCACCCTGGCGAGATTAGTGTTTATCTCTCGTTTATCCTTACAGAGATAGGCACCAGCCAGCAAGTTGTCCCTGACCGTCATTTCAGTAAATGGTCTGCCTCTTTCCGGGCAAAGAATCAAGCCTCTTCTGGCTATTTCGGAGGCTGATAATTTTTCAATCCTTTCGCCTTCAAATTCGATAGTGCCTTCAAAGGTAATATCTGCCTGTCTGGTTCCCCTCAACACCTCTTTTTCCCATTTTATCAAGCCAGCTATAGCCCGAAGCAGAGTGGTTTTCCCGGCACCGTTGGGACCAACCAGCCCAACGAGTTCTCCTTTATCAACTTTCAGACTTGCTTCATCCAATACTGTAGCGGTGTCATAACGGACGGTAACGCCCTTTACTTCAAGCAATTAGCACCTCCTTCCCGGTATAGGCTTCGATTACCTTTTTATCCCTGGCTATTTCCTCCGGGGTACCCTGGGTAAGTACTTCGCCGAAGTTGAGGACAATTATTCTGTCGACTATTTTCATGAGTTCAGTTAGCTTGTGTTCGATAATAAGCATAGCTGGTCCTTCGCTGTGCAGTCTGCCGAATCTTCCTCCCTTATGGAGTCTTTTTATTGATTTAGCCATAAGTTCTGTTTCTGCGGGATTCAATCCGCCGAACGGCTCGTCGAGTATCAGTAACTCCGGATCAGTGGCGATTGCCCTGGCTACCTCCAGGCGTTTCAAATCCCCGTGAGACAGGACGGAGGCCGGCTCAAGAGCAAGGTCAGCAATACCCACAAACTCCAAAGCGTCTCGTGCTTTTACTTCTACCCTTTTGACCCACTCGCCCCGCTTCTTTACCCGTGGAGAAAGACATCCCACCATAACATTGGCAATTATAGGCAAACGACGGAACGGTTTAACCACCTGAAAGGTCCCCACTATCCCTTTTTGAACAACATCCCAAGAACGGCGCCTGGTGATGTCTTCGCCTTTAAATGTGACTCTACCTGAATCAGGTTTCAATATGCCGAGTATGCACCGTATGAGCGTGGTCTTACCAGCACCGTTGGGGCCAATGAGCCCAACTATCTCATCCCTGCCTATCTGAAAACTAACCTCACTAACAGCAATAAGGCCGCCAAAGCGTTTGTTCAGGTTTTCCACTTCAAAAAACGCTGTCATCTTAAACCTCCTCTTCTTCCCTTAACTCCCGCCGGGACACCTTGCCAACATCAGTCTTGGGGACTTCGCCTCTGAATTCAACGATTTTCGGGACTTTGTAGTGGGCCAATTTACCCTGACAATATTTGACGATTTCCTCTTCCAGTAGTTTTCCTCTTGCCTCGGTCTCCAGGACTACCACCGCCTTAACCTGCTCGCCTACATCTGCGTCTGGCACGCCGATAACCCCTGCCTCCTTGATTTGAGGGTGACCTGCCAAAACCTCCTCTACCTCTCTGGCAAACACAGCGAGTCCCTTGTACTTAATCATGTCTCTCTTTCTGTCGTAGAAATAGAAATAACCCTCTTCATCCATGCTGGCCAGGTCACTGGTTCTGAGCCATGTTTCACCGTCTATTGTTACAAACATGTCCTTTGTTTCTTCAGGTCTATTCCAGTATCCCTTCGTTATTTGCGGACCCCTAACCACAAGTTCGCCTACCTCACCTACCGGTAGGAACTCTTTGCCATCAGGGTTAATTATGGCAGCTATCGTGTTAGGCAGAGGTATTCCGAACGAACCTACCTTAGGTCTACCGTAGGGACTAACGATACCCACCGAGCTGGTTTCGGTCATCCCCCAGCCCTCGTGAATTTTAGCACCGGTTCGCTTTTCCCAACCCCGGGCGGTATCTTCAAGAAGCGCATCAGCACCAGAGACCAAAACCTTAATGCGCTTCCAATTTACCCTATCAGTCCTGACGTAATCCCGTAGCGCTTCATACAAGGATGGGACGCTGTAGAATATGGTTGCCTTGTAACTTTCTATCGAGTTTAAGATGTCATCAAGGTCCGGGGTAGTAAATATCACCAGGGTATAACCTTGAGATATTCCCCCCAACATGACGACCGACTGACCATAGATGTGGTAAAAGGGCAAATAGGCCAGGATAACCTCCTCGCCTTCCTTAACGACATCTCCCCAAAAGACTTGCCCTAGATGTTGGGCAGCTACGATATTGTAGTGGCTTATCATAGCGCCTTTTGGTAATCCGGTGGTCCCACCGGTATAGGGGAGCGTTACCAGGTCCTCTCTTACGTTAAATTCGACTTCAGGTGGACTTGGCGGATACTTCTTAATCAAGGCCTGGAATTGATAAAAGCCTTCTCTTTCAAAGATTTCAGGGGATGGCGCTGACATCTTCTGATAGACGGCCCGGAGCATACTTTTTCCAAGGAGCTTCTTCAAGCGGGGCAGATACTCGGTGATATCAGTTAAGATGACTCTATCTAATTCAACGTCCGCCTTTTCAACATGGTCATAGAGTATATCCTGACAGACGAGAGTCTTAGCGCCACTATCTTCGATTTGATGTTTGATTTCAGGAGAAACGTACAGTGGGCTAATCGGAGTCAAGGTAGCCCCGGTCTTGAGTGCGCCAAAATAGGCTATGATGAATTGAGGAGAATTCAACAGGAGTAAGGCAACTTTATCTCCTTTCTTAACTCCTAAATCCTGCAAGGCGGTGGCAAATCTATCCACATGTTCTCTCAGCTCACGATAACTCATCTTTCTGCCATAAAATATAAGGGCGGTTTTATCCTTCCATCTGTCCGTCGCTTCATCAAACGTTTCGACTACAGATTGTTCTGGAATATCAACGTCGGCTGGAACCTTTTCAAGATAAAATTTCAACCATGGTCTTTCCTGATACCTGGCTTTAGCTTCCATAACTCCACCTCCCGTTTACTCAACATAAATTATACATCATCAGTCAATAGGTTATTATCAGCCTCTAGTAACCAACTGGAACCTTATTGTAGCCAATCCTACCACCAAAAACAAGATATGCCTCGCCAATAGAGAGCGACCAAGCTTCTTCTTGCCTATCTATAAGGCAATACTCCCCAACGACTACAGGATACAAAATAAATGAAGTCATCAGTTGACGTTGGTATGAACGATAAACCGGTCCTCCCTGTGTTGTCAATTAGCCTATTGAGGTCTTAATGTGGCTGCCCTCAGGCATGCCGCACAGGGTGGCAACAGATGCGAAAGGAGGGTATACTGTGTCATAACATGTGATCTAACTCGTATAGAAGGTCTGTAAAATACACCAGGCCACCAAACTCTCCAAAAAAGAGTATTGTTTACAGTCAGGTCCCAGAAGGGGTATCCCAAAACCAGTCATTGCCGAAGGAATAGAAAGGAGACCAAGTCTTGCGAAAGGTAAGCGTTGGCAGAACAGGAATTCATGTGTCGGAGCTCTGCTACGGAACACTAACACTGGGGCCCCTACAGGCAAATCTTGCTCCCGAAGAGGGAGCCCGGGCTATACGGAGGTCGCTTGAGCTGGGGGTCAACTTCTATGATACAGCGAAAGGGTACAGGACGTATCCACACCTGGCCCTTGGGCTCGAAGGTATTACGAGGGACCGGGTGGTCATAGCAAGTAAGAGCCATGCACGCTCCTATGCCGAGATGAAAGCAGATGTGGAAGAATGTCTGCGAGAACTTTCTCTCGAGCAGGTAGGCATTTTTCATCTCCACCTGGTGCCATCCGAGGAGAACTTGGTTGCTCGACGTGGAGCCCTTGATTGCCTCGTTGAATTTCGAGAACGAGGGCTGGTTGGAGCAATTGGTGCTTCAACTCACACCATCGCGGGGGTCCAGGCACTCAATAACGAGCCTACTATTGATGTCGTGTTCCCCGTCCTGAATAGACGCGGGTTGGGCATTATTGATGGAAGCTTAGACGGCATGCTTGAGGCCCTGAGCGAATCGAAGAGACGGGGGAAATTTGTATACGCTATGAAGCCTTTGGGTGGTGGTCACCTCTTCCAAGAGGTGGAGCAATCTATCGCCTATTTGCGTGAGTTAGCCCAGTGCGATGCTGTTTCTATTGGGATGAAGGAAGAATCCGAAGTAGAAATGAACGTGGCCATCTTCGAAGGTCGCGATATCGCGGAGGACATGAGGGAGCGCGTACACGCTGTGGAGCGGCGACTGAAAATATACGATTCGTGTACGGGGTGTGGTCTCTGCATCGACGAGTGTGACCAGGAGGCGCTCAGCCTGATAGACGGAAAGGCGGTGGTCGACGAGTCCAGGTGCATTCTTTGCGGATACTGCGCTGCGGTATGCCCTGATTACGTAATTCGTGTCATTTGATGCTGTGTGATAGTCAATTCCAAAGTCGTAACCACATTCCTGACACACATATCGTATTGACAAACCCCCAGCAGAGGACTAAACTCTAGTTCCAATATATGAAATGTCATTGACAGTCGGGGATCAGGAGTTTTATCATAGCCACAGGAGATAGTACACAAAGGGAGACAAGCAGAATGGTTCCTGAGGCAAGGCACAGCACTTTTGAAGAGCATTTCATTGAGGAATCCTTTATTGAAGAGGAGCCCTTCTACCTAGTGGTGGGGGACGAAGCACAGATATTTGAGGCTGCCTACGCTCAGAAGATACCGGTTCTGCTGAAAGGTCCCACTGGCTGTGGCAAGACCAGGTTCATCGAATACATGGCCTACAAGCTGGGGCGCCCCCTTACCGTAATCCGACCAAAGGGGAAGGATGTCCCCCTCCCTTCTCAGGCATCAGGGATACCTCTGGTGACCGTGGCCTGTCATGAGGACCTTACGGCCAGTGACCTGGTAGGGAGATATCTCCTGGAGGGAGATTCCACAAAGTGGATTGATGGTCCCCTTACCCGAGCGGTAAAATCGGGCGCCATATGCTACCTTGATGAAATCGTTGAGGCCCGCAAAGACACTACCGTCCTCATCCACCCCCTAGCCGACCACCGAAGGTTTCTGCCCATTGAGAAGAAGGGGACGATAGTCGAGGCAAACGATGGCTTTATGCTGGTGATCTCCTACAACCCGGGGTACCAGAGTGTGGTCAAAGACCTGAAACATAGCACCCGCCAGAGATTTGTTGCCATAGAATTCACCTTTCCACCCCGGGAACTGGAAAAGAGGATAATCCAGCATGAAGGGGAGTGTTCCCCAGAAATAGCCGGGAAATTAGCCAAGCTCGGGGAGAAAACTCGCAACCTGAAAGGGCATGGACTGGCAGAGGGAGTGGGTACCCGCCTCCTGATTTACACCGCCAGGCTGATTGGAGAAGGGATTTCCCCCAGGCGTGCTTCTGAAGTGGCGATAGTATGGTCTCTAACCGATGATGTGGAGATTCAACGGAGCATTCAAGAGGTTGTCTCTGCCATCTTTGAATAGGCGGTCATCTTGGCCCAAAACAACAGCAACAAAATAAGCCAGATAATCACCCCGATTGAGAAAGAGCTAGGATACGTGTCGGAGCGGCTTCGGAACCAATTCCGCAGTACCTCGGTACAAGCACGACTCCTTCTGTCATCCGAGGAATTGACTGAGGTCTGGTTGGATATAGGACGGAGTCTTCACCACAAAACCCCGGAGTCACTGGCGCTTGCCCGCGGCTTTTTCACTATCAGTCCCGAGTTGTTACAGGGTCTGAGCTTACCCAAGGTGGAAAGGTTTGCATTCTTCCTTGATCGCCTCGCCAAGACTTCCCCTGACCTAGCTATCGAGTGCCTTAACTCAGCTCCTCAAGTCCTGTCCAAGATAGAAAAGGAAGAACAAGGTCCTTTCCTGGATCTTGCCCTGACTCTGGTTCGAACAAATCCGGAAGGGGCCGCCAGATATTTCAAACAGGGAGCCGAGGTTCTAGCCAGAATTGATGGCAGGCAGCGGAGGGTGTTCCTCTCCGTAACGACAAAAATAGCCCGAGATAGCGCCCGGCGTGCCGTTTCTTTCTTCTTCGATTGTTCCCAAACCCTGTCTCAAATCGATAGCTCCCTGCACTCCCGCCTGCTGCGCTGGAGCGAGACCTTGCTGGCGATTTCAGCCACTGCCAGTATTGAGTTTCTGAAGAACTGCCCCGCCTTGCTGTCCAAGATTCAAATCACCGGGCTAAAACGCTGGTTTGAAGAAGGAGTCAGGATTCTAAAACAAGATGAAAAGGCCGGGCTTGCTTACTTCCGCCTGGAGTCCACGGACGAAAGAGCCCTGGAGCGACTGGTAAACAGAGTAGACCTTGAGCCGATGAGCAGGGTACTGCTGACGTACAGCCAAGCTCTGGCAGGCACCAAGGTTCAGATTCGCTCTACCGAGGGTCTGGGGAAGGGGAACAAGGGATGGATACACTCAGACAAGCCGACAACTGATGGCACCACCATCTTTGTCCCCAGCTTCATGGACAGGTATGATTACGAAGATGAGAACTTCACCTGGTACAAGGTGGCGGTTACGCATCAGGCGGGTCACATCGAATTCGGCACTTTCGATTTTTCCTTCGAGAAGGAGGCAGGACTTTTCGCCAACCGACGACAGCAACCACCGTCAACAGACGGAGACGGCCGAACCGACATGGTGAGGTTCTTCAGCCTCTTCGACGACAGAAAGCTCGCAACCGACATATTCACCGTGGTGGAGGACGTCAGGATTGATTACCTCCTGAAGCGAGAATACGCCGGCATTAGAAGCAGCTATCACTGGATTCAGCAGGAGTCTCTGTCGAGAAGACCTTCTCTCTTCTCGTTTCCTCTGAGGGAATCCTTCCTCGAGCTTCTCATCAGGATGAGCCTTGATGGCGAATACCGGGTGATTTTTCCCATCCTTGACGACCAGCTGCAATCGGCAGTAGAAATCCTACGGCGCGTGCAGTCACCGCAAGCCACCGTAGAAGACTCCGCCGAGGCTACTATTCGCCTGTACGAAATCATCAGTACCATTCCTAACAAGCGGCTCCCGGAGTGGCAATGGGATACTATTGATTTAGACGAGACCGAATTGACCACCGCCGATTTCACACACGCCTGGGAAGATAGGGAAGATAGCGACCTTAAGCCAGACACAGAGCTGCCCTACCAAGCCCCAACGGAGGTAGAATTCCGAGGGAACTTCAATCCTGAGCTGGTTGAACTGCGACCTGAACTGAAGGAGAACCCACACACCCTCGGACTGTCTCCCTTACCGCTCCCGCCCAAGGAAGTTCAGATTAGCGGGATTCTGAGCGGCAAGCATTCCTCCTCCGGTCTCTTTATAACCGACCTTCCGGCTACCACCCAAACTCAAGGAACCACTTACGAGGAAGAGGATAAAAGTAAAGGTCAACCCGGAGCCTCTGAATTGATAGAGGAGGCCCTGGAGGATGAAGGGGGGCAATCCTTCCTCTACGATGAATGGGACTTCCAGGCTTGTTGCTACCTGCCAAGGTGGTGCCGGGTCAGAGAGAAGCTACTGACCGAAGGAAGCGTCAATTTCTACAGGGAAACTCTAGCCCGCCATTCCTTACTCGCGAGCCAGATCAGGAAGCAGTTTGAAATGCTGACCCCGGAGCTTCTCCGGAAGTTGAATAGACTCCACGACGGTGAAGAACTCGACCTTAACGCTGTTATTGAAGCCGTCGTGGACAGGAAGTCAGGACACAGTCCTAACGAGAAGATATACTGGAAGAGAAGAAAAACAAAGCGGGACGTGGCAGTCATCTTTCTTCTTGATATGAGTAGCTCTACAGCCAATGCAATCAGGGATGTGGATGAGGTAGAGGATTACGCCGATTTATATTTCGGTCGCCTGGAGGCCTTACCACGATTAAGAGCAGACAACTTGGAAGGTCTGACCAAAGGTCCGCGACGAGTGATAGACGTGATGAAGGAAAGTGTAGTGCTGATGGTAAACGCCCTGGAAACCACCGGTGACCACTACGGAATTTACGGCTTCTCCGGTCACGGGCGGGAGGATGTGGAGTTGCTGGTCATCAAAGGGATAGATGAGAAATTCTCTGATACTACAGAGGGAAGAATAGACATGATCAGGCCATTCCACAGTACCAGAATGGGACCAGCCATCAGACATGTCATATCAAAGCTGGATACCTGCGACGCAAAAACTAAAATACTCTTCTTAATAAGCGATGGCTACCCCCAGGACAAGGACTACGGCCGCGATAGCAACGACAAAGAGTATGCTCTCCACGATACCAAAATGGCCCTGATTGAAGCCAAGCGGAAGAGTATTACACCTTTCTGCCTTACTATTGATATAGCTGGATACGACTACCTGAACGAGATGTCCCAGGACATCGGCTACGAAGTGGTTAATGACATCGAGTCTCTCCCCCAGCGCCTGCCCACCCTATACAAGAAGCTTACTACCTGATTACCTTCGCCTTTTGCGGACAGAATCATACTCAATCTCGTGGTAGACCCAGCTGACGAGCTACCAACTCCCGGTGGAAATTGGCATCCCCCAGGGTGCTCTCTGCTGCTTTAGCCCGCCTGAAATATAGAGGCATATCATGGTCTTCGATGAAACCAACGCCGCCGAAAATCTGTTGGCCTGAGGCAGCAACCCGTCTATAAGCGTCACTTGCCCAAGCCTTTGCCATGTATATTTCCATCGTGCAAGGGAGACCCTCACTCAGCTTCCACGCTGCTTCGTAAGTCAGGAATCGGCAACCATCAATGTCCATCATCATGTTGGCGATGTAGTGCTGAATGACCGGAAAGCTGCCTAAAGGACGCCCAAATACAATCCGCTCCTTCGTGTAGTCAGCAGACATTTCCAAAACCTGTTGAGCTCCCCCGACCATCTCAGCACACTTGGCTACTCTTGCCTGTTGGAGGGTTTTTTCCACCGCAGCCCAACCCTGGTCCAGCTTCCCCACGATGTTCTTCCCGGGCACCCTCACCTTGTTAAAGATAACCTCACAGAGCTTGTCCCCGGCAATGGTCTTTAGCACAGTACAACTGATTCCCGGGCTGCTGCCGTCCACCAGAAAGGCAGTGATTCCTTCCTCCGGTACTGTCCCTTTTCTGGTTCTGGCAATGCATATCAGATAATCAGCTATGTGAGCATCAGGAATGAACAGCTTGGTACCGTCAATAACATAGTCACCGTTATCACCTACGGCCTCAACCTCCACTGAGGCAGCATCATAACCAGCCGTTGGCTCGGTCAGGGCCAAGGTGAGAATAACGTCCCCCTGAGCTATCCCTGTCAACAGGCCCTGCTTTTGCTCCTCGGTCCCGGCGTTCAGGATAAAGAGGCCACCCAGAATAACCGTAGAAAAGAAGGGGCCAGGCAAACAAGCGCGTCCCATCTCTTCCAGAAGCACTGCCAGGTCCAGAAAACTCCCTCCGAGACCTCCATACTCTTCTGGAAATATCAATCCTGGCCATCCCAGTTCCGCCATCTTGCGCCACAGCTCCGGAGAATAGCCTCGTTCATCCTGCGCCATCTCCCTGACCAGAGTCTTCGGGCATTCCTTGCTCAGGAAGTCGCGCGCCGCTGTCTTAAGCATCTCCTGTTGTTCATTCAGATCAAAATCCATGGTTACCGTCCTTAACTTCTTTTGGCAACTCAATCTTCCTTCCGTTTTTGGCAACTCAATCTTCCTTCCGTTCATCGGGGCTCCCGGGGCAGCCCCATGCCCCTGGTGGCAATCACACTTCTCATCAGTTCATGAGAGCCTCCGCCATAGCTCAGGTGGACCGTGAATAGATAGCGGTGCTCCACGGCCCCCCTTAGTGGTACCCACTTGGAGTCAGGTTCGAGCTGACCGTAGAGCCCTTGGATCTGCGTGCCGATGTGCCCGATCCGCTGGTCCAGTTCATTGCCCCATACCTTGGCCATCGCCCCCTCCACCTCAGGAATAACCCCCTTCCTCATTAGCCACCCTGTACGATAGTTGAACAGGCGCCTTATCCTGTTCTCGATGGCAAGCTGGGCCAGACTCTGCCGCACCGAAGAGTCTTCAGCCAGAGGCTTCCCGCCACGCTCTGTCTCCCTGGCATAGTCTATCAGGTCGTCCAGAAGACTCCTGCCGCCTGTCCTCGCCACACCGCCCATCATGATTCTCTCAACTCCCAGAGCCTCTCTTATGTAGCTCCAGCCCTGGTTTTCCTCGCCTACCCGGTTTGCAGCGGGAACCCGCACATCATCGTAGAAGACCTCATTTGTTCTCTCTCCACCCATCGTCCACAGGGGTCTTATCGTGATGCCCGGGCTCGCCAGGCCCACGACGAACAGTGATATCCCCCTGTGCTTGGGCGCATTGGGATCTGTTCTAGCCGCCAGCCAGTGGTGTGTTGCGACGTGCGCACCGGTACTATATACTTTCTGCCCGTTGATGACGTAATCATCCCCGTCTCGCACCGCACGCATTTCCAGTGATGCCAGGTCGGTGCCGGCATTGGGCTCGGTGTAACCCAGGGAAAAACCAATCTCCCCCCTGGCTATCCTAGGCAGGTACTCTCTCTTCATCTCTTCGCTGCCGTGACGCATGATGATGGGGCCCTGTATCCCACCATATTCACTGCCCCCTGCGATCCCGCGAGCGGCGAACTCTTCGTAAAGGATACGTTGCTCCTCATCGGAGCGCTCCACTCCCCCGTACTCTTTGGGCCAGGCGGGCGCTCGCGGAGTCAACCATCCTTTGGCAGTGAGGTTGCGGGCGAACTCCCTCGCCAGGGGAAAGACGTCGTAGATTCTATCCCGCTGTTGCTCGCGCTCCTCCACAACTTCGGGGGTTAGCTCCTTCTCCAGAAAATCCCTGACCTCTTGCCTGAACTTCTTTCCTGCCTCTGTATCCGTACCCACTGGTTCCGGTGTATCTACTTTGAAGTCCATTAACCTCACCTATCCTTCTGTAGCTATTTACTATTGTACCACTAACAGACTGCATCTCCACCCTACAGGTTCCGTTTTCTTCTGTTTCTTCTTATATACACCACGTTTCTGTTGCTTGTCAATCTTTTGCCAAGCTATGCTGCTTATGAGGAAAATGATGAGGTGGAAATCGACACAATGGCATGCAAAGATTGGTGACATCGTACTGATACTGCGGGGATTTCATACTTGACTTTGCCAGGGCACGACCGTTATAGTAAGAGTGTCAGGTGGACATAATCGTACGGCTGAGACCAAGGAGAGTTGAGAGACGCAAGAATGGCCAGGTTCGTCTTCTTTCCGAAATCCGAGCCAGCTTACAGGAACCCAGAGAGGAGATTGAACCATGGTAGGAATTATCATAGCGATTGTGGTACTGGTGGTAATAGTAGGTGGTTATTTCTGGTGGTCAAAGAACCAATCATACAAGGCATAGTGAGGAATTCGAACTATCCTGAAAGCTAACCGACCTCGTGCGCGTCCTCCAAGGCTAACCTAGCCAAGAATTCGCTTGATACCTTATAGTTCTCTGCGCTGTAGCGCCAGGCGTGAGAGAAAGAGGCAGGCGATGATTATCGCCAGTGTCTATTAGCCTGTCTGGCAAATCAAACGGTAGGCAGGATAAAATGTACATGGTTTCTTACCTAAGCAACGTAAATGAACACTCCGTTACTGACGGCTAATCTAAAGACAATGCCCCAGATGGTATTGGAACAATCCAATCAACCCACACAAAATCATCGTCCCATGAGTAAATCCAGTAGAAGGAATCACCTATTATGGCTGCGTTAGACACATAGGGTGTATCTCCTACATAGTCAACATCTACCGGGAGCAGGAATCCATCCCTCAGTGCTCTTATCATCAAGATATAACTCATCACTGTCCCAGTTTCGCTAGCATACCTCGTATCTGTGTCGTCCTCGTACAGCCAATCAGCAAGTTCCTGAGTGGATTGAAATAGTCTTGGGGATTTCACTTTATTTAATTCTGAAGATAGTGCCGAATTGATGTTCCGCTGGGTGGAAAGGTCTGAACTGAGCCTGCTGTTTTCGGCATCGGCGGCGTCAAGGTCAGTTTCCAAGCCTGAGACGGTTGCTTCCGACTCCGACAACTGGGTTTCCAAGGTGGAAACATTCCCCTCCAGAGTGGCAACATTCCCTTCAAGAGTCGCTTTGGTCCCCTCCAGAGTGGCAACATTGCCTTCCAAATCAGCTATATCAGACCGAGCATCTCCCAGCGCACCGGTCTGCTGCCAGAGAAGAATCCCGGTGGCAATAACCCCTACCCCAAGCACGCCAATAACTGTGATGGCTATCCATTTGCTCATTGTCTTTGCCTCCTTTTCTTACTTGACAACCTGACCAACTATCATTAGCTGAAGCGCCGGTTACGGCGTTGTATTCTTATTCTCCTATGGCGTCAAGAATAAAGAGTTTCACTTCATCAATGGGAATAGCCAGCCCGATACCTTCTACTTCTACGGCTACATACTTGGCGGTATTGATACCGATAATCTCACCCTTCAGGTTGACCAAAGGGCCACCACTATTACCGGGATTGATGGCGGCGTCAGTCTGAATATAGTTAAGGCCATCTATTTCGCGGATGGCTGATATTATGCCCCTGGAGATGGTGACCTGACCTTCGAGCGCAAGCGCGTATCCCATTGCTACCACTTCCTCCCCGATTGTCATGTCCTCCGACACACCCAACACACCTTCAGCAAAATCGCTGTGGTCAGCGATAATTCCGACAATGGCTAAATCTCTCTCTTCATGTCTGGCGACAACAATGCCATCGTATTGATTTCCGTTCACCAGGGTAATTGTAATTGAAGGAGCATCTTCAACAACATGGTTGTTGGTTAATACATAACCTGTCCTGCTGATGATGACACCGGAACCGGAGCCCTCTGGCGTGTCAATTCTCACCACGGCTGGTTCCAGCATTGCGACCACTTCTGCCACGGTATAGCTGGGAGTGGGTTCTTCTTCAGCTGGCGGCGTTGGTGCAGGAGAGGATATTTCTGCTGTCTCCGCGGGTGGGACTATCTCTGTGGTGGTGTTGTTTCTGAGGTTTGCGTGGTCTCTGGCGGTGGTCTTTTCTCTGTAGGCTGTTCTGTTGCCACAGGCGTACACATTGTGGACGTGAAAGCGAGAACCAGGACGGTTGCCGCAACAAGAAGAAGCCTTTTCATTACACCCCGATTTCCCTGTATCATGTAAAACTAGCTTGGTGTCGTTGTCTTATGCTACATAATAATGCCTTTGTCAAGCTATACGGTTAGGTTCCTGATAGTAATTCAGGCTGTCCTGAAAGCTAGCTGAGCCAAGGCAACGCTTTAGGCTTGTTCAACCAAAATCTCTTCAAGGGGAACGCGGGGCCGCTGGGGAGGAATCTCCCCGGCGGGATAGCCGACCGGAATAACGACTATGGGGACGAGATTATCAGCAAGGTTGAACAGGTTGTTAATTCCTTCACGGTCGAAACCGCCGACCCAGCAGGTGCCCAGACCGAGAGCGGCAGCCATGAGGACGAGATGCTCAATAGCGATGTAGGTGTTGGCGACTGCTCCCGGAATCAACTCCTCACGGGTGGGGGCGGGTAAAGACTGCATGTATGCCTGAAACTTGGGGTCGGCAAAACGACCGGTCGCCTCCGCGGCGGCTCCTGAGTCGATGGATTCCTGCCGTCTTTTTATGGCGGCTTCTTTGGAATAGCGGTCTAAATCGACGAAGCAGATAATCACTACCGGTGCTTCCTCAATGAAGCGCTGCTCCAGACAGATATCGCGCAGTTTCTTTCTAGTTTTCTGGTCCCTGACGACGAGAAAGCGCCACGGCTGGCGGTTAGCCCCTGACGGTGCCAACCTGGCGGCCTCAAGCATCTGCTGAATCATTTCTTCAGGGACATCATCAGGAAGATACTTGCGGATACTGCGCCGGTTCTGGATCGCTTCCCAAACGGTGAGCATGTTTACCTCCTAGAGTTGAGTTAGAATTTATCCTTCAGTTTTTGGTAGGTCTCGGCAAGGGCTTCAGGGATTACCCTGGTATCAGCAATTACCGGCATGAAATTGGCATCACCCTGCCAACGGGGGACAATATGAGTGTGGACATGGTCGGTGATACCGGCGCCGGCCGGCTTTCCTAGGTTTGTGCCGAGGTTAAAGCCACCGGGGCTAAATACCTCTCTGAGAACCTTAACGCTACGGCTAACCACGTCAATGTGGTCGTGGAGTTCGTCAGGCCTTAAGTCGTCCAGATTGGCCAAGTGGCGGTAGGGGGCGATTAACAGGTGACCGGGGTTGTAGGGATAGGTGTTCATAATGACGAAGTTCCTGTCAGCCCGATACAGGATGTAGTTGGCGGCATCATTATCCTGAGACGGTTTTTGACACAGGATACAGCCTTCCGGCTTCTCCATCTGGATATATTCCATACGCCACGGTGCCCCGAGATGCTCCATGATATTCTCCGATTGATTGGTTACTGCCACTATTCTAATCGGCTGTCCTCTAGTAAGTCAAAGGGCTGTACTCACCTAGATGATTCGTGACCGACAACCATCCCTTATAAGGTGTCCTATCTAACTTTTCCTCGCCTCTACAAGTTTTTCTTTATGTAACGCGCCATCTGCTTCTTCTCTTTTTGGTTGACGTCTACTAAGAGAAGCTGGGGCCATTTTGCCTTCTTTAAAACCTTTTCAATGGGGACCTCATATGCCTTTGCCAGGTCATAAAGTACGTAGCCTTGAAGACACTTCTTCCTTCTATTGCCCCTTTCAATCCTACAGATAAAACTTCTCGATTTTTGTATCTTGTCTGCTACTTGTTGTTGAGT
>SDBS01001488.1_pt1 | contig 23695 bp, 18 predicted proteins | sample 2277091 | NCBI WGS metagenome assembly SDBS01 (sample SAMN10404972, study PRJNA504765) | marine sediment metagenome | isolation source: marine sediment core GS10_PC15, 163 cmbsf | place: Arctic Ocean: Southern Knipovich Ridge | collected 2010
TAGTTAAGAATCTGTTATCTTGTATTAAAAAACAAGATACCAATGTTACACTTCTTTAAAATCAGCCTGACGACCTTATTATTCATTCACTTATTCACGTTAGTCAATGCCCAGGATTACGGGGGACCGACAAACAAGACAGATGATCAACGTATAAAATGGCCGAATGGTGAAAAAATGGCGATCAGCCTGTCATTTGATGACGCCCGCCTGAGCCAGATTGATAAAGGTATCCCCATCCTGGACAGCTACCAGGTAAAAGGGACATTTTATGTTTCACCGGATCGTTTAAATGAAAGACTTGAAGGATGGAAACATGCTGTTGCCAGCGGGCACGATATCGGCAATCACACTGTATTACACCCATGTTCAGGAAATTACCCATGGGCAAGGCATAAGGCCCTGGAGAATTATACCCTTGCTGATATGTACAGGGAACTTGATTCGGCAAGCCATATTATTAACAAATTGTTAGGCGTTACGCCGGTTTCATTTGCCTATACCTGTGGCCATACATATGTTGGAAGGGGTATGCAGACACATAGCTATGTACCACTTATATCCGCCATGTTTGCGACGGCAAGGACCTGGATGGATAATACCACGAATGACCCACTGTTCTGTGATTTCGCCCAGCTGGCCGGGATAGAACTGGATGGTAAGTCATTTGCAGAAATAAAAGATCGTATTGAGGCTGAAAAAGAAAGAGGCGGCTGGCTGATCCTGGCCGGGCACGAAATGAACGATGCTGGACGCCAGACCTCCCTGCTGAGCACTATTGATTCCATCTGCCGATATGCAATGGATCCAGCTAATGAGATATGGATTGACAACGTAACAAATGTTGGTAGCTATTTAAGGAATCAGCGGGGACTTCCTTCGCATTCAGAGATGATGCCTTACCAAAATCCTGCCCTTCCTGTTGATCAGAGGGTGGAGGATCTGCTTTCTAGAATGACGCTGGAAGAGAAAATAGGGCAGCTCAACATGCCCTGTGCTTACCACAGTGAACTTGGGAGAACGACAGAGGAAAAGATGGAGGGGTGTAAAAAATTTGCTGAGGGAACCTTAATAGGGGGGATTGGTCCGGGTGGCGGCTTTTTCACCCTGCCCAATAATGTACTGTTTGAAGGACCCGAACAGCAGTCCAGGTTTTTAAACGAATTACAAAAAATTGTCCTGGGAAAAACCAGGTTGAAAATTCCCCTTTTGCTGACAGAAGAAGGTACACATGGACTGATGTGTGCCGGGGCAACCATTTTTCCGGAAGGACCAGCCCTGGGTAGTACATGGAACATGGAGCTTTTAGAAAAGGTGTATGAAACAGCTGCCAGGGAAGCCCGGGCCATAGGGATCCACCAGCTGTTTACCCTGGTGATTGAGCCCAACCGGGATCCCCGGCTGGGAAGGAACCAGGAAGGTTACAGCGAGGATCCCTATCTGTGTTCCAGGATTGCAGAGACCATTGTCAGGGCCGTCCAGGGATATGATGTATCGGCCGGTGATAAGGTTGTTGCGGGACTGTGCCATTATCCCGGACAGAGTGCACCGGTAAGCGGATTGGAAAGGGGAGCTATGGAAATCTCGGAGAGGATGCTACGTGAAGTATTTCTGCCTCCATGGGTCTCAGGTATTAAAGATGCCGGAGCCCTCGGGGTAATGGCAACCTACCCCACCATTGATGGAATTCCCATTCACAGCTCATCCGCAGTATTGACCGGTATACTGAGGGGAGAGCTGGGGTTTGAGGGACTGGTACTGAGTGAAGGTGGGGGGGTCAATACTATGGTATATACCGGGTTAGCAGAAAACCTCAAAGAAGCATCTGCCATGGCGGCCAACGCAGGTATGGATGTTAGTATTTCTTTTAGCCAGGGATACCTGCATGAGATGACAGAAAATGTCGAAGAAGGCAAAGTATCAATGAAAACAATAGACAGGTCTGTCAGGAGAATACTGGAAATGAAATACAGGCTGGGACTATTTGATAATCCTTTTGTTGATCCTCAGAGGGCAGCGGAGATATCACATACTGAAAAAAGCCAAAAACTGGCACTGCAAGCTGCACGGGAAGGCATTGTATTATTGAAGAATGAGGATAGGATACTGCCCCTTAGTAATAAAATAAAATCCATTGCCGTGATCGGCCCAAATGCAGACGATGAAAAAAACCAGCTTGGGGATTATACTTCCAGGGTGGTCCTGCAGGATATTGTTACTGTTTTGGATGGTATAAGAAACAAGCTTGGGGAAGACGTAAAGATCAGTTACGTAAAGGGATGCAATGTTAAGGGAGATGATCTTAACGAAATTGACAAGGCCGTTGAAGCTGCAAGAAATGCGGAGATTGCAGTACTGGTTCTCGGCGAAAACGAATGGCAGAGGGAGAATAAACAGGGAACAGCTGGTGAAGGATATGATGTAGCCACACTTGAGTTGACCGGGAAACAAAAAGAGCTGGCACGGAAAGTTATGGCAAGCGGTACCCCCACTGTTGTTGTCCTGATAAACGGAAGAGCCCTGGCCATTCCCTGGATTGATGAAAATATCCCTGCCATTGTTGAGGCATGGATCCCCGGAGAGAAGGGTGGTGATGCCATTGCCGATGTACTGTTCGGCGATTATAATCCAGGAGGGAAATTAACGGTAACCTTTCCGCGACATGCCGGACAGTTACCGGTTTATTATAATTACAAGCCTTCAAAAGTATACTGGCTGGAGGAAGGCTGGGGAAATTCCTATGCTGACATTGACTACAAGCCATTATATGAATTTGGACATGGATTGAGTTATACAACATTCGAATACGCAGGGCTGGCAATCTCCCCGGAGTCATCCGGGCCATACGGCCAATTCCATATAAGTGCAGAAATTAAGAATACCGGTAAAACAGCGGGTAGCGAAGTGGCGCAACTATATCTCCGTGATAAGATAAGTACAGTTGTCAGACCGGTTAAAGAATTGAAAGGATTTACCAGGATCTGGCTGGAGCCCGGTGAATCAGCGACAGTAAATTTTACACTGACCCATGAAGAATTGAAGATGCTTGACAAGCATCTTGATTGGGTTGTAGAACCTGGAGAATTTACCATTTTGCTTGGAAGTTCCTCCGAGGACATCAGACTGGAAGGAACCCTGCGGATAAACTAGCAATTTTCTCTGAAAATTATAACTTTATAAAAAAAACCCCTATGCCTGCCGACCAGCTTTCTCCCAAGGAACAACGCCGTTATAAGATGCAAATCATGTTACCTGAAATTGGGGAGGAGGGCCAAATTCAACTTAAACAATCCCGTATACTTGTGATTGGGGTAGGTGGACTTGGAACCCCCATTCTACAATATCTGAGTGCGGGAGGTGTTGGACATATCGGGATCGTGGATAACGATCAGGTAGATGAAAGCAACCTCCAGCGCCAGATACTTTTTGGCGTAAAGGACCTTGGTAAATTAAAATCGATCATTGCCAGGGAAAGATTATCAAAACTTAATCCTGATGTAAATTTTGAAGTATTTAATTTCAGGTTGGGTAAAAAAAATATCCTTGAAATGGTCAGGGATCATGATCTGGTTTTTGATGCTACTGATAATTTTTCAACCCGGTATCTGATCAACGATGCCTGCGTGGCTGCGGGAAAACCCTGGATCTATGGTGCAGTATACAAGTATGAAGGTCAGTTGAGCGTATTTAATTACAAAGACGGTCCGACATTGCGCTGTCTGTATCCGGACCCCCCGAAACCAGGCTCATTTATTGAGGCTGAAGAAAGTGGCCTGCTGGGGGTCTTGCCGGGAATGATAGGCTGTTACCAGGCCATAGAGGCCATTAAGATAATTACTGGATTTGGGGATGTATTGTCCGGCAAACTACTGACTTTCAACATCAAAACCAATAATATCCATACTTATAATATTCCAGTAATAGCCAAGAATAAAATTTCATCCAATCTGTAAAAATCCTGGATTCAGACATTCTTTGTCACTGCTGGATACAAACTCATACTTTTATTATTTTTAAGTCGTTAAAAACAAAAGTATGAGACTATTATTGATCAGTAACAGCACAAATGCCGGTGAAGCATACCTGGAACACCCCTTGGATCAGATAAAATCATTCCTGGGGAGTATACCGGTCAAAGCTTTATTTATCCCCTATGCCGGCGTCACAATTTCATTTGATGAATATACCACACGAGTCAGTAAGCGATTCCGGGAGATTGCACATGAGATAACTTCAGTTCATGAAGTAGATGATCCGGTTCAGGCAGTTCAGCAGGCAGAGGCCATCGTGGTCGGAGGTGGGAATACTTTCCATCTTGCCAAACTGATGCAGCAGGAGGGTTTGATTGATGCAATCAGGGAGAAAGTGCTGGCGGGAACTCCTTATATAGGATGGAGTGCCGGTAGTAATATGGCCTGCCCAAGCATTCGGACCACCAATGATATGCCTATTGTAGAGCCCGTAAGTTTTCAAGCATTGAATCTGGTTCCCTTCCAAATCAACCCCCATTACCTCGATGCAAATCCTGAAGGACATGCGGGGGAAACAAGAGAAATGCGGATAGAAGAATTTCTTGAGGCCAATCCCAGTATATTTGTTGTGGGATTAAGAGAGGGCACGATGTTCCTTATTGAAAAGGAGACAATGCAGTTACTGGGACCAAGACCTGCGAGGATTTTTAAGAAAGATCAAAATCCTCAGGAGCTTGAGCCCGGAGCAGATTTTTCTTTTTTACTATAAATTATTGATTTGAAAATATTCCGGAAGATTATTATATCCTTTCTTATTATTGGAGGGATACTGGTTGCAGTGGCTGCCATTCTCGGACGTATATATGAAGACGAGATCACACAGTATGTAATATCCGGATTGAACAAGCAGATAAAGACTAAGGCAGAGGTTGGTGATGTTAAGCTGTCATTTTTTAAAAAATTCCCGGATGCCTCACTCGAATTAAAGGACGTTGTTCTCCTTTCCGTGCAAAACACCGATACACTTTTACAGGCAGAGCGTCTTTACCTCAGGTTTAATGTTGCAAGATTGCTGAAGCGGCAATATTTGATCAAGGAGGTACATGTTCATTCAGGTATGCTGAACCTGCTTGTAGATCAAAGCGGGAACAAGAATTATGTATTTTGGAACAGGCAAGAAGACAATGATAACGAAGATTTTCTGCTGGATATTGATAATTTGAAACTGACAAGCATAAACCTTAGTTTTCAAAACCTGGCAACGGATATGGCCATTGCGGGCAATGTAAAAAAGGGTAGGTTCAAAGGTAACTTTTCAAGGGAGGAATACAGCTTGACTGCCGGTATTGAAGGGATACTTTATCACTATACAAAGAAAGGCGCCCGATATTTTAAGGACCAGAAAATATCTTCCTCAGCCTCCCTTTCTGTGAATCCTCTGACAGTTGAGATCCTGTCGGGTGATCTGAACCTGGCCGGACAACTTCTGGATGTCAGGGGAAAGATCATAAGGCCCTGGCCCTTGGAATATGACCTGACACTGACAAGCAGGCACCTGGACCTCGATAAGGTATTCAGGTTTGACCTGCTGAAGGGTATGAAGATCCCTGAGGACCTGGAAGCAGGTGGAGTCGCTACCTTTCAAGCCAGCGTAACAGGCATGGCCAGTAAAACACAGATGCCAAAGATCAATGCCAGCTTCTCCCTGATTGATGGTTGGCTGACAGCATCAGTAATTCCCTACGGGATCCGGGAGTTGAGGATGGAAGGACAATATTCCAATGGAAACCGACAGGGACCCGGAAGTACCACGATCTTGTTAAACAATACCTCTTTGCTTTATGGTAATTCCAGGCTTGGAGGTAATTATGAGATTGTAAATCTTTCTCATCCCCGAATAAATTATACCATCAAGGCTGAACTGGATCTGGCAGATATCCCTTCATTGATTTCCATTGATTCCACTTTCCGGGATATGGACGGGATGGTCTATGCAGAGATCAGTCTAAAAGGGACACAGGAGTCGCTGGCTAAAATACAAAAACCCGAATTACTGAAACACCATTACGATGCAAAGATACGACTTGAGGGGGTGAACCTGGGATTAACATACAAATCCCTTGACCTGAGAAACCTTACAGGGGAGTTAACATTTAAAGATCATTTGATGATCAAGTCACTGGATGGCAATATCGAGGATATTGAAGTAAGTCTGTCAGGAAGGGCTGACAATCTCCTGGAATTTCTGTTCACAAACAGCGGAAATTTATGGCTGGATACTGATATCTATATTAGCAAGGCTGATTTAAATAACCTTCCCTCAATGAAACAGGATGATGAAAGCAATACCATCACTGATACCATCAATCTGCCTGACAGGTTGTTTATTAAAACTAGGTATTGGATAGATGAATTAATGGTCAAAAAATTTTATGCCAGCCAGGTGACAGGTGAATTGATATACAAACCAAGAAGGCTCTCAATTCCAAGATTAAACCTGCATTCCATGCAGGGGCAGATCGATACCGAAGGCATTCTGGAACAACAACAAAACAGGCAGTTTCTGGTTAAAAGTATCTCGAAGGTTTCGGATATAGATATTACCGGGGTGTTTACCTCTTTCGGGAATTTTGGTCAGGATTTTATCATGGATAAACATATCAGAGGGGAACTTTCAGGGCTGGTCAATTTCTCAGCGGGACTGAATGAAAGAATGAAAATCAAGAAAGAAACCATACTGGCTGATTGTGATATTGTCATCCAGGACGGAGAGCTTACCGGTTTCGAACCGATGAGGAAATTATCCGGGTTTATTGATGTTGAGGAGCTGGAAGACATTAAATTCTCCACACTGACAAACCAGATATTTATCCGGAATGAAGAGGTAATAATCCCGAAGATGGATATCAATTCATCAGCCTTTGATCTGACCGGGTCCGGATTACATGGATTTGATAAAAACTTCACATACAAAGTGAAAGTATCTCTTTCTAAGCTCCTCTCAAAAAAGGCAAAAAAGCCTGATAAAAGAGAAAGTGAGTTCGGGATAATAGAAGATGATGGCCTGGGACGGGTATTTATTTACCTGATCATCGAAGGATCAGATCAGGGAACGGAGGTAAGGTATGACAGGAGGGGGGCCGTGCAGAATATCAAAGACCAGTTCAAGGAAGAGAAAAAAGAACTCAGGGAAATCCTGAATGAAGAATTCGGCCTGTTTAAAATGGATTCTACATTAAAAGGGGATAAGGAGGATGATAAGGAGGCCAAATTCATTTGGGAATGGGATGAGGATTCAATAAATGATATCAAAACAGACTCGTTAAAGATGGACAATAAATCTGATCAGGAACGGTTTACCATTGTGTGGGATGACGAGGAAGAATCAGATACAGTAGTAGTTGAAGAGAAAAAACGCAGGCGTAAGAAAAAAAAGTAAGCAGCTATGGATATTTATTACCGTAAACAAAGGTGGAAGTTATATCTGATCCTGTTCGCTGCCATCATAGGTATAGGATCATTACTGTATACCAATCGGCTGGTAAAGCTCCTGGCAAAAGAGGAAAAGAAGAAAATTGAATTGTGGGCTGAAGCCACACGGCGGCTGGCAGATCTGAGTGATATTACTGAGCCAAATTTTCGGCAAAAAGACCCAGGCTTTCCTTTACAGGTTGTGGAGTTCAATACAACCATACCGGTAATTATTGCAGACCAGGAAGATAATATTTTTGCCCATCGCAACCTGGATTCCTTAAAAATGGAGGATCCTGATTACAGCAAAAGGCAACTGGAAAAAATGAAATCAGAGATCGAACCCATTGAGATTGATCTCGGGGATGGCATTGTTCAATATGTTTATTACCGGAATTCAACACTGCTGGTACAGCTGACTTATTATCCCTATATACAGCTGGGCGTCATCCTCTTATTTATATTGGTGGCCTATCTGGCTTTCAGCGCTTCAAGACGGGCTGAACAGAACCAGGTATGGGTCGGTATGTCTAAAGAAACAGCCCACCAGCTGGGCACACCTATTTCCTCCCTGATAGGATGGGTGGAATTACTCAAAGAGAAACACCCGGATAAAAAACTGGTCAGTGAACTGGAAAAAGATGCAGGCAGGTTAGAGGAGATTACAGAACGCTTCTCAAAGATCGGATCAAAACCTGTGTTGAAAAATGCAAATATCCTGGAAGTACTGAAAGAATCCATAGCTTATCTTGAAACACGGACCTCCGACGGGGTAACCTTTACCTTTGACACTGACAGTAAAGATCATGTGGTTCCTATAAACCGGGTCCTCTTTCAATGGGTAGTAGAAAACCTGTGTAAGAATTCGGTGGATGCCATGGAAGGGAAGGGAACCATAAAAATATCTGTAAGTGACCAGCTCAAACAGGTACTCATTGATTTCGAGGATTCAGGGAAGGGGATTCCAAAGAACAGGCATAAAACCATATTTAAGCCTGGATATACTACCAAAAGGCGTGGTTGGGGACTCGGCCTTTCCCTGGCTAAAAGGATCATCGAAATCTACCATAAGGGGAAAATCTTCGTTTTGAATTCAGAAACAGGTAAAGGTGCTGTTATAAGGATCATTCTTCATAAATCGGATTAGTTCAAACAAGCATTGCAATCCATTCAACAATCCATTATTTTTGGCAGGATTAATACATTGACCTGATGCTTTTCAGGAAAGAAATTGAATTAATGGCCCCTGCCGGGTCATACGAGTCACTGCGGGCAGCGATACAGGGTGGTGCCGATGCTGTTTATTTTGGCGTAGAAAAACTGAACATGCGTTCAAGGTCATCGTTTAATTTCACCCTGGATGACCTTGACAAGGTTATTGCTATAGCCGGTGAACATCAAATGCATACTTATCTGACCCTGAATTCCGTCATATACAATAATGAATTGGAACATGTAAAAGAAATCATTGACAGGGCAGGGAAAGCCGGAATCACCGCCATCATTGCTTCAGATCCTTCAGTAATTAGTACCGCACGTGAAGCTGGAGTTGAGGTTCATCTATCTACTCAGCTAAATATAAGCAACATAGAATCATTGAAATTTTATACTGGCTGGGCAGATGTGGCGGTCCTTGCAAGGGAATTGACACTTGACCAGATAAAAGCTATTTCAAATGCCATCAAAGAGCAGAATATAATTGGACCCTCCGGACAGCTCATGCGAATAGAGTTATTTATTCACGGTGCACTCTGCATGGCTATCTCCGGAAAATGTTACCTCAGCCTGCATCAATATGGATACTCTGCCAACCGGGGGGCCTGTCTGCAAGCCTGCCGAAGATCTTATATCGTAACCGAGAAGGAGACAGGCAAAGAGCTGGAAATCGACCAGGAATATATCATGTCTCCGAAGGATCTCTGCACCATTTCATTCCTTGACAGGATCCTGGATGCAGGTGTTTCCGTATTAAAAATCGAAGGCAGGGCGCGTAGCCCTGAATATGTTAAGACGGTTGCAGAATGCTATAATGAAGCCATAGCTTCCTGCATTGACGGGACTTTTTCCCGGACTAAAACCCAGACCTGGGAAAAGAGGCTCAGCAAGGTTTTCAACCGGGGTTTCTGGGATGGGTATTACCTGGGACAGGAACTGGGGGAATGGAGCAAAGGATACGGATCGAATGCCGCCAAACGCAAGATTTATATTGGGAAAGGGATGAATTATTTCAGCAAGCTCCGAGTGGCAGAATTCCTTGTAGAATCAAATGAGATCAATGTAGGAGATGAAATCCTGGTAACCGGACCAACGACAGGAGTGATGGAACTAATAGTGTCTGAACTCCAGGTTGAACGGAAACAGGTGGAAACAGCAGAAAAAGGGGAACACTTTTCGATACCGGTCCCAGGGATAATCAGGCGTTCAGATAAGCTCTACAAACTGGTGAATGCCAGTGAATCAGGACAATAGTGATCAGTATTTCCTCAGTTCATCAATATACTGCTGACGGATCTTTGAAAGGTCCCCGAGTTCCATGTCTTTGGCAAAGATCCTTACCACATCAATGATATCTTTTAAATAAATGGAACCAAGTGCCCCGTCAAAATTCAGGTTGTCCAGGTTATGTTTGATGGAAGTGGTGATTTCCAGGAAAATTTGCCAGCTCAAATGTTTTGGGATGCGAAGATAGTACATGAGAGGGTCTTCCAGATCTTTATAAATACCCTCACCCAGCGCTTCAAGTTCAAAATGCTTTTTTAGCTCAATGATGCCATCTCCCTTAATATTTTTTTTCTTCAGGAATTTGATTCCCTCATACATATAGTTCTTCTGAAGCTCAGGAAGTATTTTTATATCCTCCAGGTTTCTGAGCCGAATGGCATTATATACATCATTGTTGATGCAAATATTTGCCGTGGTACCGTCGAAATCATGTTTAAAATACTTTCTGATTTCCTGGGTGATGCGTATGATCTTAATGGAGGAATGTTTCTTTTTTATAATCAGGTAAACAGCCGTAGGATTATAGCCGCTTGGTAAATTGGCACCATGGTATCCCGGAAACGGCTCTACCTCCTCCAGCACCAGTGTATTTTCAAGAATATTACTATCGAGGGTCTCAAGCTTTTCAACCTTGGCGATAGACCCCAGTGTTTCAATGATCTTATTACCTGACATAAGCCTTTAGAATGAGTTTTTACAAATGTATTATTAATTGATAAAATTGCAAGTATGCAAGCATTTAACTATTTATAAATATTTTATTTGCTCTTGATTTTGCCTGGCAAAGGAAAGGATCTGGCTGGCGACTGATACAGAATCAAGTACATTATCGGCAGGAAGTTTAAATACCAATTGCTGATCGCGATTACTCAATCCAAACAGATAGGTTTTATCATAATATTGAAGCGCCATTTCCGCTGTCAATTTGTAATCGCCCTTTGTTACCGCCTCTATGGCTTTACGTGTTATGTCCCCTCCAAGCCGCTGGCTTATCTTCTGTATGCTTTCGCTTAGCTCCTCGTTTGAAAATCCCGCGTAATCTTCCACCAGCCTGTCCACCCTGTCCATGCGCGGGATATCCAGGAATACCACCGGGGCAGACCGGATTTGATTATAAATACCCGCTGGAAGAATATTTCGCCCTATGCTGCGGCTTTCATCCTCAACCCAAATGGTACGGTTCTTTTCAAGGGGTAATAAATCCCAACAAATTTTGTTTTCGAAATGTTCCGTTGAATGCTGGTTTTTTTCTCCAAGATTTCCAAAAGCAGAACCTTTATGATGTGCCAGGGTTTCCAGGTCGAGGATCTGCTCTCCCATTTCCGCTAATGATTTCAATGCGGCGGTTTTGCCTGAACCGGTTAAACCACCAATGACAATTAAAGGGAGAGCATGATCGAAATAGGCAAGTACAAATTGACGGAAAGATTTATAACCTCCCTTTAGGCGGCTACAATCCATCCCGGCTGTCTCAAAAAGCCATGCCATGCTTGCACTGCGCATGCCTCCCCGCCAACAATGCACGAGGAGTTTATTTTGCCGGGCAATTTTTTGGGCCTTCCGGACAAATGATGTCATTTTCGGACCTGCGAAATCCAGGCCTTTTATCAGTGCCTCCTGTTGTCCTTTCTGTTTGTAACTGGTTCCAACTGATTTTCTTTCCTTATTAGAAAACAAAGGAATGTTGTGGGCGGTGGGTATATGTCCCTGTTTGTATTCAGCAGGTGTTCTTACATCAATTACCGGAAAGCTATCCGCCTTCTGCAGGAAAAGCTTTATATCAATCTCCCGGGGCATTTTCAGGGAAGGTGCGTAAGAGGATTTCCTTTATTTGATCTGTGCTGGCAGGCTTTAGCAGGTAATCCTCTATACCCAATGCTTCAGCAGCACTTCTGGTGTCAGGATTTTCTACTGCAGTTACGGCCACGACAGGTACTTCAATTCCCAGTTTTCGAATCTCTGTAATTGCCTGTAATCCATCCATTTCCGGCATCAGCAAATCCATAAAAATGATATCGTACGATTTTTCAATGGCCATTTTCACGGCCTCTTTGCCATTTTCCGCCTGATCAATTTCAAAGCCCAGGCTTTTAAATAAATTTTGTGCAAGTTTCCTGTTGAATATATTGTCTTCTGCCAGTAAAATTGAAATATCCGGGTTGATGATCTTGGTCCGGGGTACTTTGCCGGCACCCGATGACTGGAGGTCCTTCTCCCTGGTGGTACCATCTAGCACTTCTATGGTGAATGAATATTTAGTGCCAGGCTGATCGGGATCTGCAGAGATGGCAGATGGACTTTCAATCCATAATTGTCCCTTTAACAGGTTGATATGTTGCAATGCGATGGCAATTCTAAGCTCGTTTTCTTCAAATCCTTTACCTGACAGGTCCAATGTATTTCCCTGATGGTTTACAAACTTATCAATAATATGCTGAGGCAAACCGGGACCGGTATCATCAATTTGGAATTGTAATACAAGGTATTCATCATGATCTTCAATCACTTCAGCACTGATTAATATCCTGCCTCCCCGGGTCTGTTCAATTGAACTTTCCACCAGATAATAAAGAATCTGTCTGAGCCGGAAAGGATCACCTATCAGCCTGTCTGGCATATCATTTCTGATCTTGGTGATGATGCTGGAATTGGTCTGGGAAGCTATTGATTTAAAAGGTTGGATAGCGAGGTCGATTTCGTCTTTAAGGGAAAACGGAATTTCTGCCATAATCACTTTTTCTACATCCTGTGTTGCGAAATCAAGGATTGAGGTGATCTGGTTGGAAAGGAGATCCGTAGTTTTCTTTAAGATCACAGCAGTTTCTTCTAAATTACCTTTGAGGCTTTCCTTTTCCAGTATATCAACAGCATTCCGCAACTGGCTGACAGGTCCTGCTATCTCATGGCTCATGCTCTCCAGTAATTCAGTTTTGGCCAGCTGAGCAATCTTTTCAAGATTTCTTGCCTTCTCAAATTCTGTGATATCGAATAGTAAAATGATGTTGGTTTCAACCTGATTGATTTCCGTTATCAACTCGCGCCTGTAAAGTTGCCGGATGATGTTATCACTTTGGGATTTAATAACATCGCCAGGTCCAAATGCCCGCATGTACAACGGATCATCTGTCCCAGCCTTTTTTGTCTCCAAATCCAACTCATGTAAGGATTTATTTTCTGGCGAATCTTTGGGATCCTTCATGATCCATTCCCTGGCGGTATTATTCATCACACGAATAGCTCCATTGGGTTCTGAAAGTATGATTCCGACCGGAAGGGAATCCAGTGTTTTAACCAGGGCAACTTCAGAGACACGTTTACGCCGGACAGTTTCTGATTTGACCCTGAAAACAGTGAAATAAATGTATAGCAAAAGAGCAAGGAGGGCCAGGCTGAATAAAGAAATGATGGAAAACTTTATTATTATGCTACGAAGAAAAAGATCTGTTTTAATGGAAAAAATAATCCCCAGATCCCTCTTGACCAGACGAATCGGATAATAAACTGAAACAACCCTGGTGGGCGAGCCATCTACATCGATGGAATGAACCATTGAACTTTCCTCACCTTTTATGACATCAGATCCAATTCTTTTCAGATCATTGGATGAAATATTCAGGTTGGTTTCAGCAGTTGCAATGAGTTCTCCTGCATTGGTCACCATCCACTGCCACATGGTGTTTTCAAGACGGTATTTTTCAAAAATGGAATTTACATAGAGAGTAAAATTTATCTCTACAACGATATTCGAACGAACAATCCCATTTTCATCAAAATCCGGAATTAACAGGGAAAATTTATCCTGGTCGAAAATCAGCTCCTCCCTTTCGTGTAATATGGTCTGCTCCTGGGATTCGTAATAGTCTGTAACAAAATCGCCTTTCCTGTCCAGTATGAGGCTGTATACATTATTCTCATTATCAAAAATCGTAATTTTGTTGATGAGTTCACTATTTCTGGCATAAAGCTTTTGCAGGTTTTCTGCACCACGTTCCCTGATCTCTGTGTTAGTGAACAGTTCACTGAAATCATCAGCAAAGGGAATTGCGTTCAACTCATTTTCAAAATTCATGCCTCCCTGTTCAATAGTTGAACCACAGAGACGTGTTTGTCTGGTTAGTAAATCAGTTTGAAAATCAAGTTGTTGATTAAAGATAGTGAAGTAAAAGACTGTATTGATTCCTATAAATAGAAAAATACTTATCAATATGATGAAAAAGGACCGGTTCATTCATCTGAAAATTAACATATTCATCATTATTACACAAAAGAAGTTATTACCTGTATTTAGAACTGTCCTGCTGTTCCTCCAATAGGTTCAGGTAGCTTTTATATCGGGACAAACTGATTTTGCCAGACTCAATAGACTGTATGACAGCACATTCTGGTTCATTCACATGAATACAGTTATGATATTTGCATCCAGCTGAAACCTTGAAAAATTCCGGAAAATAATGATAAAGGGGCTCATCTTCCATATCTGTTATTCCAAATCCTTTGATTCCAGGAGTGTCAATGATGAAACCCCCGATGCCCAGTTCAAACATTTCGGCAAAGGTCGTGGTATGTTTTCCTGACTTATGACTCTGGGATATCTCCCGGGTTTTTAAATTCAGGGATGGTTCAATGATATTGATCAATGTAGATTTTCCCACACCCGAATTGCCTGCCAGCAGAGTTACCTTTTCTTTCAGTGCAGATTTGATCTGATCAAGGTTTACCATTGTCTCAAGCGAACACTCAATGCAGCCATAACCAATTTTTTCATAGATTTTTCGCCACTCGTCAAGAGTCATTTTTTCAGCTTTGCCATACAAATCGATTTTATTAATCAAAAGGATCGCAGGTATATTGTATGCCTCGGATGTGACCAGGTAGCGGTCAATGAATTCGGCATGTGTAACAGGGTTGATCACAGTGATCATCAGGATTAACTGGTCGATATTGGCAGCAATGATCTGGTGAGATTTTGATAGTTTGGTAGATTTCCGGATGATATAGTTTTTTCTTGGAAGGACATCACTGATCCGGCCTAGTTTTTCACCTTCCCGGATGGAAAACCTCACCCAATCACCTACGACAACCGGGTTTGTGCTTCTGAGCCCTTCCAGCCGGTATTTGCCACTGATAATACATTCGTTCAATCCGGCTTCTGGCGAATTGACCAGGTATGAACTACCGGTTGATTTAATAACCCTTCCTTCTCCTTCCATATACAAAGTATACAAAAGTAGTTATATTTATAACCATGCAAAAGATCATATCCTATAACGTAAATGGCATTCGTGCTGCCATAAACAAAGGCCTGCTGGACTGGATGAAAAAAGTAAGACCAGGGATGCTGTGCATACAGGAAACAAAAGCACAGCCCGATCAGGTCGACATGGACCCCTTTAGAAAACTGGGGTATATTGATTACTGGCATTCAGCTGAAAAAAAGGGTTATTCCGGGGTTCTGATACTTGCAGATCGGGAACCTGACAATGTTGTAATTGGCATGAATGCCTCAGATTATGATTCAGAGGGAAGGGTTATCCGGTTCGATTTTGGTGATATTTCTTTTCTCAATGTCTACATTCCATCCGGCACCACCGGGGATGTCAGGCAGGATTTCAAGATGCAATTCCTTGATGACTTTCTCAGTTTTCTGACTAATCTCAGGAAAGATAAACCCAATCTTTTGGTCTGCGGGGATTTTAATATAGCACACAGGGAGATTGATATACACAACCCGGTCAGTAATAAAAAAACTTCCGGGTTTCTTCCTGAGGAAAGGGCATGGATTGATCAATTCCTGGAGAGTGGTTTTGTGGATACATTCAGGCATATGAACCCGGACAATGTTAAATACAGCTGGTGGAGTTTTCGTTCAAACGCCAGGTCGAAAAACCTTGGATGGCGGCTGGATTATCATATGGTCACCGAATCACTGGCAGCCCGCATAAAAGATGCGGGCATCATGAACGATGCGGCACATTCCGACCATTGTCCGGTTTGGGTGTACCTGGACATATGATCATTTTATAAAGGTTTTGGCAAGCCCTTGTTTTCCCTTATAAGGAGGGTATCTTAAGGGAAAATCCACCCAGTTTGCCTTGTCAAGAAATGACCTTTTATAGGAAAAGGTTTCAAAACTGTATTTCCCATGGTACCTCCCCATACCGCTCAAACCTATCACGCCAAAAGGCAGATAAGTGTTAACGAAATGCACCACTGTATCATTTATGCCTCCGGAACCGGACATGGTGCGGTCAATGATCAAACGCTGGGTTTTCTTCGACTTACTGAAAATATATAAACAAAGAGGCCTGGGTTTGCTTTTGATATAATTTATGACATCATCGAGAGACCGGTATGTGATCAATGGCAGGATAGGGCCGAAGATTTCCTCCTTTAATAGGATATTGTCCATGTCCTCTACCTCAACAATGGCAGGCTCAATATACCTTTCTTTAAGATCGGTATCTCCTCCCAGCAGGATTTTTTGTCCCTCCAGGTATCCTGCCAACCTCTCCGCATTGGATTGATTGATGATTCTGGCAAAATCAGGGCTACCCTTGATGTCGTCCTGGTAAACAGATTTCAGGTAATCCTTCATACCTGTGAGAAGTGCTTCTTTGATATCTTCATGGACAAACATATAATCGGGGGCAACGCATGATTGTCCGGCGTTCAGAAGTTTACCCCAGAGAATTCTTTTGGCTACCAGCCGGGGATTGGTCTCAGGTTCTACGATAACGGGTGATTTTCCACCCAGTTCAAGGGATACAGGGGTAAGGTGCCTGGCGGCAGATTGCATGACCTTTTTCCCGACCTCTGTACTACCTGTGAAAAAGATATAGTCAAATTGTTCCTCCAGCAGAAGCTGGTTGACCTCCTTACCCCCTTCAATGATGGAGATATGATCCGGATCAAAATGGTCAGAGATCATGCGGGTCATCAGTTCATAAGTATGCTTTGCGTGCCGTGATGGCTTGGCAAGGACACAGTTACCGGCAGCCACAGCACCAACCAGTGGCATGAAGAGCAGCTGGAAAGGATAATTCCAGGGGGAGATTATTAGCACCCTTCCAAAAGGTTCCTGAAAATAATAGCTCCTGGCAGGCCAGTGTAACATAGGAGTGTATACGCGTTGGGGACGAGCCCATTTCTTCAGGTTTCTGATCATGATCCCGATGTCCTGCAACACCAGCCCGTTCTCACTGCCATAGGTTTCAAATTCCGGTTTGTTAAAATCCGCCCTTAATGCTTTGTAAATATCTGTTTCATGCTTGATAATCATGGCCCTTAACTTCTTTAAAGCATTCAGCCGGAAATTGACATCCAGGGTAATACCGGATTCAAAGAAGTGTTTCTGTCTCTCTATAATAGTTTGAATTTCAATAAGATCCATAATTTAATCTAATTCGATAATTTAATAAAATTCTTCATGATTACATTTCTGAGCAGGGAATAACCCTTATCGTTCAGATGTACCCCGTCTTCGGCATAGATATCATTTTTCAGGATTCCCGGTTTCATAAACATGGGTGTTGAGATATCAATAAAAATGACATTCTTTTGTATCCTGCAAAGGTCTTCAAGCATCTGATTGGCCCTGTCCATCTGTTTCCAGTGCCTCATTCTTGATGGACTGGGTTTAATGGAGAGGAAGATGATTTCAGTACCAGGTAAGCGTTGCTGACATTGGCTGATGAATGCTTTGCACTCTTCCAGGAATGCCGAAGGTTTTGTACCCCTTGTAATATCATTATCTCCTTCGTAGATAAAAATCCTGGATGGATTGTAGGGGAAAACAATTCTATCAATATTCTGGTTTAATTCTTTCATAACGGACCCTCCAAATCCCCGGTTAATTACGATCTGTGGATACATATCCTCAGCAAGGTTGTACCAGCGGCGGATCGTGGAGCTTCCTGTAAAAAGGACAGCGCTGTCAGGGGGTGGATCATATCTGTCCATTATCTCAAAAATCCTGATCTCGTTTTCATACCATTCGGGAGGTTCTGTTTTTTCATAAATATGTTGTGCCATCCCAAGGTCTAACACATCCAGGGCTTGATCTTCGAGTAGCAGTCCCACAAATGATCCGCCGCCTGTAGAAATTTTATCCACCTGCAGGGTCCATTCCTTTATTGGCGTGTTCTTAAATCGGTGTTTGAAGGATCCGGAAAGAATGTGGAATATCTGACCGTCATAAGTCCGGTCACTGATGACCTTAAGTCGAACTGTTTTTTCATCGATGATGCAGGCCCTGAGCTCTGGTGACATTTCAGGATACCGGTCAGCCGTAAGCGTAACACTGTGAAATGCATAAGGATTCCGGTAAGATTCCCTCACCGAATACCATGGCAGGCTGAAATTATCCGGGTCGTCCTCCCGGTCGGCATCATTCAAGTAGAGTTGTATGGCCATTACCAGGTCCTGGTGAGGATCAATGCTGATCATCTCAAAAGGAACCATCCCCTCCAGCATGTAACCCAGGCTGGTTTTCCTGCTGTAAAATACAATAGAAGTTTCGGATGTGTTTATTGATAACGATCTGAGATGATCATAAGCATTGAATGCTGCCATGGAGTCGGGAAGGTCAAATCCCGGCCTGACAGAGACCTGCAGAATATCCGGGGAACCCCTGCCCTGACTCAGGAATAATTCGAGTCCATCCCCATTCCAAAAATGATCCGGGTCCTCATACAAACTGTCATCCTTGATTTCTGCCAGTAGAAATATTCCTTTTTCGCTCCAGGCCATCCTGAATGAAGCCTGAAAATCATTTGTGTCCGGGATATTCCCACAAACATCAGAAAGGATTCTCAGCGGAACATAGTCAGGGTTCCAGTCCCCCGACATCCCATCAACAACAAGGCCCGGAAGATAAGGGATACTCCGGGCAATATCAGGCGGAAGATCAAGCTTGTATTCCGGTCCGGTTACACAGCCGATTGAAGTTATTGCAAACATATGCAACAGGATCAACCTTAATATATTCTTGCGATAATGGTGCATCATATCTTCATTTGTCTTTCTTTCCCGGGATCTTACTCATGGCATATTCCGCCATGGCCAGGATGCTAAAGCTTGGGTTTACCCCGATATTGCCCTGGATGACGGATCCGTCCACAATATGGATGCCAGGGTATCCATGTACGGACAGATCAGGATTTATAACACCATCCGAGATGCTTTCTGACATGGGACAACCACCCAGGATATGGGCGGTAGTCGGACGGTCAAACATAACTTCAAGAATAATATTCTGAGCAATTCCATTTGCCTTTCTGGCATATTCTTACATTACTTGCTGACCAATGCCAATATAGGCCGGTACTCTTTTATAGCCTGAATTATCGAGGATTATTCTCCCTCCCCATATTCCTGGCTTCCAGATCATGCGCATTGAATTTTCAATATGCTGCATAACCAGGAATATAACCAGGTTGGTAGACCATTTAAATTTGAAAATGACTTTCAGAAATTTCCGGGGATTTCTGAATGAGATGTAAATCATCCGGAGAGTTCTTTTAAAATTAGAAACATTACCCGGGGAAGACAGGGCAAAAAACCATTTTAAGGCGTTTGATCCATCCGGGTATTTGACTACTTCGACATGGGTATTCTCGTCGGGATTGAAAACACTTGTAATGGCCAGGCCATTATTGGTTTTTTCCGGGATACTGGAAACCGCAGAAAGTGTTTCTGAATTGGTAAGCAGCGAGGATCCCAGGGTATCTGACAGACCGACCAGGGTTTTGTATTTATATTTCTGTTTCAGAAGCAGTTCGAGTGTACCGAGGGATCCCCCGGCCAGGATCAATCCTTTACACCTGAATTTACGGGCCTTTCGGCTGAACAACCTGGTCGATGATCTGGTATAAACAATGTATTCTGTGCGCTTGCATTCAATCCTGACTACCCTTGTTTCTGCAAGGATCTCTGTGCCGTATTTTTCTGCGAAATAAAGATAATTTTTATCCAGGGAATTTTTTGCATTTTCCCGGCAGCCTACCATGCAGCCTGCACATTCAATGCAGGGCTTTCTTAGAGGACCCTGTCCATTGAAATAGGGATCCCGCTCTTCTTCCCTGTCATCCATATAAACACCAACATATACATTTTCAAAACTATCTGAGCGATTCATATCTTTTGCCACTTCCCTGAGATACCTGTCTTCGGGATTGATTTTTTCATATAGTGTTCTTCCCATCATGAATGCGGCAGTATCATAAAAAGGCTTTAATAGCTTTTTCCAGTTGCCATATTTCTTCCAGGAATCATGTTTTTGGCAACCAGAGATATTTTCGGAGGTTCAAGTTACTTTTTGGAAAATCATCGGGATTAAATCTTTTACCTTTTTCAATGGTTAACACAGAATAACCTTTTTCGGACAGGCGGAGAGAGGCAACACTACCTCCGAAACCGGATCCTACAACGATGTAATCATACACCTTTTCCATCAGGAGGGTTGAAATATGAGAGAGAGCTTAAATATAGAAAAAGAATGGCAAAGACAGGAATCAGAGGTTTCTTAAAACTTCGGCTACTGTGGACCTGTTTTTATAGTTGGGGTCAAACTGGATATAACGGATCTTCCTGTCTTCACCGATAATGAAGGTAGCTGGGACAGGCAAAATATAATCCTCATTTGCATTTGCCCTGTCGACATGTTTTCCAATTCTCCGGTTATGCTTTCTGGTTTTTTCATCCATGGTAAATGATACATAATAGGCATCCATGATATGGTATCCTTTATCATGTATCACAGAAAATGCAGCGCCGGTTTTATTAATGGTTTTATGATTGTATTCGGGGATTTGCGGTGAGACTGCAATGACTGATGCACCCTTGTCGAGCACATATTCAAGTGAATCCTGGAATTTTGAAATATGCTTGTTGCAATAGGGACACCAGGAACCGCGGAAAAATATCAGCACAACCGGTCCGTTTTTAAGTGATTCCCTGAGATTAACCAGATCGTCTGTTTGATCTATCCCGTGGAAATCTGGCGCAATATCACCCACCTGAAGGGTAGATATAGAATGCTGGCCGGCAATGACACCTGTCAGGAGGCTTAGCATAAGTATCAAAAAAGCTTTCATTATCAATCAACGCCAACCTGGCATATTGTTTTATCTGGCCGTGAAACTACTAAAGAGTTTTGTTGCTTGTTGTTAATGAGAAGTTAAGGTAAAAAAACCACAACGTAGGAATAGTATACCGCTGCGGCCAAGATCACAATATAGGATGGAGAGAACAGAAAATTTTAAAACCAGCCGAATTTAAAACTCAGGAATGCCCCTGGGCCTGTAAAATCGGCATTGGTAAGGGTGCTGGTATTTACGCCAGTCACAAACCGGTAATGGGCACCAACGCCAAGGCGGAAAAATCTGGTAAAATTCATCTCCAGTTCAATGGCAGGGTTGACAACGAAAACATTGTCATTGGTAAGGTTGTAATAGCCTTCATCCTGCTGTGAGATATTGCCCCATCCGATTTGAGTGGATAAACAGGTATGCAGGGCTCTGTCAGCCATAAATGAATATCCTGTCCAGAATCCGCCATGGCCGAAACTGATACTGTTACCTCCTGCGACAATTGAATTGGTTAATCCTTCACCGTAGCCGCCAATGAAGAAATCTCCGAGCAGGACACCGCCACCTCCACCCATCATATGGGCGAATTCACCATTTATGCTTGTAAAACTCATAGTCGGGCCGCCAAATCCACTGATCCGGGTGCCACTGCCAAACAAAGTCTGAATCTCGCTCTCCTGGGCTTTCAATCCTGTAACAGAAAGAACCAGTACGAGGGCAATTACTATTTTTCTCATATAGCTATATTTTTTGGTAATTGTCTGTTTATATCGAAAGACAGAAGAAAACCGGAGGGGTTGCATATGATATGGATTAAATGCGGATTAAGATGATTACCATGTCGTCGATCTGCTCCTGCTCGGACATGGGTTTGTTTAACTGGTATTGTGCTGCTTTTGGATCTAGTCCTCAAGGTAGGATTTTAGTGCGCTGAAAAAATATTCTTTCCAGCCGATATTGATATTATCAAACGCCTCGTCAGGTACGTTACTATGATTTAGTTCTATCCTGGTTTTATTGCCTTCCTCAGTCAGTTCAATAAGGGCAATTGAGGGGTGGGGTTGTTCCCCAAAATCCCACTGCTGCTCTATCCTTGAAGGAGGTTCTATAGCCAACAATGTACCCGTGATGTCTCCGTCAAACATAGAAAACGGGGTGCCGGGCGCCGGTTCCATTACAGCCGGGTAACCGGACCATAATTCAATGGTCAACGGGTTTGTAATAGCGGTGAAAATTTCTTCCCTGGAGGCCTTGACATGAACAGTTTTGCGTATGTTTTTCATAGTTCACTGGGATTATTGGCACGAAAGGATAAGATAAATAATATAATTGAAACTGCCAGGGATGCCTGGGCCACCATCACATATGTTCCGTGCAGGCCAAAAGCCAGACTGAACAGATACGGTCCCAGGGCACTTCCTATAACCAGCCAGCTTAATGAAAAACCAGATATAGCCCCCAGGTTTTTCAAGCCGAAGAACCTGGGCCAGGTCACTGCCGCGAGCACAATGAACAGTCCCCATGTAATCCCATTACCACTGATCAACATCCAATAGGCCAGCTTACTCTCACCCAGGAAAATCAAAGCGGATGTTGTGCTGATCATGCCAAGCAGGAAGACAATCAACAGATATTTCAACCGGATATAATCACTGATCCAGCTGGCTATGAATTGTATAATTATAGCGATGATGGAGGCTGGCACGAAGATATGGAGGGCTGTCGCTTTATCCATTCCCACTGAGTCAAAGACCGATACCACATGGAAGGTCAGGCCGCTTATGTATAATGCACTGATCATCATGGCCAGGGTAAACAGCCAGAACGCCCTTGTTTTCCTTGCTTCTGCCAGGGAATAGTCACGCGGGGGAAGGCTGGGTGGCCTTTTGCTCTTTTTATTGGCGATGCGCTGACCATCAGCAACAAGTCCCGCATCCTCAGGATTATCACGGAAGAAGATCAATACAAAAGCCACGAATCCAATTCCTATGACTACTGCCAGCAAAAGCCAGGCCCCTTTCCACTCAAAATCCTCAATGAATTGATTCAAAATTTTGGGTGCCAGAGAGAACCCGAAGGCAACAAAAACCCCCATGATGCCATTGGCCAATCCACGTTTTTTATCAAACCATTTCATGACCATATTCCGTGACACCATAGTGAGCAGTCCCTGGCCAAAGAAACGAATACCCCAGAACCCGAATGACATTAGTATAAATGTGGTAAGAGCAGTATTGACCAGGTTGACATGATCAAGAAAAAAACTGACCAGGGATTCAACCCTGGTAAGATAAAGCAACATCAGACCGAGCATACCTGCTGCAATGAAGGCCATCAACCTGGCTCCGTACCTGTCATATAGTTTACCTGCACGTGTAATCATCAATCCGGATCCCACAGTTCCGACCAGGTAGGCCAGACTAAGATTATTCCTGTTGATTTCAAGGTCATTTAGGAGGTTTTCTGTAAATACAGATACACCCATGGTTTGTCCGGGGATACTCATAAGCATACCTATGGTACCGGCAGCCAGAATGATCCAACCATAAAATACGGGAATACGGGAAGGAGCGAACGGTATGTTGGGGTACTTCTTCATGAAGATGCAAAGATAGCAATTAGCAAACCATGAGGAGGGATATACTTACAGACTTATTCTTAATT
>SDBS01001489.1_pt1 | contig 23694 bp, 25 predicted proteins | sample 2277091 | NCBI WGS metagenome assembly SDBS01 (sample SAMN10404972, study PRJNA504765) | marine sediment metagenome | isolation source: marine sediment core GS10_PC15, 163 cmbsf | place: Arctic Ocean: Southern Knipovich Ridge | collected 2010
AAGGAGTGCGTATAATGACGGATAAAGAAATATTAGAGAAAGCTTTTAATAAAGCAGATTATCATGGATCAATATTATATAATAGATTAGAGTTTTATAATACGAATTGGCAAGATCATCAATTAATTTTATCTGAAATTTTATCTATTCATTTTGCTGAAAATTTTTGGGGAACTGGATGTGGATTAATTTATAGCAAATATTTATGGAAATGTAGAATTTATTTATGTGCATGGAAATATTTTCAACATAAAATGTTAGATGAAATTCAAAATGGTAAAAATCCATTAAAATATTTGGAGAAATTCTTATAAAAGGATATGGAGGAATGTTATGCATTTACTTGATCCAAACGAAGTATATTCAGAAAGCCAATTTAGATGCACCAAATGTAACACTATTAAAAAGTCTATGGTGAAAGGATATCCCTCTAAATACAGAGATGTTGGTTTGTGCAATAAATGTAGTGGTTATCCTTGGGGGATTACAAAAGGCGTTGAATTAATCTATTCTCCCAAGACTATCCTTTGTGGTTTGGCAAGGAAGTTATTAAAACAGAAAAGGAGAACTAAAGAAATGAAATTTGATGATTATCAAGACAAGACACATAAATTTTTTCTTATAGATGTAGAAACTTATAAAGTTGAAAATGATAACAGAGATTTGGTGCTTTCCAGATTAGCTTTAGGATTAACTGAAGAAGCTGGAGAAATAGCTGGAAAAGTAAAAAAATATTTAAGAGGTGATTTTGATCGTGAAGAATTAAAAAAACGAGTAAGTAAAGAAGCAGGTGATCAACTATGGTATTTAAATGAAGTATTATCTACTCTTGATTTAAAGCTTAGTGATATAGCTCAACAAAATTTGGATAAACTTGCAGGTAGAAGAAAACGTGGAACAATTTTAGGAAGTGGAGATGATAGATGAAAAAATTATTATTAAGAGATATTACTTATCTAGTATTTTGTGTTTATAATCAATATAAACCTGATAGATGTGAAACTTTAAAAAAATGGGTAGACCTAAATAATGAAGCAATAAAAGAACATGATGGAGATTGTACGGATGAACCCCAAGCTTGTATGAGATGCCAGTATGAAGAAATTTTAATAATGGCTACACAAATTCGAAATCATTTAAAGGGAAAGAAAATACTATGAAATTTAAAGTATTAAGTAGACAAGCGTTTGAAGAATTTAAAAGTGATGAACCTTATATTGCTATTTCTATTAGTGATCCTCATTCAGAAGATGTATTAATAGGCGATACAAATAATATTAAGTTTTTATTAACTCTTAAATTTCATGACATTGATTCTACTTTAGTAAATAGAGAACAGTGTACACGTTGTAATGGAACAGGAACACTTCCAGAATTTAAACATGTGAATAATGGAGTTTGTTATAAATGTACTGATATAATTGGGATAAAGACATTTGATGATAAAGATGCAAAAAATATTGTGGATTTTGTTGAAACATTTAAAAATGAGGTAGATCTTATTGTTGTCCATTGTGAAGCAGGGATTTCAAGAAGTTCTGCAACAGCAGGGGCATTATCTTTAATTCTTAATGGATCTGATAAAGAATTTTTCGAAGGATCTTATATACCGAATATGCTTGTTTATCGGAAAATATTGAATATGTATCATTTACAACTAAAATTTAAAAATGATTAAATATCTGATTTTAGCCCTATTTTTAGTATTATTCATATTATGCCTAAGAATGTGGTGGACATTCAATAAATTGTGTGTTATAGTGCCTGTAGGATCGTTTATGGGGATATTATTGTGGTATTCTATGAAAGGATAAAATTATGAAGAAAAAGACATTAAAACAATCGATTTCAAAAGTATTATCTGAATATTATCCATATTCTAAAGATGAAATTTATAATCAATTAAGAAGGCGAAATGGAGTAGATTTAATAATCCATGCTTTAGACAATTCTTTAAAATATGCAATATCTTTACAAAAAGCTTGTGATGATTTAAGAGAAAAGAGAAATAATGAATATTAAACAAAAAAATCATCTTATAAAAACACTCAAAAAACTAGCTGAAAACAACAAAAAAGGTTATCCTTTCTCGGCATGTGTGGAATATAAGAAAAACTTATATTTAGCCACAAATGAGGTAATTTCAAATAATGATCCCACAGCTCATGCAGAGATTCAAGCAATACGGATCGCCTGTGCCGAAAATAGGATTCAAAACCTTAAATTAGGTATTATATATTGCTCTGGTGAACCCTGTCCTATGTGTCTTACAGCTATTGCATGGGCAGGAATAAAAGAGATATATTACATAAATCCTTATCATATAGCGACTTCGAACAATTATTATTATGATCGCCCTTCCGAAGAGGTTAATCAATTCCTAAATCTGAAGCGAAATATCAAAAAAATGAAGTGATTTTTAATTATTTTTCGAATAAAAAATTAATTAAATCTTTTTTTCTAAATCCTTCCAATTAAACAAGTTATATCAAAAATTGATTTTTAATTTTTTACCCAACCGTTGTAAATCATTCTCCCACAACAACTTAAAAAACTTGACAAAGAACGAAAAATATGGTATAATTAATGTAGCAGGTTGAAGTGTGTAAATTTGACCTGATTTTTTGTAAACTATTGATATATAAGACTTTATGAAAATATAAAGTTTTGAAGTACATGGCAACCCTAGAGTAAGAGCTAATAAAAAGCGAATTTTCTTACTCTATATATTTTTTGATTAATTATCAAATATTAGAATAAACTCTCCCATTATACTATAACATATTTTAATGTCAATGTCAAGTTTTTTTTTGAAATAAATTAAGAATTATTGGTAAATAGAGGACACTCTCCGAAGGGCAATTACCTCAGAAGAAGAAAACCCCAAATCTTCTCGTAGTTTTTAAAAACCCCCAAAAAAAGGATGTATGGCTAATCAATTACAACGAGAGATTGCACGTTTAAGAAATTTGAAGAATTATAAGGATATGGAAGAGAACGAGTTAGAACCGATTGCTCGTAGAAACATTGAGATCAGAGAATTTAAAGCTAATCCAATGTTTGCAACACCTGTTAATGATAGGCATGAGCCAACCGAGGAAGAGAAAAAGGTTATCAAAAATGCTGAAAATGACCAAAAATTAGCAGAACAAAAATTTCGTAACTATTTAGAAAATAATGAGATAGAGTCAGCAAGTGATATTGATACTCTAAAATCTTTAGTATATAATGAAGTATTTGAGATCCGTATTCAAAAACAATTGAATACCTTAAAATTACCACCTGAAAAGCTTACAAAGCAATTAGTTGATATTCAGAATCAAAAATCTGATTTAAAAGTAAAGCTTGGAATCGATAAAAGCGAAGAAGAGCAAGATGATCTTTCTAAACTCGAACTTTTACAAAAACGAACAGAGAAATACATTCAAGAGCATAAGAATGAATTCACTATTTGGATTCCTTCTAAATGTGAAAAATGTAAACATGAATCTATTGAAAGCTACCTATTATGGAAAAGAGTCGAAGATTTTAAATCTTTAAAGCATCCTTGGTTTGCAGGAAGATGGTTATTTAATTACGAGATTTTAAAGGATGTTAAAGAGGGTAAGACTACAAAAGAAGATGCTTGGCGATATATGATTTGTGCAGGACAAGGTGGAAATTATAAACCTAACGAAGATAAACAGTATTGTATTGATTACATTAATTACTGTTTAGAAAATTGGACAGAAATCGTCGAACTTCTTAATAAGAGCTAAATTATATGTACGAAAAATTAACGGATAATGATATTGATTTTGTATGTGCCTTACACGATCCCATTACAGTAAAAGAAAATTTATTTCCTGAAAATATTAAAGCTCCTCATATGTGGGAAGAAGAAGATTGTAAATTGGTAAAAATACGGAATTATCAATTTGCATGGCAAAATTATTCTTTAATGTATGCTCCCGACGATACTTTGGATGATAAAGAGAATTTTTTACGAAAGAAAATGGCTGGTGTTTGTTATAATATTGGTGCGAGAAACACTGGTAAATCTTTTGACTTTATTCAAATGGATACACCGATTAATATTATTGGTAATCCAGATGAAGAAAGTTGTTTAGGATCGGCTACTGCTGGATTTTTAAAAAAAGTAGCTAATCCAATTTTGAATTTAATGCGTGAACACCCCTTCCTTAAAATTTTTAAAAAAGATGGAAAGAAAGATGGTATTACAGGTGGGGATAATATGGAAATTGGAACTAAACCTGGGCATCTTTGGTTTGGTCGAAATGAAAAAGTGGGTAGTCCTGAACCTGGTACAAAATTTCAAGGACTTCATTACAAAACATTTACTTATGAAGAAATTTCCTACGCAACCGAAGCAGGTGAAGAAAAACGAATCGACTCTGGACACGAACATGGAACAATCGAAAGATTTTCTGGAATTCCAGATATTAAGATTGGTTCACCCCTCGGAACAATTTTATATAATGAATCTTTGAAAAAATGGATATGTCGCTTACCTCAATACGTTAGAGCTGATTGGGATGAAGATCGCAAAAAATATTTTATTGAAAAATATAAAGGCGAAACTTCTATTGCTTATAAATTAAATGTTATAGGCGAAATCATCGAAGGTGCTGAAGGTTTTTGGGATATTGAACGACTTAAAAAGAAAGCTTTAGATAAAGATCGAAGAATTAAGCAATTTGATATTGACAAAAAGAAATTTAAGAATTTCAAGCAACATATCATCCTTTCTCGAATTCCTTCTCAACAAATTTTTGTATGTGCTGATATTGGAGCAGGTGCAAGACCTACTGAAATAATTATTTTGTTCTTTGATGGTAAGAAATATAAATTAGTTTATAATATTACGTTAAATAAATTAACAAGTAGAGAACAAGCTGAAATTTTTGCGTATATTTATGAAAAAATGGGTGGATGTTTTATTAGCATTGATGCTACAACTGATTATGGTATTATAGAATACCTTAAAAAAGATTATCCTTCTATTGCTAATAAACATTTATTTCCTATCGATCTTAGAAAAAATATTGAAATGCAGTTCGAAACAGATGAACGAACTGATAGAGTCCTTAGAGATAAAAAGGGCAAACCAATTATTAAGAAAATGGTAGCAATTGATTTTGCTATGCAACAATTAGAAGATTTATTTTATGAAGGTAAAATTCAAATACCTTTAGATAATAAATTTTTCAAAGAGTTTTCAGGTTTTAAAGTTTTACAAACAGGACTTCGTAAGAGTTATGGATCATCTACAACCGACGACTATCATCAAGCGTTCCAGATTTTTGCCATTTGTAGATGGCAGTTTGAGTGGGAAATATTAATAAACAAGAACAGTACAAATATTACATCAGACGACTGTTTAGGATACATGTAAGGTAAAATATTTAAGGAGAAGATATGAGTAAAATCAACAATTTTAATTCTTTGGATCTTTATAGGGAACTTAAAAGATTTCGTAGGGCTAACATTGCAGTTGCAAAAAATTTTCCTGAACAAGTTGCTCAGATTGATGTTCTATTAAATAACGATAATACAGGTCTAGTATCTACCATAGTTGATTTTATGATTCATTCTTCTACAGTTAGTATGAAGATTGAAACAGCAAATGATCCCTTGAATAAACTTTTACAGACTTGGCAAAAAAATATATTAAATGCAAACGTAAATATTGATATACCAACTGGATTGAGAGCATTATCTACAGAGAATTTTAGAGAAAGATGGCGAAGTTCCCAACTTGCTTTAAAAGTTATTTGGGGTAAAGTTAAATTTGAGAATCAAGGTACATTTATTGTTCCTAAAAAAATGTGGTTCTTAGATGGGGCTTCAGTTTTTACAGAATCGGCTGGAGCTTTAAATACTCGTAAATATTTTATAAATATTAATAAAAAGAAAACTCGATTAAAAAATAGTGATATGGAGTCTATTTTTATTCGTAAACCCTATACCTCTTGGCATGAAAAGAAAGTAACACCTTATTTAGTGAAGAGAGGTACAGTATTTAATTCCTTAGTTAAAAATGCAATTGTTCAAAAGCAATCTGATGTAATTGAAAGCATCATTCCCTTGATCTTGCAAATGAAGGCAGGATCTGATGAATTATCTTTACAGGGATTAGGTGTATCTAAAGAAGCATTTAAAAAATTAAAAGACTCATTGGTAGATGCAAAACATAGGTTTGATGAAACACATGATTTTGGAGATTTAATTGCGTCGTTAAGACATGATGTTAATTTGGAATATTTAATTCCAGATATTAGCAAAATCTTTGACGATAAAATAGTTAGATCAACAGATCGAAATTTATTATCTTCTCTTGGAATGATAGAACTCCAAGGGTTTTCTTCTGATAGACAAGAAGCGATTTTAAATCCAAAAGTATTAGTTGAAGAAGTTTCTGATGCTGTTATGGATTGGGCAGATTTATTGGAAGATGTTATGCTTGAAATGATGCAAAAAAATAGAGCAAAGCATCCTAATTTAGCAAACAATGAAATTCAAGTTATACCAGGCATTGTTAAAGCATTTATTACAGACGATATGCGTTCTATGCTTCGTTCTATGTATGACAGAGGAGTTATTTCCAAACAAGATGCTGTTGAAGATATTGCAGGTTTAAATTTTGAGGTTCAGGTGAATCGTCGAACTAAAGAAGATGAAAGAGATCTTCAGACTATCATGATGCCACCTATTATTCAGAATTTAGAACAGCATGTTGAACCAGATGATACAAATTTAGAAGATCAGGATAAGTTACCTAATACTCCCGAATCCGATAATTTTAATAATGCTATTTTAAGGGAATATTTTAGTAGAGAGCATATTAAACGTCGAAAAAAGAAGAAATGCGTACCTACCAAGGACAAGAAATGTCCACCAAAGAGTAGACCTTCTCCAAAATATTCTGAGTACATTATCCAGACTCCTGACGATCTTCCAGAAGAAATTAAAAAGTTATCATTTCCAGCTCAATTGACGTATTTTATAACTTATAATAATGCTATTGATCTTGAAGGCAGAACACCCGATGAAGCTAAACAACTTGCCGAGATATCTATTAAAATGTTCCTTGCTTCTGGTAAGGAAAAACTTATAAGTGTAACAGCAAACGCAGAAAAAATAACATGTGAAAGTTGTAACGCAGAGTTTGATTATAATTCTGTACCAGAAATATCTATGGGAGCAATAGAATGTCCGTCTTGTTCTGAAGTAATTGATCAAACAGGCAAGAAACATCCAAAGAAGAAAAAGAAGGATACAGTTTATGCCCCATTTGAAAATATAGATGAATTACCTGATAACGTAAGAAATGTTTTACCAATCCCTGCTCAAATGATTTGGATGAAAGTTTTTAATTCTGTTTTAGAGGAAACAGGCGATGAAGAACGAGCCATTAGAAGTGCTTGGTCGCAGGTTTCTAAAACATATGAAAAAGTTCCAGACAAAAAGAAATGGGTTAAGAAAGCTCAGTTAGAAGATTATAAATCTGAAATGTCAGGTTATGCCTATAAACTGTTTCAAGAGATGTATGATGTTTCATTTCAACATTGCAGTTCCAATGATAATTCGATTAAAACTGCTTTAGCTATAATTGAAAGAGTTTGTACAAAAAATAAAGATGGTATTTGGGTAAAAGATAAAACTTTGTCCAAAGCTGAAATAGAAAAACTTGATAAACCTGATTTTATTTCAAGAATTTTGGATTTAGAAATAAAAGAGAAAAAATCAAAATTATTGGATAAACTATTAGAAGAGGATAAATAATGGATTTTCAAATTTTTGAAGATAAGGAATTAACTAAGCCAATTGAATCCCCGATTGACTTAGGCAAATTGAAAGCTGGAGAAGAAAAAGAATATACATACTATGTTTTTAATGCTAGTGTCCATCCTTATGAAGAATTAGAATTTGCTGTAGATCATAAGGAAGTGACTGTGATTTCTGCTCCAACTGAAATGGAAGAGAAATCAAGTGCCAAAATTATTTTAAAGTGGAAACCTTCTGTAGATATTAAAAGAGGTTTAAAAACTAGTTTAAAAATCGAAGGTTTTCAAGTAATAGGATAATGAATGTATGGCTTTTTTTCTCAAGAAAAATTGTGCAAGTACTACTATTAACCAAGTAGGCGGAATAGATTCATCTGTAACCTCTCTTGTTGTTGCCGATGCGAGTCCGTTTCCTTCAACTGGTGATTTTATTCTCACAATATGGGATAAAGCAACATTTCCTGATCCTTGCGATGATTCAAATGTAGAAATTATTAAAGTTACTGGTGTAAGTGGTAACACATTTACAATTGTTAGAGGACAGGAAGATACAGTTGGTGCTTCACATTCAAACGGTCAAGCGGTTGAAATGCTTATTACTGCTGGTGTCCTTGAGAATATTGAAGATGAAATTACAACTGCACTTCAAGTACCTGTTATTGGAGAAGATTTAACTTCTCAAGTTAATGGTATTACAGATACATTTAATATAGCCAATACTTATATTTCGAATACCACAGCAGTTTTTTTAGGTGGTCAAAGATTGAGAAGAGGCTTTGGATATTTAGAGGTAACAGGCACGACAATTAGAATATTAGATGCTGTTCCTCCAGTGGGTAAAAAGCTTACTATTGATTATTTTAAATAATTTACAGATGATGGACTTATAAGACAATAGAAAAAAAAAGAATAAGAAAAAAGGTGGTAATTTAAATGGCAGATAGAGATTCAGTATTAGATGCAAGTCAAATTGAAGATGGAACAATTACAGAAAATGAATTAAATACTTCTGTAGGAGGTAATGGTATTGAAGGTGGCGGTGGTTCTCCTTTAGCAGTTACTCCAGATATCACATCAACGACAACGACTGAAGCCAATTCAGTTATTGTAGGATCAAATGGTGTTAGTGTTAAAGTTGACGATGCTTCATTAGAAGGTTCTGGTCAAGGAGCTTCAGGTGCAGAATCAATTAGGATTAAAGCATTGGGTGTTGATACAGCAGAATTAGCAGGTGATGCAGTTACAGGTGCTAAGATCGCTGATGATCAAATTGATAGTGAGCATTATGTTGATGGTTCTATTGATAACCAACATGTTGCAGATGATACACTTTTAGAAGTTAAATTAGATGTAACTAATGCACCAACAGATGGTTTTTTCTTAACATTTGATAATGCATCAGGTGGATTTACATGGGTTGAAAGTCCAGCAACTGGTGGTGTTCAAGAAGCGGATTTAGCATATGATGATTTTTCAGCTACAACTAATGGTTCTTTAATTGATTTTACTTTAACTGATATTCCAGTAACTAAATCATTACAGGTTTATATCAATGGTCAAATTATCAGAGAAGGCATTAGAAAAGGTTTTATTTTAAATCCTGATTCTGGTGATACTAAAGAGATCCAAATACTCGGAGATGCTTTAGCTACAGGACAAAAATTAGAAGCATATTATGTTATTGACAATTAATAATAATTAAATGATGATTTTCCATAAACAAAGGAGATATTATGGACTCCCTTAACATCATTTATAAAAAAAGGAGTTGAGATGGCTTCTTCAAAAAAGAAGATATTAAAAAAAAAGGTTGTTAAAAAGAATTTAAAAAAAGAGATTAATAATTTAAAAGAAGAACATGATAAAGTAATAAACGATATTATTGGTTCAACTATATATAAAAAAGATATTCAAAAAATTATTGATCGAACAAATATTGAGTGTAAGAAATCAAGAAATTTTCTTAAAACACTTGAAATAACTGTTGCAACCGAAAAAACAAAAATATCTGAATTTGAAGGAGCTATCTTAATTCTTAATGAATTATTAATTGGTGAAAAAATAGAATAAATATGCAGAGGGGAATATTTAAATGGCAGATAGAGATTCAGCTATTGATACTGATCAAATTCAGGATGATACTATAAAACAAAATGACTTTAATTTGACTAATACTCCTACTGATGGTCAATTTATAAAAATCAATATGCCAGCAGGTGATATGACAGCAGTTGATATAGGTGACGTAGGTGATATTAGTACAATGCAGACGAATATTGTTTTGAATGCCTTTCGTATTGCTATTAATGGTTCTTTGACACAATTTAATATGGTGGATGGAATTGTAGACGAATATGAAGATGAACTTGCAATAGATACAATAAATTCTATTAATGAATTATATGATTCGGTAAATGATTTATATAGTCCTTCAGGCGGTGTACCAAGTTCCGAACACACTTCTGATGCGAATACTGTACTTTTATTACATTGTAATGGTGTTGATGCTTCAACAACATTTACTGACGATGGTGATACAGGACATACAGTAACAGCAAATGGAAATACTCAAATTGATACTGCTCAACAAAAATTTGGAAGTGCTTCAGGATTATTTGACGGAACAGGCGATTATTTAAGTATTCCTGATAGTACAGATTGGAATTGGGGAAATGGGGATTTTACATGGGATTTTTGGGTAAGAGGTTCAGTAACTGGTGCTTCTATGGGTTTGATTGGTGGACAATCACATGGAGGAGGAAACGGACTCGCATCAGCGATGTTCGGTATACTATCTAGTGACAAATTTAGGTTTATTGCCCAAGATGCCACCACAGCCGAAATAGCCAATTATACCACTACAAGTACTGTAACAATAGCCGATGGAACTTGGCATCATATAGCTCTTGTCCGTAGTGGAACATCAATTCTTATGTTTCTTGATGGTGTTAGTTTAGCACTTGATGAAAATGTGGCTATAGGAACCAGTAGTTTAGTTGACTCCACTGATACTTTTAATATCGGATGCAGACATACACAGACTTTTTGTTGGGATGGATGGATGGATGAAATTAGATTATCTAAAGGAATAGCAAGATTCACTTCAGATTTTGATACCCAAAATAATATGACTTTAATATCGGATGTTTTTACAGCAGAAGCAGTACCTACTACTGCTAGAATAGTTTTATTTGAAGAAGATGTAGATTCAGTGACACTAAATACAGATTTAAAAGCTTTTGTTACTAGAGATGCAGGACAAACATTTACAACTGATTTCGCAACAGATGATAAATTAGATATTACATCTCATGGATTTTCTAATGATGATAGAATTATGGTCACAAGTTCATCTCAAGACTTACCTGCTGGTTTGGATTCAGCAACAGTATATTATGTAATTAATGTAACAACAAATGATTTCGAATTATCTCTTACAAGTAGTGGTTCAGCAGTAGATATAACAGATGATGGTACTGGAACTCATACAGCCAAACAAGTTAGTGAAATTACTTTGGCTAATGATGGCGAATATGAATCTGGAAAAAATATTTTAACAGGTTCTATTGATATTTCTGGACAAGCTTCAGGAACATCAATGGAATATCAATTAGTTACTGCAAATGATAAAGATTTAAATATTCATGGTACAGGATTATCATGGGATTAAAAGGATAAAAATGCGAAGATTAATTTCAGATGTACAAAGAGAAAAATTAAGAAATTCTAAAATTTATAAAGGTAAAAATATTAAAGATCTTACCGAAAAAGAAAAAGATGAACTTTTAGAAATTCTTGCAAAAAAAGCTGGAATACTTTAATATACAATGTTCAATTCATGCCCATTTAACAGTTTAAAATATAATTCTGTCTGTATAGCACAACCAGTTGCTCCAGTTCAGCCACCGATAGGTGATGCCGATGTAAGGGTTGACCGACGCAAGACAAGAGTTCTTCATAGAGAGTTTTTCAATCTTATAGGCACGAAATTATTCTTACATAAAGAACAAATTAAGATAATTGCCACAAAATTAATTCTTAAAAAAGAATTTATTAAAATTATTAGTACTATTCTCTTAGCTGAACAGCTAAAGATCGATTTAACAAGTACGATATTAACTAAAAAAACACAAGATCTATTATTTTTACAGGGAAAAGTACAATATCCTATAAAAGTAGAAACAAGCATATTGGGATCGAAAAAATTCCCAACATGCATGTATCACATTGTTAAGGGTAAACGATTAATATTATCTAAACAATTGCAATTAATATATGGAAAGAAATCGGTTCTTTTTATTCAAGATAACGCATTAAAAGGATCAGTTAAAATTCCTTGTAGACAGAATAATTTAATTCGTGGACAAAAAGATATCACAGACATATTAAAAGCACTCGATATTTTAGAGGAAGAGGAGTAAAATAACAATGAAAGAAAAAATCGTAATTCAAAGTAAACAAATTGTTTCCGTAGAAGAAGATTCTACAGAACTTTTGGATATTGTTCGTAAAAGAGGAATAGCAGTTCCATCAGTTCATTTAGGATTTTTCAAAACGATTTATGCTCGAATTGAAGAACCAAATTTGAATGGTATTCGTTTAGGCAGACAAGCAGTAGTAAATGGAATATCTGGATTGATCGGCTCTCAAGTTAATTTTGAACATTTAGGTGCTGGTTTTGTAATGGGTACTATATTAGATGCTTGGATAGAGGGCGAAGATATTCAAGTTGTTTACTCTATGTTCAAGTCAGTTTATCCTGATGAATATGAACGATCTGTTGAGTTGGCAAAAGAAGGTGAATTATCGGTATCCTTTGAATTGCTTTCTGAACGAAATACTCAAGAAAATTTAAAAGATGGTACAATTCGTTTAAACGATATTGATTTTGTTGGAATGGGGCATTTAATGGATAATCCACCAGCAGAACCATTAGCAAAAGTGTCAGAATTTGCTAAAAAGACCAGAGAAAGATTATCCCATATTGAGGAAAGAGAATTGGTATGTGCTTCTGTTATTGAAAAAGCATGTGATGAGGTTTTGGCAGATGGACATGGAGATGATGAAGTACTTAAAATGCCTGAATTATTTTTAGTTACTACTTCAGATGATAATCATTTTCATGTTGCAGAGATTGATTTTGATGGAAATGGAGAAACCATTTCTGGTCATGGAGAAGGAAAACATCCAGATCCTCACCAGATCGTAAATTGGCAGATTCAGGTAGCCAAAAATGCAGATCCAGAAACTGGTGAACATGCTCATAGAATCATGAATGAGATCATGGCAACAATAAAAGAATATATAAAAGTAAGGGCTGACAAGTGGACTTCAGATATTTATAATAATTTTCCTGATTCTTCTTTTGCAGTAATTGAACCAGCATATTTAAACGGAGAAACTAGCGACAGAAAAGCTAGACACCTTCCATTTCTATATCGCAATGGCAGATTTGATTTGACTAATTATCGTATTGCCTTAGATAAATTAGATTCAATCTTACCTATCACGAATTCGATTACAACAGAGGAATTAAGAAAACAGGCGAAAGAAGAGTTGGATAAACATAATCCCTACAATAAAGAGGATGATACTAAGGCAGAAAAAACACAAGGAGGAGTTAAATCAATGACTCAAGAAGAAAAAGCAAAGATTAAAGCACTTCGAGATGAATTTGGAGATTTGGCTAAAGACGTAAAGGATGAAGAATTACTTGACGATGCCAAGGTTGCTGAACTTCGTAAAGCGAAGGAAGAAGCGACTAAAACCGAAACCGAAGCTGATGAAGGTAAAGAAGTCAAAAAAGAAGCTGGTGATGGTGAATCCGAAGGTGACGACGAAGCTGGAGAAGGCGAAGAAGGCGACGGAAAAGCTGAAGGTGATGGCAAAGGTGAAGGTGACGCTAAAAACGATGATGAAGAAGGCGAAGCTGAAGCTGATGAAGCTCAAGAAAAATCTGATTCTGATAAAGTCAAAGAACTTGAAGGCAGAGTTGAAGAATTAGAAAATACTTTAGAAGCTAAAGATTCTGAAATTGAAACTGTTCGTGAAAATGCCGAGAAGATTGGTAAATCAAAGGTTCAATTGAAGGATAATAAGTTTACTAAGGATTTTAAAGATGAAGATTATTTAGATGAAACAAAGGTTGAAAAAGCTATTCAAGATCAAAAAGATTCTGAAACAGTGGCAACACGAAAAGAAGAATTGAAAGACAACGAATATGCTAAAGATTTTAAAGATGAAGATTATTTAAACGATGATAAAGTTGAACTTGTTAAAGTCAAGAAGGATAATGACGACTTAAAAGCTGGTAAAGAAACTCATAATGCTTCTGATGAAGATGATGATGAGGCTGAAACTGAAATGAACACTGGCGATTCTGATGATGAAAAAGAAACCCCTTATCAGACAGTTATGGCTACTATCAAACAAGATACAAGTCAAAACACATCGAAACAAAAAGTATTTACTAGACAAAAAAAATAATCTCAATTAATACTAGGAGGAAACAATAATAATGAGTAAAACGAAATTAACCGCAGAACAAAAGAAAGTTTTAGCTGAAAAAATGGTTGAGGTTAGAAACCTTGCTGGATCAGAACGTGATCTTTTTATGGCTAGAACTATTGGAGATGTATATGATGTTGAACTTCCTGTTCCTGAAGTAATCGAGTCGATTGCTAATTTTGAAAGGGCTGAAGTTGGAGAGCATTTGTTTTTTCTTGCTCCTGATACAATTACCAAGACTGTAAATACGATTGATGCTAACTGTGATATCACTCAGACCAAGGTAACACCGAACACTCGTACAGAGGTTTTATGGACTGATTTGGTATCTGAAGAAGTTTTTGTCTGTTTACATGAATGGTTGAAAGCTGATCATAATGTTTTGCGATTCAATGCAGAAGCTATTATGGAAGCAATGGATCGTCAGGAAATCTTCACAGTATTGGCTTTAGTAGACGCTGGAGCAACTGCTGAAGGTAAAGCTTTTACACTTGACAGTGGAAAGAGTACGTTTGACTATCCTAAATTGGTTGAAATGGCTCGTTCTATCGCTAAGTTCGGTAGAGAGCTTGTTTTAATCACTGGTGGAAATGTCACAACTGATGTTCAGTTGATGAATTATGATGCCGACAAGAATCAAGCTGTAAGCATTTTTGATATTGTTAGCAAATGGATTCCTGTTGAGGAATTAGAGGTTGATATCGATACAGTTACAAAAACTGTTATTGATCCTGATCTTGCTTATTTGGTTGCTGTCGCTGATGCGAAACGAAACCGATCACTTTTGGTTGCTCGTCGAAAGACTGAAGTATTAAGTGAAATGGCTGATACTACCAGTGAGCCTAAAGAACGTGTTATCATCTCAAGTGGTAACGGAATGAATGTTGGAAATTTACGGAAATATGCGAAAGGCTTCTTTGGAGCTGAAGAGTATAGCGCAACTTCCATTAATGATAAAACTTATGCAAAATTTACTCGTAGCTAATTGTAAATTTTAAATAAGTATAATTGAGAGTAAGGATGGGGATATTTATATCCCCATCCCCTCTATCTAAAAATTATGAAAACTAAAATTTGTACAGAATGTCAAAAAGAAAAAGTACTTACAGAATTTCATAAATATAAGCGTTCTTTTGACGAAGTTCGTACAAAATGTAAATTATGTCGTAAAAATAACTATAATTTTAACAAAGAAAAAATTAGTATTAAACGAAAAAAATATTATTTAAAAAATTCTGAAAAAAAGAAAATTTATCAGAATCAATATAGATTAGATAATTTAGAAGTAGTTAAATTAAGAAAACAAAAATACGCAGAAAAAAATAAAGCGAAAATAGCAGAATATCAAAAAGAATATTTACAAACTCATAAAATTGAACGTAATAAAAAGCAAAAAAATAGATATTCCAATGATATTAATTTCAAAATTTTAATAAATTTAAGAAACAGAATTAATGCAGTATTAAAAGGTAATTCAAAAAGCAGATTAACAATGGAATTACTTGGCTGTACAATTCATGAGTTACGAAAACATTTAGAATCCCGATTTACGAGAGGCATGAGTTGGGATAACTGCGGTTTGGATGGTTGGGAAATAGACCATATTAAACCCTGTGCATCGTTTGATTTAAGTGATCCCAAAGAACAGAAACATTGTTTTTTTTACAAGAATCTTCAGCCATTATGGGGTGAAGATAACCGTTCCAAAGCCGATAAAATTTAGAGGATACATGATTAGGTCACTACAATCAAAAGACTTAAAAAATTTCGTTTATTTTTGTCAATACAGAGATCCCTATTCAGATTTTTATGTGACAAAAAATAATAGACGACTTTTTTTGAACAATTCTAAAGTTGCCACCCAAGTCTTTAATGACTGTCTGAAGAGTGGCGACAAATGCTATGTTAAGGAAGAGCATGACGATATTTTAGCAGTAATGCTGGTCATTGGATATAAAGACAAAATGGATCGTAAGTACGTTAAAATGCTTACAAAAAATCAGGATGATTGCCGAGATCTTTTTAGATTCCTGCAATGGCAGGGATTGAGTAATTTATTCATCAAATCCCGAAAGAATAATGTCCAGTTCGTAAAGTATGATGAACGACTGAAGGACAACAAATATACAAAGGGATACAAGCCCTCGTATTTTGCTCGTAAAACAGGATTTAGAATTATCGTTGTAAGAGATAAGGAAATACTATTGAAAAAAGAAGAATATAGCAGTTACAGAAAATAAAAGTAGTCGGAGAGTATTATGGCTTCAAAAATTAACCCATTTACAGGAGAATTGCAAAAAATAAGCGATGGATCAACGGATACAGATTTAACAATAGATGGAACAACGCTTTTGATTGACGATGGTGTTCTTAAATCCAATCTATTGTCTGATGATACTATCAACATTCAAATTGACGAGATCCGAGCAAGAGATATAGATGGTTTAAAGCTTTTCGACGATAGTGGTAATGGAATCTTTGTAGAAGATGGTGGTAATATTGGAATAGGTTTAAGTAATCCATCTGTTAAATTAGATGTAAATGGTGATGTTAAGATATCAGATGATCTTACAGTTATTGATAAGGTTAAAATAGGCAATGTCAATGAAAATCCATTAACGACCTTACATATTCTTGATGATTCACCCACTATAAGATTAAGTACTGGTGGTACAGGAAATACTGGAGGTTTTGAAATATCTTTGGGTTCAGTAGTAAATTTCAAAGGTTTGGGTAATAATGACTACCTATTTTCTACAAACAATACCGAAAAAATGAGAATAACTGCTGATGGAAATGTCGGTATTGGAACAACTACTCCAGGCACACTTCTCCAGGTCAACGGTCTTACAACTATTGGTGGCGGTATACCCCCAAACCATGTAATCTTGGCTGATGGTATATTTATAAATGGCAACATGAGTGTTGGGATTGATAAACTTGTCATTTTTGCCAAGGATGCAACAGTAGGCATACAAAAATCTCCGCATCTTATCATTCACAACGAGGACAGGACTACAGGTAACAGTGGTCTTATAGCCTGGACTTCAGATAATAATACCAACAACGAAGCCGTTTATACTGCTATCGAGGGCATAGCAGGAGCAAGAACTACGGGTTTTTTCGCTGGTGAACTTGCTTTTTACACACGAACAACTCTCATGGACACATTATCTGAACGTTTGCGAATAGATTCTATCGGTAATATAGGTATTGGTACAATTAGTCCAAATGCATTGTTAGATATAGAAACTACTGGTGCAGGAGTTACGACTTCTCTGCGTATTCATAATGCATCAACTACAAATGGTTCAAGTCACGCACAATTAGAGTTAAGAACTGAAACAGCTTTTGGTGGCGATCCCCATATTCTTTTTACAGTTGGTGGTCAAGGTAATTGGATAATGGGTACTGATAATGGGGATACAGATGCATTTAAAATTAGTGATAGTACTGTACTTGCAACAGATACACGTTTAAAAATTGATTTTCTAGGTAGTGTATCATGTCCAGCCACAACAGGTGCTTTCATACCTAATCGTCTTACAACAACTCAGAGGGATGCCTTAACTGCTGTAAATGGAATGATAATTTATAATACAACCTTAGAAAAATTCCAAGGAAGAGAAAATGGAGCTTGGGCAAATCTCATATCATAACTAACCTAACAACATAAACAGGAGAGTAAAATGTCAGAACAAAAAAGTAAGGAACAGATTGCAAACGAAAAAGCCGAACAAATGCAAAGAGATAAAAAAATTCAGGATTTGAAGGTGGAGATTTTTGATATCATGCGACAGCAGGAAGCATTGAGCCATCAGATAAATGCATATCAAGAATTAAAAAAGAAAAAAACTCAAGAGTTATTAGAGTTAGAGAAAATAAAAATACCAGAATTAAAGAAATAACAATAATTACTTAAAATATATTTTAAGAGGAATTCAATATGTCAGCCATTAGAATTATAGATGGAGCAACTGTTACAGATATCAGAAAAAATGAGTCAGGGTTTAACTATTATCTGATGTTAAGACCTGGCGGATCGGGTATCATCATGCGTGAAAACACTGCCGAAACGGAATACAGATTTTTTGTTTTTGGCGGAAAAAATACACCAGCACTATCCGCAACCAATGTTGATACCTTATTTGCTGATAGGGTAAATTTGGACTATGTAAGACCAAGTTCTTTAAAGAACTTATAATATATAAGAGGAAAAACTTATGATAACAAATTCCGTAAGTGATATTATTCCAATTATTCGTGGACTAATTGACGACAAAAACAGAATTGATGGCAGGGATTCCTTTGTCTTTAACGGCACTGACAATGTTTTTACCCTGACTGAAGATTTTGTATCCGAATCGACTATTGCAGTATTTCAAAATAGCTCACAAATTCCATCTCAAGACTTTGATTACGATTCCGACAACAATCAGGTAACTATTACCTTTATAAGTTCAGGATTATCTTTAAATGAAGATGATAATATCTTAATTAAGTATAATTATAATAAGAAATATTCTGATACTGAAATACAGGGATTTTTGGAAAGTGCATTATCTTATTTTGTGAAACACCAATATAAGAAAGTATTTGAAGTAAATGCTGATAATGAAGTTGTCGCCGAGAATGATCTTGATCCGACAACAGAGGAAATATACATTATTGCCCAAATATCATCTATTTTAATAGATCCTCAAAATGTAAGAATTACTATTCCAGATTTATCCATGAGTGCCAATAGAGATAAATCAGATCAAGAACAAATTAAAGATGTTTTTGTATATTTTACAAATTTCGTGGGAGCAATAGATTTCGAAGTCAGAAATCATCTATTAGATCATCATTAAGGAAAACCTATGGCTGAAAATTTACAAGAAATTATATTAAGTGTCATAACTGGAACTGTAGATCCAACGACAGTAACTCCAGATTTTATAGGTCAAGGATATTTAAATACAAGTACTAATATTCTCTTTTTTGCCAAAAGTCTTACTATTGGAGATTATGAAGAAATAATTGATATTAATAGTACTGTTGCAACTCAAGCACATGATCAAAATACTGATACTAAATTAGACGATGGTGAAGTAAATGAGGTTACTTCTTCAGATTTGCGAATTCATTTAGATAATTTAACTAAACATAGATTAATTAACGATGGCATTTCAACTCTTACCAACTTATATAGTGCCAGTCAAATCGATGCCTTAATTGTCGCTTCAACAAGTAATTTAGATATTAAAAATTCCGTAGTTACTGTCGCAGACTCTAATGTGACATTATCAGGTGAACAAACTATAAACGGAGTTTTGACTAGTGCATCAAGAGTTGGTGTTGTAGGACAAACTCTTTCAGAACAAAATGGGATTTATATTACATCATCAGGAGCTTGGACTAGAGCCACCGATGCTGATGAAAATTCTGAAGTTACCAATGGTCTGAGCTTTTTTGTTTCCAATTCTGGTTCTACCAAAAATGGAAATCAATATATATTAATAACACTAGATCCAATTGTATTAGATACAACTCCATTAACATTTATAGAAGTACCTCGAATTGTTTTAGGTACAACATCAGGAACAGCAACAGAAGGTGATGATCCAAGAATACCCACTCAGGATGAAAACGATGCCTTAATAGGTACTAATGGTACACCTTCAAGTATTAATAAATATGTTACAGACTCAGATGTTCGCTTACATACGCAGAATACAGATACTATATTAACAACAAATGGTGTTACTGCTCTTTTAAATGCAGGTATTCTTAAAATAAATCTATTATCTGATGATGCAGTCAACATCCAGATTGACGAAATCCGAGCAAGAGATGGCGATGGTCTGAAACTCAATGATGATGGCGGTAACGGAATTTTTATAGAGGATGGCGGTAATATAGGAATTGGCATAGCAAATCCTTTACAAAAATTGCATACTTTTGGTACTTTAAGTACCATAGCGAATAGAATTGAAACTTCTGACACAGATATAGGTAGTTTGGCATCATTAAGATTAAAGACAGGTGCATCTGCAAATGTTTGGCAATGGTTTACCCGAAATGGTGATTTTTTTGCTGGTATTCATACTGTTGATGATTATTTAGTTATTAAAGATGGTGGAAATATTGGAATTAATAACGATTCCCCAAATGATAAATTAGATGTAATAGGTAATATAAGAGTATCAGGAAATTTAACTGATGGAACAAATTCTGTAACTCCTGCTGAATTAAGAACTCATTTAGATGATATACTAACTAATCCTCATGATGTTACTAAGACTCAAGTAGGTTTATCTAATGTTACTAATGATTCTCAATTAAAAAGAAGTGCAGGAGATTTAAATTCATTTCCATCAAAAGCTAATCCAGATCTTTTAGATGTTGTTATTATAGAAGATAGTGCAGATTCTTTTAATAAGAAGAAGATTGATTTAAGTGAGATAAAAGGTCTTGTATTGGATAAAGCTAGATTTTTTCTACCAAATACTAATACTAGTGGTAGTAAAGGTAATTACCTTGTTGCTACGCTTGGTGCAAATGCTTCTATAAATTTAACATTTAAAATACCATCTGATTTTGTATCTTTAGTTGCTTTAGAGGTATTTTATATAGTTAATGCTACAGTTGCTGGACAAAATATAGATTTAACATCAGACTATGCTCTTGCAGGACAAATTTTAAATTTTAATTCAGAATCATTATTAGCAGAAGCATTTTCAGGCACTATAGATATTATTGGAGTGCAAGACATTGCAGAGGTATTTACAGGATTAGTAGCTGATCATATATGTGGTCTAACATGGAAAAATAATGCTATAGGAACAGGTCTTAATATATTAGGTATAAAATTAAGATATGAATAAGTATTAGTAATTAGAGGAATAAATTATGACAGAAGCCATTATAAATGTTAGTCAAGTTTTTGAAAGAACTTTAACGGATAATCAGGGTGATTTTGTTACTGGTCAAACCATAACATTTGAAGTCCGTAATAGTGCTACTGATGCATTAATTACCAGTGGAACTATGATAGAGCAAAATGAAACGACGCGGGAATGACCCGCGCCGTTTGCGCAATGCGTGCAAGAGCGGCTCACGATTTGGGCGTGGTGCCGGGTGCCGTGCGGCCCATGTCCTTGAGCTTCGCCAGCAACGAGATCTTGGGGCTGATCACCCACGACAAGCTCGAAGAGGGTGCATTTTCCGCCTAACGCAAGGTGCGCATGGCAGGTGCCTGAGGTCCGGTTGTAATGCTGTGGACGGCTCCTCCACCGGCATCCAGGTGCCACACTGTGGTTGCTGTTGAAGCGATCACAATTAAGAAGAGCCATCCATGCAAATGACTACAACAACCGGCGCTTGGAGGCGCAGGCGCTATGCTAGGGCGACCACAGCCATAATGCCCAGCAACGTTGCCGCAGTGGCCGGGATGATCCAGATCGAAAGGGGCAGATCGTGCTGCGCCTTGCAGGCTGGCTGCGCGTTGGCTTTCAGTTCACGCTGCGCGCTGGCAGCCGAGACCAGCGCCGCGGCGTGTTTCGCATGCCACTTTGGGCCGGGCCCGCGCATATAGTGCCGCTCTGGCCGATAATGCTCGCGGAATTTCCCCAACTGACTCCCTCGTTCCAAGAAGCCCCGTAACCTCCCGAGACTACACGCGCATATGTTGCAAATCGGTGTAGGACGGTGCCGGAACCGAGCTATTTTTTGGTCACAGCAGGATAGCGGGAGCCTTGGGACGCCGCTTGGTCTCTCGTCGGCGCCATTCGCAAGTCTGTCACGATGTCGGTTGTTGGCACCAAGCAGACGTATGAAAGCGAAGTCACGGAGTCTGCTTAGGGGCCCATAGCGGACGTACGCGAGGAGCGATCGGCTACCCAAAAGGTCAATCTTGAAAATGTTGCTATTCGTCAAGCGAAGTAAGAATCTGCTTCAAATATTTGACGGCTGCCTTCGGCGGCTCAGCCGCAGCAGATGTTAGGCCCCTAGATTCATACCTGAGACAGGTGTCTTTCAGGGCTTGAAGCCAGGGCGAGGATTGGCATATCAGGTCTAGTGGCTGGGCGGGGCGGGCTCTCGTTTCGACGAGCAGATGCAATATGGCCACAGTTAAAAAGGTATCGGGTTTAATCCCAGCTTTGCGATCGAAATCGAGGGCCGCTCGGCCTTATAGTCTGTCCGTAGTCTAGCGCTGGTAGTCGTTAGTTGGCTGATTCTGCTCACATTGAGACTTTGCGCCGCGGACCTAAAGCGTGGAACGCTTGGCGTGACCAAAATCCCTCTCAGACTCCTAACCTGGATGATGCCGCTCTCAGCCTGAGCGAGCGTCAGTTGGGTCCCATCAACGGAGGCCCGATAAATCTCCAATCCGCGTATATTAGGAGAGCATTCTTGCGGTCCGCCTGCCTGTCGGAAGCAGACCTTGAAGCTGCGGACCTGTCCGAAGCTGACCTGAGCTATGCACGTTTGAACCGAGCAAACCTCACAGCGGCTAATCTAAGCCACGCAGTCCTCGATCATGCCGATTTTAGCAGCGCCGTCCTCACGCACGCGAATCTCACGGGAGCCAGCCTGCGGCACGTCAAAAATCTGACCCAGGCTCAGGTAAACGAAAGTACCTGTGACCTCACGACAATTTTCCCGGCACATCTTGTCCATCCAATATCGAGGCTAGAGGTAGTTAGAAACGTCGAGCAGAGCCCGGAATCGAAGCACCAGGGGAAAGCCGATGCTGGCGTGCCCAACGCTACAACTCATGAGCCGCGAAAGTCTGAACCTACGCAATAAGCAGACGTAATCCGCCTCCCGCTCGACTTCTGTTCTTGACCCTAAGCGGACATTTTCGGAATCTTGTCCGTTCCTCACAAGGCCTTCCTGGCGCGCAGGCCGAACACGACCAGACTGTCTTTCGTCGGGTCGAGTGCCGGATCATGGATCAGTTGAAGACTGGGTGTGATGGCGAGCACGTCATTGACCTGCCAGCGGTAAAAGAATTCGGCTGTCGTCTGGTCGCGCAGCGTGAAATCTGAAGGCTCGCCCCAGGCGATGCCGACACCGACAACGTCCTTGTTGTCCCGCCTGAAGCCGAGGCCGCCAGCAAGTGATTTCTCCATCACCGCCGCAGTTCCTTTGGACCAGCCGCCCCGGATGAAGGGCAACCATTTGTCGTTGATGAACCGGGCTACGGAGAAGGTTATCCCTTCGCTTTCGTCGACCCCTGCCGCCTTGCGCTCATCCGCATGCCAGTATGTGACATGCACATTGTCGAGATATATCCGCCCTTTCTCGCTGGTCCAGCCAATCTCTGCACTGGTGAAATATTCCTTCGTGTCGAAGAAGGAGTCGAAAGGATTGATCGACAGCGTCGGGTCGCCATTGGCGTCCGCCAGGCTCC
>SDBS01001490.1_pt1 | contig 23694 bp, 21 predicted proteins | sample 2277091 | NCBI WGS metagenome assembly SDBS01 (sample SAMN10404972, study PRJNA504765) | marine sediment metagenome | isolation source: marine sediment core GS10_PC15, 163 cmbsf | place: Arctic Ocean: Southern Knipovich Ridge | collected 2010
ATCGCTCATCGCCAGATTTGCTATGTGAGCAAACTCACCCAACGACAGCGGACTGCCTCCTGAGAGAGCACCCATAATCTTCAATCCACGCACGAGGAGTTGAGCCTCTAGTGGTAGGACCTGGAGAGGCACTCCGTAAACCGCAACTTCCTTGATTTGTTCGATCCAGAAATCATCTGCCCGCAAGTAGTCGTGGCTTTCTTCCCACTTCGACGATAGACAGAGGAACCAGTGCTCGATGCCAGAAAGTACAAGTACCAAACCGCGCCCCTCTTGTGCGAGAATCTCTATTGTACCTATTCCTTTCAAAGCCTGTGCCAGTTCATCGGGCGTGACACCCCATACGTAAAATTCCGTACCTGTGGCTACTCGCGGCCACTGTTCAGGATCGATACCATAGAGACCATATGATGTCGGGAACCCCCAGTAATACCAGGGTTGATCGAAGCCCGCGATGACTTCAACCAATTGCTTCGCCAGTCCCATCCATGTTCCCCGTTGCTTGTTTAGCCAACCCAAATGGTCCTGGCAGTAATCACGTATGGACTGCGGAACATGCCCAATTACCCGTTCATCGAGTAGCCGCCAAGCTACTACCCCATCGAGCTGATGAAGTCCCGCAGTAGCTATCATCTGCTGGAGATCGAAGTTCCTACTCAGCAACACCTGCATCGTTGCCCAGTCGGGATCACCCAACGCGGCAAGGCGAAGAAACTCACGTTCGGGAGCAGAGAGCGCCATCGGTTATGGCTCCGGGTCCCACGGCGATGTAGCGTCGCTCTGTCTGTCTGTGCCTGAGTCGATGTCATGCTGGCCCTGATCGGTATGGAAACCGCGCCAGCCCTTCACTGTCTTCACACCCCCAAGCTCCGGGCCATAGTCCGTCTCCCACTCGCCCTCCCCGAACCCCGCGATCAGCACATCCGTGATCTGCTGCGGATTTGGAGCACCGGCGTTCTGCAGGATCGCACGGACGTGCTTCCACACAAGCTCTCGATCCACCGATACGAGCTGAGACAACCTTTCAGCCGACGCGGTGTGTTTTCGTGCCACCTTCAGTCCTCCTTGGTCAACCGACCCCCCATTGTTTTTCTCGGAGCGAACTCGTCACAGAAGCGGCACTCTTCGGGACGCTCACCTACGGCAACGGCTTCTCTGAGCCGTTGGTATCCACGCTTCCAGATGTTTAGGATCGGCCGCTTCAACACGTTCCCCAGCACCCCCTTGAAGTGACAGCAAGGGACGACGCCACCATCAACCGTCACGAACATCTGCCAGAATGGTCGCTCACAGAATCTGAGCTGGCTCATACGCCCGAACCACCTCCATATGTAGTTGTTCTGCAAGCGATTCGCTTTCTCTTATCAGCCGAAGCGTGGTAGCGGAGTCGCCCGTCTTCAGCCGTTCATCGGCCAGCTCATGGGTGGGTCCAATGACTAGCGCCGCTGGCTGGAAAACACTGCCCCCAGCCGTCGCCAATCGTCTAACGAACTCGGGCATGTCAACAATGGTCCGCTGCATCATTAGATAGTAGCCCCGCACTCGAATCCCTATTTCGGCGCAGGCACGCAGGTTCTTCCATACCTGTTTTGAAGACACCCCGACCTGAAGCTCTTCGTGGTGTCGCAGACCAGCAATGGAGAAGATCGCCTCGTTCAGTCCCGCCTCCGACAGCTGATCGGCTCCCAGGTCAGACACGGCCATGCCATTGGTACTCGTGACAACTCTGGCGCCCCTGTCTCGTAAAGCCCGGCACATGTCGAGGAAACGGGGGTGGAGCAGCGGTTCCCCGTTACCGTAAAGCACACCCAAGCAATCAGGTGAGATGGCGGGCAGGATTCGCTCGAACACTTCCCAGGGCATGTCCTTACCATACCTCCCCGACGTCACCGGACAGAAACGGCACCGGATGTTGCACCGGGTAGTCGGCTCGATCTGTACCGAAGTGGGCGGATGGAACACTACAGAAGCTCCCGGTAAAGCGCCAGCGTTTCCGACGCTGCCTCTGTGGCCGAGGGAGGCCGGAATCCTGCCCAGCCTCTCGGCTTGTCGAGTTCTACTCTCAGCGCGCGAGTCACACTGGCCTGATCATCGGGGTCGCAGAGGGTCCCCCATCGCCTCCACTCTTCGGATGCCCAGGAATGCTGTGTGGAAACGATGCCGCATCTGAAAGCAAGCGCATCCAGATTAGCCAACCCCAATGGCTCGAACCGTGAGGGCAGCATACTCACCCAGGCGTACTGATAGAGCCGCCAGAGATCGTTCCCCCGCAAGGTGTCATAGAACGTCGCCTTGCCCCATCCCTCGGCTTCATCAATCAGTGCCTGTCTGTATCCGCCCTCAAACTCCGGAGCGATTGAAGGGCCGGCAAAGACGATCGGGACATCGAGTTGCCGACAAGCGCGGAGTGCCCCCAGTTGATTCTTGTAGTCGCAGTACCGTGCCACCATCAGTACGGATGGCGTTTCCGATGGCGCAATCAGCGTACCGACCTCGTATATCTCGTCCTGGACACCGATAGGGAAACGTCTGATCTTCTCAGCCAGCCCTGGCATCTGTTGGCTGTAGAACTTCCCCTCCTTTTCGGAATAGACCAACAGGAGATCTGCACGACCTACAACCCCTGCCCATTCCCGTAGCCCCGGCGTCCCATGTGTGATCGCTGTGACTACCAGCTTCATGTCCCCCAAGTCTCGCGTGGCAAAATCTTGGACCCACGGCTGCTGTGCATTGAACAGATTAATGACATCCCACCGCCCTTTGTAATCAGCGAACTCGACGCCGCGGAAGTCAACCTTGCATCCCATCTTCCTCAGCGGTTGCAGAATGCTTATCGCGTGCGTCATATCCCCGCCGTATCCGGCCTGGGCGCCGACCCACGGATGTCGATTCTGGAGAAGGACCCGGGGCAGAAATGGATCGATCACAGCGTCTTCTGGGGTAGATAGATCGAGCCGCCCAGGAAGCCCCAGGCAGACCGCATCCCTGACGACTACCTCGGACCATCCCTCGGCCACCAGGGCCTGCCGCATGAGTGGGATGCTGCCACCCCTGGCCATCGTTGCTGCCTCGCTGCGAATGAGAGCTGCTCCAAGAGGATACACCTTGCCGTCTGGAGCGACGGACTCTCCACGCACCAAAGCCGTGTTACGCTGTGCCCGCAGCACCTGCACCGCTTCCGATAAGAAGGTCTGACTCGGGGTCACCCCACTCTCAACGTAGAGAAGAGCGTCGGCAATGGGTGCATGCTTGCGGGCAAGGGCAGTCAGGGTGCCCACTCCATCATGAGCTACTACAGTCCACGTAATCCCCTTTGCAACATCGTGCGACCCCGGCCCCACCACAGCGAGCCGGAGAGGTGCCTCGATCACACTCAGTTCGTCTCGCCCCTCGTGCCGAGCACGCAAATTCCAGGCCGCGTAAACAGGTAGGTCAACCTCCCGACAGGCCGCCAGATCGTACCCCATACGAGTAAGATCCAACGAAGTGCCGGGGCGAAAGGAGAGAGCGCGAAACGATGCCGCAGGCCACAGGGTAAGCGAGAGCGAAACCGCATCGACTTCGCTAGGAGCATCGGCAGGCACTGCATCGGTGAAGTAATATCCAGCCTCGTCCTGATGAATCATCCAGGCCATTCGTGCCGTACGTCCATGCCCATACCACTGGAGAATAGGCACACCCATTACGCATGGATCGCTCCTCAGCCACTGATCGAGAAACGCCCGGATGCCGTCAGGATACACCAGCACATCATGTTCGAGCGTCAACACATACTCACACTCGTCAGGGATGTTCTCGGCGATGACACTCCACAGCTTCGCCACAGTCTCGTCTTTGCCATCAAGCTTAATCACGCAGTCGAGGATCTCGGCCCCGAACTCCTCCGCATACGTTTCCAGCCGACTCCGAAACGCAGCATCCGCGGTATTGCACAGCCATAGGAACCGGGCATTCGCCGGTGCCCCGCTCCTACGGAGGGCAATCATCCAGCGATTCAACAGCGCCGCCTTGCCCTCGAATGGCGTGCAAATCACTCCAATCGGATAGCTGGATCGGGCAAGCGCAGAGGTGACCAAAGCGGATAAGCAGACAGGGCGAGGTCCCCAGTAGTCGGCCCGCTGGCGAAGGAACCGCAGCCCATGGCGTCGGGGCACCCAGGCTGTGTCAAAGCCCCAACCAGTATGATGCGCCTCGTCTAGCTCAGATAAAGCAATCACCTGCGTTACCGCATACTCGCCACCAGGCGCTACTCGGTACGCCCCGGGTCCAGCCCGCAGCTTTCCCGCGAAGTCCAGTGTTCCACTCGCTTGGACGTTCAATGCTATAGCGGCATCGAGAGTGAGGTGCAGGCTCTGGTCCCATCCACGGACCATCCCTGTTGCTGGGTTGAGCAGCACGAGATCGTCACTGAGCAGTAACGCTCCACGGCGCAGGAACTCAACAAACGCGGTGGTCTTCCCGGCGCCACTGCGGCCAAGAATCAACAGGGCCTCGTCGGCTTTCACCACGGCCGCCGCGTGAATTGCTTCCCACCCGTCAGGCGCGCAGAAGGTCGGGACCGCAAGCCACAGCCAATCCAACACAGTCCCCGCGGTATAGGAGCGGGCCGGTACTACCCCTTCGATTATTGACCGCGACACACGAAAGACGCCACCCATCACCCGGAAGGTCCTGGCCTCCGCCTCGGGGCTGGGATCGCCCTCGTGCATAAAACCATCAATGTCCTCCTGGCTCCCCTTACGAACCAGGACCTGCACCGCGCTTGTCCGCTCAACGTCCTGCCAGAAACACCGGGCCGCGAAGATGTGATGCAATTCCTGCCAGTCGCTTACCACCTGCACGGGACCTATCGCAGTCTTGTATACGTGACCGGTCATCGTCGCCACACCACCGCTCGACATGCCGGGCACTACCAGGTCCGTCAGCTCCCCGCCAACTTCCTTGACGTGCACAACGCGACTCCCCCAGTCCAGCCACACCTCCAGGCCGGCGGCCTGTACCTGATATGAGAATTGTTGGTCAAAGGCAAGGTTGGGGGAGGATTCGTCTAACGATGCCTGTTTGAGGATATCAAGCCGGGTCAATAGACAGGAGAATGAGACAGCGTCAACCGGCTCGGGTTCCTCTGTCCGCACAGTGTCGATGAACATCGCGGAGAGCACCATATCCTTGCAGTCGTCGCCTTCGGGGAACAGACGATTCTCTGTCAAGTGCCACGCGAGACAGTGGACAGACCCATCGCTATTAGGCCATGGTACGGGCGGCGCAATTGCTCCAATCTCCAGATGGCTGATCATGTAGGAGAGCAGCCGGTCAACTACCCCGGCGTCCGGAATTACATCAGACTCCAGGCAGAGGATGTAAGGAGTAGCCATATGGTCCCGCAGCGTCCTCCACAGAGCGGACACATGGGGCAACCGATCGGGGCTGTAACGCGTCGGATCGGTAAGGATCGTCACACTTGCGAAATGTTGACGTAGCCTTTCAGCCGCCACCTCCAATCGGCTAGTGAACTCGGGGCAGTCGCTGTTATCCAGCCAGAGAAGATGTGTCCGCCGGTTGCTGATACGAAGTCCCCGCAACGCTGCGAGCCAGCGGTCGAAGAACGGGGCCTCGTGTCCCCCAAAGGGTGTCGCGATTGTCAGCATTGTCTCTCGATCACGGGACCACGCCTTCGGGCAGGAACGCGACTACACCGAAATCCAATGCATACCCAATGGCCGCTCCGAGCTTGATGTAGAAGGTGGTGTTGGTTATAGTGTGGACCCGCCAGGACACGGAGTAGTCTTCGAGAGGACAGATCACCACCACCGGCACCGTCCCTACCGGGAACGCCGTTGTAAATGAGTGCTGTTGGTTTTGTGTACTGGCATTCTGTACCACCTTCATCGCGACGGACCCGCCGGCGTGACGGATCGGCAGCTGTCCGAGGTTGATACGAGTAGCTCGCTCGAGAGAGAGCAGCTCTTCCCATGTGATCGCGTTGCCGGCAATTCCCGCGGCCGCCCCCCAGAATGAGATGTTGCCGTCAATCCAAAGCTGCCGCATCGCTGAGTAGCCGGTGACGAGATACCGGCCGGGATTCTGCCCGTCGGAGTTCCACCGCTGGCTTACGCTACTACCACCATCCTGAATAGACACGACATAGTCGCTCGTTGTACCGGGTAGCCGCAGCGCCTCGTCGGGGTCATTGAAGGTATCGTGAGCTGCTCCGGCATGATGTCCCATGTAGGTCGTACCCCGACTTTTCACCATCCAGTAGTCTTTCGGGGCGCCCAGGGGATCAAAGGTGAGCACGGCGTCGACTACGGTATCCCCTCCCGCCCGCACAGCATAGAGAGCCATCACCTTGTTGTCCGACAATCCCGCGTCGAGAAGCTGGAATGCGTATCCGACGCCAAACCCATCCACCATGTCCGCAGAGGTCTGGTGGGTTCCGATCATCGGAGACTTCCGGACGTTCGTCACGGCATCGTGGGAGAACATGTTGAGTGCCCACTCATCCGCCGCAGGGTAGGCGTGCATGTCGGCCTTGCCCTGTGACAGATCAACAACCAACCAGTTAAGCATCGTGGCGCTAATGTCGGTCCCGGCAGCTCTTCCCGCATCCCGGACTATCCTGAGCTCATCGTTATACTTCCAAATCGAAAGGTTGCTTCCGGCGTCTGCACTCCGCCATACTCCATCATAGTAGAGATCCAAGCCCAGGAAGATTCTATCATGTTGCCAGTTTAACAGCTGAAGAAGTGGATAGTCATCAGTGGGAGTAGTGAACTGGACGTGAGGACCGTCAGCACTAGCGTTTGCCCCTTCTACGGCGAACTTCGCGTATCCCACACCACCATGCGGAATCGCAGAGGTGCCAAGACCGAGCCGCTTGTTCGCCTCATCCCAAACGAAGTGGGCATCGTCGCTGATAAGCCCAGCCGCCCCGACTATCGCCACGCGGCCCGCGGTCAGGTTCCCCAGCTCCATGCCGCCCACAAGCGTCGCGATGTTCGTCGCCGAATCGTAGACGAATCCAGGATCGGTCTCTACGGTATTGGGGCCGGTCGCGTACACCATCTCGTTCGCTCCGAGCGGGGCGCTAGCGACAACAGAATTGCCAGTGCCGCTCGAGGTGCCTCCGCCCGAACCTCCAGACCTCTGAAACCGACCACCGGAACTGTATCCGGCGGCCGATGTGATATGCCGGTGTGGATGGTCCCCGTCGACCCGCTCCATAACCGCGCGTTCCCCGATGCTCGGGAGAATCATGGTCGGGGACGCCGGCACATTCCGGAGAACGGTCTGGCGGCGGTAGAGCCGGAACCATGGACACAGATCGAGATGAGTCGAGAACTGCCCCGGCGCCGCCGTCCAATCCTCGGGTCGATGCTTGCCCACGAGGTCCTTGACCGCATGACCCACGAGGATCGAGGACTTCAGAACGTGCAGTTCCTCCACGCGCCAGACATCGGCGCCCGGAGGGGTCAACTGCCTGGGGTCGCCGCCACAGAACGCGACCCAATAGTTCGTGCCGGTAACCAGCGGGATCTCCTCGTCGAGACCCGCGACTTCTGTCCCCCCATCAGCGATACCCAACAGCAGCTCGTCCGTGCAGCTGTTCGGGCCGAGGGGCGTGATAATGACAGCCGACGTAGGACCGACGGAGCCCGACGTCACCAGGTAGCGATCGTTGACGCCCGCATCGGGGAGATACTCGACAGTCACGGACGCAAACTCGGGGGCTACAAGCGCTCGAATCTTCAGCTGCATTTCGGCAGCAACAGTCCACCCAGAATCACAGACGGCCCAGTTGAATGCAACGGGAGTCACGGCGCCGCCGTCCACAGAGATATTCATGTCGACTTCGAGCGGGACTGCCGACATATCCAACGTCGGCCTCACGTCACTCAGCGAGTAGCCCAGGGTCCCTCCTGGGCGCAGGCCCAGGTATATGAGCGTCTCATCGCTGTACGGTGTCCGGTCCGCTTCGTAGAACCCGAAGACGCCGAGACGAGTCAGGGCATCGGCGGTTGCACCGGAGTAGAGCGCCACGTAGAAGCGCCCCTGTGCCAGCGTGTCAACATAGTCGGCCTTGACTCTCACTTCGATGGACGAGCACGAGGTATTGCGGGCAACAGTGAAACGGAAGGCCGAGCTGCGAGGGGCAATGCCCCCGGTGACTTCGACGCCGCCGTTGGCCAGCCCGAGCTTGAGATCGTCCGCACAGTTGTTCGGGGCGCCGTTGGCAATGACGACGGCCGAAGTGGGCCCCGATGTGCCAGATGTCACCAGGTAGTAATCCGCGGGAGGAGTCCCCACATACCCAACTGTCACGGCGGCAAAGGCACCACCGAGCGCCCGGATCTTGTACTGCATCTCGACGGCGATGAGGTTGCCGGAGTCACTGCCCCACTCAGCGCGATAAGGAGTCCAGTCGAATTCGACCGGAGCTGGCGCCCCACCATCGACGGCGATGATCATGTCTACGTCGCCGGACGCGGACATGTCTATCGCTGGATTCACTGCACCTTGCGACTGCCCCGGGCCACGGGCACTGATCGGGATGTGATACTCGGCCGTGTCCTCGTTCTGCTGCGCCTCGGAGAGCTCGTCCTCGGTGCGCACGACATCTGCTTTGCCAGCACTAGGAACCCCGACCACGCGCACATCCTTCGTGTCGCTCCCATACCTCCGCTCTCGCACCGCAGTCTGCTGAATCTGATCGGCAAGAGTTCCTGCCAATCCCTCCAGCAATTCCTGGGCGCTCGTCGGAACACGTTCCCGACTCATCACGGCACCCCGATTCCGTCGATCACGGTCTGCGAATTGCTGCCAGCGCCGTGCTTGACCGCCTGCACCCAGCAGGTCACGGTGCCGCCGAGCTCGTTCTCGATGGCTATTACGTCGCCCGCCTCGACCCGCAGATCAAGCTCGCGCAGCACTACGTGGATCTCTTGCGCAGCCCCTTGGATTCGCAGCAACTCATCAGCGCCGACCTGCGTCGCCTCGTCATAGGTCTGGGCGAGAGGCGCCGAGATCGTCCGGGGGATCTCACCATAGGCCGCGATCAGCGCGTCATCCCATGTTTGCACGTCGCAGTTCGGAGCTGCCTGCACCAACGGATGGCCGAGTATGTCGAAGGTGAAGTCGATGTTCAGGGTAGCGTCAAGTCTGCCCGTATCCCAGAAGACATCGATGTGCTGCCGATCGTGTTCCAAGGACCAATACTCCGCCGTCACCTTGGGAGGCGTCACCCAATTGGAGAAGCCCGGGATCAGCGGGTCGTACGATCCCTCGCCGACCGCGGGATGGTCGTACACGATGTTCGCTATGCGGCTGTATCCCACACGGTACAGCCGGCCCTTCTGGCCCGCCATGTGATAGTGCGCGGCATAGAAATCTTCCATCGCTGGCGGGAATGCCTCCCGGGCGATGATGTAATCGTAGCAATCGCCGCCGCCAAGGGAGTTGACGCCGGTATCATGGTTCCAGGCATACCGGCTCGAGGCCCACACCTCGGGTTCCCCTACAAGCGGCCGCTCATAGTCGGGGCCCGCCGCCACCAGAATCCGGGTTCCCTGCGGCGGACGCCGTCCGGTACTCAGCGATTCGATCGCCACCTTCCGGATCGTGAGCACGGCGCCCCATCCCGCCGGCGTCAAGTCCGCGTGAATCAAGCGCCCGTCATAGTCGAAGCTCAGCGCCTTCCCCAGCGGCAGAACGCAGGCGCCCGCCGCCGTCATTATCGGCTCACTCTCGAATTGAGCGACCCGGATATTGTGGCCGAGCACCCCCAGGTTGAAGTCGGCCGGGTCCGTGAAACCGGCGAACTCCACGAACAGGGCCTTGATTAGATCGACGGCGTCGGTATCCTCGAACAGCTCCGAGGTGACAGATAGCCTCGCTATGTTCCGGCCGCGGTCGCCCAGCGCGACCGACACCTGCGAGCTCGCCGCGTCATAGGGAGTCTCGCTTTCCAGCACGCCAGCGGTCATCACGCGCCAGTACGTCGGGCCGGCCGCCAGCCGCGTACCCATGCTTACCTGAATCTCGGCATTGTTCGGCGCCACGATCGCCGCCAGCACCCCGGCCTCGGTGTCGAATTCCCCGCCCCCATTGTCGAGCACCAGGGTTCCCGAGTTCGGCTGACCGCGCCCGGGCCGGTTGACAGCGACTCCAGAAACATAGGGTGTCAGGTCGAACGGGTCCGGCTGGCCGCCGATACCGTGGCCCGCCGCCAGCACCCGCCAGAGCGACGGCGCGATCGCGGAGGCCATCAGCGCGTCGTACTCACCACCTAGTGCCCTCACGAGAGTTCTCCCTCGATCAGCAACTGGACAGCGACTCCGCTGGCCCGCCCACCGCCGGCAAGCTCCCAGGGGACAAGGCTGTAGCCGCCCCGAATCTCGGCGAGTACCGCCTTGAAAATCCGAGTGTCGTTGTCCAGCTCGACCTCGACGCTCTGCTGCTGCGAGCCGTAGTATTCGCACAGGCCCAGCAACACCGGGTAATCGGCGCCCTGCCAGACAGATCCGCACAGCTCACCGTTGGCCAGCCCCCATCCGGTACCACCAGTCGTCTCGACGCCGGCGTTCGCGACACCCAGCTTCAGCTCATCGGCGCAGTTGTTCGGGGCGCCATCCGTGATCACCAGATCCGAGGCTGCACCCCTGGTGCCCGAGGTTACGAGGTAGTGATCGGAGACCCCGGCGTCCGGCACGTAGACGACTGTCACCGCTCCGAAGGCACCGCCCAATGCCTGGATTACCGTCTGCATTTGCGCGGCGACCAGAACTCCTGAGTTGCAGGCCCCCCAGTTGAAGACCACTGCATTCGGCGCCCCGCCGTCCACGGCGATGTTCATATCGACCTGCAATGGGTGTGCCGTCATATCCACCACCGGGTTCACCGCACCCGTCGATCGCCCAGCATAGGGTGAGCAGGCATGGCCATTGGGCTCGGTGAGTTCTCCAGCCCATGTGACGACACCCGCCGGCTCCTCCGCCGCGTTCAGAACCAGCCATCCCTCAGGAGTATCGATGGGCCAGGCTGGCATGGCCCACACATCATAGTTCGCGTAAGCCAGCCCGATATCGTCCGCAGTCAAGTGCCCGAGCACACCGCGTTTTGCACTGGGTATGCCGGCGGCGCTATCCCACACCTCGACAGAGATGTGCCCGGTCATCGCCCCATCCTCGAGCAGTCGAAGCCGCGCGGCGGACACGGCAGCGAAGTCAGCGGCGGCCACAGGGATCTTGTATGCGAGCCGCTCGCCCGTCGCGACGGTATCGCCCGGGGTGCCGAGATCAGCGTACTCGCGCAGCAACGTCCTGGCTGGCGCTGCGTCCATATGAGCGAATGGGATTGTGTGGAGCTCGTCGCCGATATGCCCCGGCATTACCGTCAATCGGATACCGCCAAGCGTCGGGACAATCTTTGTCCTGGGGGCCCCAAAGATCGGCGCCTCGTTCCTCGCCGGATGTGCCGTCAAGGTATAGCCTGCTATCTTCATGCCCCCACCACCTGACTGAGCAAACTCCTCCGGAGTGCTTCGCCCAGAGGCGCGACGAGACGGGTGCCTAGTCGCTCGACTCCGACCGGGTCAAGCGAGTCCGCTGTGAGCTCGACAGTGAGGTTCTCGACGTGGAGCCCGCCCGACATCCCTTCCCCACCAGGCAATGCCGATATGACTGCTGGATTGAGCGGCAGGGGGAGGATGGCCTCAGGACCCGCTTCTCCTACACCGATTAGGGATGGGGCTACCGCAAGCGCGCCTGCCTGGGCCCACTGTGGCCCACTGGTGTCGACACCGCCACCGCCCTTACCCTCGACAACTCCGCCACCCCCGAACCATCCTCCGAAGATACTCGTGATCAGCTTGATCGCCAGCATCTTCATCTGAGTGGCGATCCACTCGGCGAGCATCGCTGCGAGCGCTTCCGCGAAGGCCCTCTTCATCGTGTCCCAAAGGGTGCTGAGAACGTCGCTGAATTTGCCACCCTCAAGTATGATCTTGGCGAATGCATCGGCGAGCGCATTCTGTATTCGCTCTGCGGCGCGCTCCCATGCGAGAGCCGTCCGCTCCGCCCTCGCCTTACTTTCTTCGTACGCTTTGTCTGCCGCCTCCTTCGCCTCCTCGTACTGAGCGACTCCAGCCTCCCCTCCCATCTGCTCGAACGCCCATTCGGCAGCCTGGGCCGCCGCGAGAACCTCCGCGTTGTTGGCATCCGTGATGGCCTGGGCCAGCCCCGAGAAGCCTCCTGTCTCAGCCTCCCATTGCGTCCATGCTCCGATCACGGCCTTGATGTGCTCTTCCGACTGACCCAGTTCTGAGTTCGCCCGCCGCAGAGCCTCGACCGCCGCGACGCCCGCCTCACCCCCCATCTGCTCCCACAAATACTGCTGAGCCTCCGCCCACTCCATCGTCTTGATGATGACCTGCGCCCGCTCTTCCGCCTGTTCCACCGCCAACTGAGCCAGGCGTTTCTGTTCTGCCAGCTGCTCGTTCGTCAGCTTGACGGCCTTCCCGAGCTTGCCCTGAGCGGCGGCTGCTGCTTCTGCGGCGGCCGCGGCGTCGAGCAGAGCCTGGTCGGCGTCGGCCTGCTCTTGCGCCAGGTTCTTCGCCGCGTTCGTCAGCCGATAATACTTGGTCTCGATGACACCAAGCTGCTTTATGGCGATGTCGTGAGCAGTCTGAGCCTTCGCCACCCGCGCATCCCTCACGTCTCGATGGGATAACTCCGCCTGCCTCAGATCGTTGCGAGCCTGGATCTCTCTGCCGATGGCGATCTTCAAGTCGACATGGGCTTGGATCTCGTCCGACAGGACCTGCTTTCCCCGATCGGCCGCCTGCCAGTAGCGTATCCAATGGGTCCTGCCGTAGATGAGGGATGCGGCCACCCCTGCGAGTGCGAAGATGACGCCGAGCGGACCGCCCAGGACCGCAGCCGCGCCCCCGAGCGACGCGATGAAGCTGGGGAGGAGCATGAGAATCGGGCCGAGGACTGCCGTAAATCCAGCGATGCCGAGCGCCGCCTTCCGGGTCGCCGGCTCCAGTTGCCCGAACCTCTCGGTGGCCGTCTCCAACTTCTCCATCGTGGGTTCGAGGGCATCCATAACATCCATAAGCGCGGGGGTCAGCTTATCCCCCAAGTTGGTCGCCAGGACGACGACCCTGGCCTTCATCTGGCCTATCGCGAAGCCGGCCTTGTTGATCCCTGTCGTCTGGATCAGGAAGGCTTCCTCGCTCGCCCCGGTCGCCACGCCCATCTTCTCCAGCTTCCCGATGAGGACATCCGCCTGAGCGCCGGAGAGGGCGAAGGCGAGGGGCAGAGCCTCGACCATCGTGATGTACTCGATCATCTCGTGGCCGCTCGCCTCGGACTCCTCCTTGATCAGCCTGAGCGAGCCTCCGAATCCCAGGTCGGCGATCATCGCCCTGCCGGACGCATACTCATGCTTCTTCAGCAGCTCGATCATCTGCTTCTGCGGATTCATCAGGGCGTTCAGGACCCCTCGGAACTGAGTCCCGACCTCGTTCGCGGTGCCGACCACGCCGGTGCCGGTGGCCATCACAGCGAACAGTTCCTCGAGGGAGACCCCCATGGCTTCGGCCAACGGAACTACGCGCCCTATGCTGCCGGCCAGTTCGGGGAAGGTGGTCTGACCGAGCTGGACCGTCACGAACGCGAGGTCCGACACATGCTCCAGCGCCTCGGCGCTCGTGTCACCATATCCCTTGGTGACGGCGGACAGCAGGTTCAACGCCTCGACAGTGGAAGCACGACCGGCCACGCCCGCCTGCGTCACGACCTGGAGCTTCCTCTCGGTGTCGGCCGCGTCGCCGAAAGCAGAGATCGTCTGGTACAGCCCTTCGGTCAGATCGCCGAGGCCCTTGCCTGTCGCTACGGAGAGCCCCTTTACCGCATCGCCGAGCTCCAGCACCCGCTCCGTCTCACCGGGCAGCAGGGTTGCGACGTTCGCCAACCCCTCCGCGAAGTCCGTGCTGAACTTCACCGCCGCCACGCCCGCAGCGAGCAGCGGAAGCGTCACTCCCGCGGTCAAGCCCCGGCCGACACTCTGGATCACGGCGCGGTGCCGCTCGATGCCCTTGGTGACCTTGTCGAAGCCCCGCGTCGCCTTGGCCGCGAACGAGCCGACACTCTTCTCCATAGCCTTCATGTCGCCGGCGAACTTCTGCCGGCCGACTTCGATTGTGCCGAAGAGCTTGAAGACCTCGTTGCCACCCAGCGCGCTCACGTTATCACCTCGCCTGATCCATCGCGCGTATCCTCTCGCCTGTCGCCATCGCTCGCCGCTTCACCTCGGCCATGTCCTCGGCGGGCACCTCGCTCCCCCCCACCAGTGCCGGCGCCATCCCCAGCTGCCGCAGATACTGCTCGAAGGTCAGTGGCTCTTTCCTGTATAGCGCGTTGACTTGGTATCCTATGAACGCTGTCTGCCGCCATCGCTTCCGCTCATCCTCAGCCTCTCGCTCGGCCGCCACGCGAATCCGCTGCTTCAGCCGAGCATATGGCATCGTCAGGATTTGCTCGTCGGAGTCTCCGTAGCGTCGGGCAAGGAGGTCGGTTGCCCACTCGAAGGCGCTGTCGGCGGCGTCGGGGTCGAGGTCTCCTGATTGATCATCGCCCCGAGCTCGGCGAAAAAATCCTGGAGGTCCGGGTGCTCCTTCAACTTGACAATCACCATCGGGAGCGAGGCAAACGGGAATCGCTGAGGGTCGAAGATGGTCGGCCGATCAACCTCCAGCACGCTCGCCAGGAACCCGAAGAGTTCGCTCGGGGCATAGGTGAGCGCGCCGAGCAGGACCTGAATGCATACCTGCATCTGCTCCGCGGCCTCGCCCCTGGACGCTGCGCCAACGAGGTCGAACTTCCCGTGGCGAAGCGCCTGCTGGAGTATCCCGGCGAAGCGGCTGTGATCTTGATAGTTCAGCCGCCGCATCGTGTGCGTGTGCCCCGCCAGCTCGAACGTCGGCCCCTCCGCAAGCCAGGGTTTGTCGCCCCGCTCCTCGGGCGGTATGGCCTCCGGCGGCTTCTCTGGTTTCTCGTCCTGTGTGTCCGTCATGCCCGTCCTTTCTATGTGCCCCAAGTCCGTAGGGAGGGCGCTCGACGGCACCAGCCGGGGGAGGAGGCGTAATCCCCTTGGTCACCCCCGAGCGCCCTGTTCCGCGGTGCTGGGACGGCATCCACGGTGTTCCAGTGAGTCAAGCCTCCACTCATATCGTCACTCCAGCCTATGCAGGTATCGGCCGTCGGATCTCGAACGGCAGCACCTGCGGTGCAGCCTCAGATACACTCCCGCGGAACGTCACCGAGACCCCGATGTGCCCCTTCTCCTCCAGCGTCCAGGAGTCCATCACGATCGGCAGCGCGTTGTGGATCATGATGACCAAGTCGCGGGCCGGCTGATCGGGGCACCTCCCGACCCAGGCGATATTGGTGGCGTAGTCGGTCGCGGCGATCGGGTTGGCCGTGATGAAGGCATACGTCGCCACGCCATCGCTCGAATCGTAGTCGTACTCAGCGGTGACGTTGGCGGCGTCGTCGCCAGGAGCCTCGGTGCCACCGTCCACCAGGCCGAGCTCGAGCTCGTCGGTGCAGGAGTTCGCGCCGCCCGAGGTGATGACAACCGACATCGCTGCGCCGGTGGTGGTGCCCGTGATCAGGTAGTAGTCGTCCGGCGCCGCGCCGACATAGGCGACGGTTATAGCGGCGAAGAGACCGCCGAGCGCCTGGATCTTCAGCTCCATCTCGGCGGCCGTCTGGGCACCGTTGAAGCAGGCTGCCCACACGAACACAACCGGGGTCACCGCTCCACCGTCGAGCTGGATGTTCATGTCGACTTCCAATGGGAAGACGCTCATGTCCACGATCGGGTTCAACCCAGACGTGGACGTCGCCGCGGCAGCCGCCGGGAGGTTGGCGGTGAACGTTACGATCCCCGCAGGGGCATTCAGCGTGTAGTCGGTCGTCAGAGTCATCAGCTCTGGGCCGCGGCCGAGATCCTGCCAGACCCGCAGCGAGTCAGCGTAGACGAAGTCTTGCGAGAGAGGGTAGGCGGCGACTGCGCCAGTACCCAACCCGAACCACTCCGCCGGCTGGAGAGTCCGCCCTCCGCCTGCCGCTTCGGCGCCACCAGGGAGCATTTGGATCAGATTCTCCTTGGTGATCTCGATGAGCTGGGCCTGGATCGTGGGCTTGCAGGACTCGATGTAATCGAGCATCTCGAGAACACCGATCGCCCCGGCTACTGGGGCCTCGGCCATGGTGATGCCGGGGTCGAATACGCCAGACATCACGGCGCCCAGGAGGCGTTCTCCGCCTATGCCGTAGTTGTAGTACAACTGTCCTTCTCCGAGCAGCCTGCGTATAGCAGTGCCTGCCGTGATACCGGTCAGTCCAATCATCGTCCCATCCTCCGTTCTCGTATTGGTGCGGCGTCTCGCTGCTATGAGTGCAGCCCGGCCAAAAGAGAAAGCCCCGACACCCCCTTAGCTAAGGTGTCAGGGCTTGAGAACTCCCTCGGCCGGCAGGCTGCAGACCTACCGTGGCCGGGCGCTTATGAACTTGTCAGCGTGCGGCTACCTGGTGAGAATCGCCTCCACCTCCACCTGCCGATCAAGGTGCAGCTCCCACTGCGTCATCAGCCGGAAGACATCTGCCGCATCGGTCGGCCCATCCTCATCCCGGAGCAATCGAAACTCCGCGACTACGCTCTCTCCACCGGGCGGCTCGAATAGCTGCCAATCCATCAGCGTGATCACGCGCGCCCGTATCTCATGGAGCCGATCGCTATTCGGGTCATGGTCCCAAATGTCGAGATACCAGACGCCCTCGGCGAACGCCCAGCTCTCCGCGTTAACGGCAAGCGCGAACCGGTGCGTGAGATACGGGAACTCCGTATCAGGCAGCGGCATCCCGTTCACCATCCGGACGGTGCCCACAGCCTCGCCGGGTAGCAAGAACAGCGCCTTGAGCGCCGGGTCCGTCGTGAGCTCGGTATAGACCAGCGTCACCAGTGCTTGCCGCAGATCCATCAGATCAACCCCTCGGAGAAGATCCGATCGATAGCCGGTCTTGCCCGGTCGAGCGCGGGCTTCAGGCTCGGGCGTGCCTCCATTTTCACGGTCCCATACTCGAGGTAGACAGCATATTCGAGAGGGCTGCCGACCCGAGCGTAGATGCGCCCAGGCGTGAACCGCGGCATGACCCGCAGGTTCCGCGCCAAGTCCCCGATGCGCCGCGCTGGTGCCTCGCCCGGAGCCGAGGCCGTGTAGTAAGTGCCAGTACCCGGAACACCCTTCTGCCCCGTGTTGGGAACCCTGTACCGCCGCCCGCTCCGCGTCCCGGTCAGCCCCTTGACCCACTCGTTCCGCACAGCGTGGCATGCGCGCAGGACCTGCTTGGGCAGTGTCTTCTCGACCGCTGCCACCACCTGTCTGAAGTTCGAGATCAGCTTCATGCCCATCTCAGACGACCTCCCGCACAGCGACGCGCGTGCAATTCGCCAGGCCAGTCGTATGCCGGGGCGGGTCCGCCAGCTCGAGCACGCTGCTATCCCCGGTCATCCAGACCAGCCGATCCTCGCCAATTTCCAGACTTACGCGGCCATGAAACTCGACGATATGTGTCACCCCGCTTCTGATCTGCGCGTATTCGGCCTGGGCTCTCGGATCCAGCGTAATCACGCGCGCCGCCCTAGTCTCCACGATCGCCCACGTCTCATCGATGCCGGTTGCCTTCGTGACCACCGTGCGGTGCTGTATCTGCACTCTATCGCGGAAAAGCCCTGGTAGCATCTCACCTGCCCACCAACCGCGCGGCTCGCGCCCTCAGACCCTCGCCGGCTGTCGGGGTGGCGCTCACGGGAACCCTGTCCCCAGCCTCATGCGTCTCTGCGGAGTCCTCCTCCACGAGCTCGGCGAGCTGCCGGCTCAGCAGATCCTTCGCGGTCTCCGGGCTAACGTCGAACACATCGCCCGGCCTCGCACGGCCCGCCAATCGCCGCAACGCTCGTATACTCACCTGTCCGTTGCCCGGGCCCAAAAGGTCGAGATCATCGACGCTACGCTCAGCCACTTTGGCGGGCCGCGCCCGCCATTCGCTGGAGACTCGCTTCAGCTCTGTCTCCAGCGCGTCGAGCTGTGCGGTCGGTTCCATTTCACCGCTCCGCTTCAGCGCGGCTGCCGACACTTCGCCGTATTCTGTCGGATCGTCAAGCGCACGTATTGCCTCCTCCCATTGCTCCGGCTTGTACCGATCGCAGTACGTGCCGGATACGCCGAGCGACTCAACTAGACCCGGAGTCGGGTGCGCTATAGTGGGTATGCCACTGGCCGCAGCCTCGATCCCGATGCGACCATAGCTCTCAGTCCAGGGGCCCATCTTGGGCGTCCCGAGGTCCTGGCTCGGCATGAGTATGAGGCGTGCCCTCCGGTAGATCTCCCGCGGGTCCAGGCAGTGGTCCATCATCTCACCGTTTCGCAGCATCGGCTTCGGGATGATTTGCCATCCCCACCCGCCGTACACACCGAGGAACCTCTGCTCAGGCATCAGCCGCGCCAACTCCCAGAAGAGCTGCCCGCCCTTTTCCGCGCAGGTGTTCACCAGCACCATCGCATCGCCCGTTTCCTCGACCCGATAGTCAGCGGGCTCGATAAGCGGATACAGCACCAGAGCATTGTCGAAGCGCCCCTTGCGCTCGGCAGCATCCTTCACCCATTGCGCGTTGTACAGAGCGAGCTGTACCTGTGACGGGTGCACCTTGTAGAGCTCAAGCTGTCCCTCGTCGTGAATCATGTGAACGAGAGGCTTATCGTAACTGCTGCACAATCCGAGCGCCTCGATCGTCGCCTCGCCCTGCGTCATAATGATATCGGCGTCCTCGTACAGGTCGCGCTTCACTCTGGGCGGCGGATCGGAGAAGACATCCCGAAGATCGAACGTGCAGCCACCATGCACCTGCCCAGCCTCGAACTCTCCGCGCTGAAGCAGCAATGTGATGCTATGCCCGCGCCTGCGGAGCGCCTCAAGCACCAGGCACATCGTCACCGAGCCACCACCCCAGCCATATCCCAGGTGATAGATGTGCGAGAGGATCTTCACCGCGCCCTCCTCAGAATGCAGAGCCCCATCTCGAGCGTGTACGCGTATCGACCCGTCGGCATGATCTTCTCGCGAATCGCCCTTGCCACACCCCAGAGCTCAGCCTTCGCATCGTGAAATACCATGACGCCGTTCGGGTCGACACGCGGCATCCACGTCTCGATGTCCTTGCAGACTCCGTCGTAGTTGTGGTTGCCGTCCACGAACAGGAGTCCGACCTTATGGTCGATCAGCTCCGCTGCCTCGGTCGAGTCGGCGGCAATCGGAACCGCCTGTCCGACCAAGCCCAGGTGACCGATGTTGTCCCGCCAGTTCTTCGGAATCTCGGGGCGCGCGTACTCTGGCCATGGCGACTTCTCCCACAGGTCGATCGAGTAGACGAGGGCGCCGTTGCCCGCCCTTGCCCCAGCTGCCAGGTAGCAGCTCGACTTGCCCTTGTAGGCGCCGATCTCTACGATCACCCGATCGTTCGGGACCTGGGCGGCCAGTTCGGCCAGCAGCAATCCCTCTGACGCGAGGATTTGCCCGTGTACACGAGCCAGCTTCTTCTCCATGTCGGCTGTTAGGCGGCCCATTATGCAGCCCTCCTAAACCATGCCGAGAACGGCGGGACGAACTCGAGCTCCTCCCACTCGCCGCTCGCCCGGATCTCCTCCTCGATTACCCTGTCGACTCCGGGCCAGGCAGGGCTTCTGGCGTCGTGCATCAGCAACAGGCCCCCAGGCACAACGTGCGGGATCCAGGCCTTCGCGTCGGCGAGCACCTCCTCGTACTTGTGTCCAGCATCGATCCCCAGCAGTCCGATCAGCTGAGTGAAGTCGGCGGCCGCTTCCACGCTCTCGGAGCGCAGGAGCGTCACCAGATCCTTGAGTCCGAGATGATCCGCGAGCACGCGGCTCACCCTTTCATTCCGCGGATCGTCATACGTCGGACCCATCCCGCTCTTCCGCAGGCCAAAGAGGTCAATGCCGATTACAGGCACCCCATGGCCGTACCGCGATCCACACCCGAGGCAGCAGGTGCCCTGCCCGCGCAGCACACCCACCTCCACGATCACATTCGGCGGCTCTATTTCCATCGCGTATCTGCGTTTCGCCTCGCACTCCGCCCGGGGACCGCCACCAATCACCTCGAGAAAATCGAGCTCCAACTCCATCGCCTTCGACAAGGTCATCGTCATCGTTTGGTCTCCTCTCTCGCCCTCGCCACGAAGAACATATACCGCCCGCCCAACTGAGCCGCTCTGTCGAGCTCCACGAACTCCTGCCCGCGTTGCTCCTGCTCGCTCAGGATTTCGAAGCCGTGTCGCTCAAGCGCCTCCTCCACCTCGGCGAGTGTGTACTCGCGGACGTGCCAGGGGTTACCCTGGGGCTTGTGTGGCGTCGAGAGAATCAGCAGGCCCCTTGATCGCAGCGCGCGACCAAAGTCGGTCAGCAGTTTCCTCGGGTCCTTGAACCGTTCGATCGTCTCGAGGCAGACTATCGCGTCCACTGACCCAGGCACCGCCAGGAGCGGCCACGGCCCCCCGAGGTCACCGAGCAGCCAGTGGATGTTCTGGCGCGCGAAGTGGATGGCGGCGAAACCGCGGAGCACCGGATTGCGCTCGATCGCCCACACCTCAGAATGCGAGTACCTCTGCGCCAGGATGAATGCCCCATACCCGGCACCAGACCCAGCGTCTATCAATAACCGTATCTCGTGCCCTTCGAGTTCGGCGGCAGCGTGCTCGTAACGCGCCACATGCGCGGGATACCGCGCACGCACTCCCTCGACCGTCGTCAGCGTGGCAGCGAACCGCGCGGCAGCCACCTCCTCGGGCTGGGCCGTGAAGCCGCCCGCCTCCTCTATCCTGCGCACCATCTCGTCAGGCACTCGCTCACCCATCATGCGTCTCCTCTCGCGACGGCAAGCCAGCCGGCGAAGTTCATCTGGCGCCAGAAACAGTCGATCTCGGAGAAGCCGGCAGTGCGCAGCATATCCTCGTTCCGTCGCGCCGTGACAGGCACCAGCACACCTTGTAGAGACAGCCGCTTCCGCTCGATCTGCTCCTCCGTGTATCCGTTGCGCCGCTTCATATCGAGATACTCGGCCACCAGCACGTCGTCGAGGTGCGCGGTTGCTCCGAGCACTTTCTCAACGAGAATGAGCGCGCCACCTGGGACAAGGCTACTCCTGATCTGGCGCACGAGCTGCTGCCGAAACTCAATCGGAACGAACTGCAGGGTCAACACCGAGAGCACAAGGCTCGCCCGCTCTGGCGGGTAATCTGTCCGCAAATCGAGCGCCCGTATCTCAACCATGCCGCACTGAATCCCGTACGCAAACCGCTCTCGTGCTGCCGTCAGCATAGGCTCTGAAACGTCGATACCGACGAATTGGTTGTGAGAGCCGAACCGATCAACGAATGGCTGGAGTGCGTCGCCTCGACTGCATCCCAGGTCGATGATGGCGGTGCCCGGCTCGACATATCGCGATCCCAAGCTGAAGGTTGCTCCGCGCAGCCAGTCGTACTGCGGAATGCTCCGCCGCAGCATATCGTCGAAGGCCTCGGTTACATCTCCGTCGAAGGTCCAAGGGCCCTCTGGCACGATGGCATCACCGCCTGGCATCGCTGGTAGCTCCTTTCCTCACCAGGTAGGTGTAGCTGTCCCATCCGATGACCGTCCGATCCGGCCATATATCAACCGCTATGCCACCGGCCTGCTGAATAATCCGAACGACCTTCCCCTGCTCCATCCCGTACATATCCATCCGGGGATACCCGTCCTCGTCCTCCCCCGTCCCCAAGGGCGCCCACTCGTCGCTGTCCCTGCCATTGCTTTTCCGCGTCGAAGGAAGCTGGAAGACCAGAAGGCCATCGTCCGACAGCACCCGTACAAACTCGGAGAGGTAGCTCGCTATAAGCCCGGGCGCCATGTGCTGAAGCGTATTGCGGCTCAGGACGAAGTCGAAGCCGCGCGTCTCGCAGGTCGCCAAGCGGGACGCCGCGCTGAGCACATACTCGACATTCGTCTCGACCGTGTAGGACCTCGCGAAGGCAAGCATGGCGGCCGAGATATCCAGGCCGACGACTCGCTCGAAAAGCCGGGCCAGAGGTCGGGTCAACCTGCCGACCCCGCAGCCGAAGTCGAGGGCCCTGCCGAGAGGGAACTGCTGGCCTCTGCGCTCGAGCTCCATCATCAGCCGCTGCACTTCAAGCTCGCCGAGTGCGAAGAAAGCTTCCGGCTTCCAGCGCCTGCCCTTGTGCGCCGCGTCAGTCCACACAGCCCAAAGTGGATCAATGTCGGCGAGCCGCTCCCACTTCTGCTTGAGCCCTTCCAGATAAGTTGCCGTTCGTTCAGACGTCATGGCTCTCCCTGGTCGGCCGTGCGTTGACGCCGCACCGCACCAGCACCATCGGGGCAACTTCTGTCTGCGAAGCCTCGCCAGCTGGCAGCGAGGCCCCGTTATCCTTGAGGGCCAGTACCCCGCGCAAGCTGTCGGGCAGCCCGACGTCGTGCCCCCGCCCCCGTCCGCCGACCTGTGCTGACACCGAGCAGTCGAGTCCATGATCGGAGCAGATGATCGTAGCTACCGGCTCGAGCGCCGCGACGATATTCTCGACATCCCCGAGCACACCAGCGATGATAGCTGCCCGCCGTTTCTCATCCTGCATTTCCCGATAGGCGTAGTGGCAGAGCCGGTCTAGGTCCATAATGCCGAGGAAGCAGAGTGTCGGTTCGTGCCGCTTGACCTCGCAGATGAATCTCTCAACGAGCCGCAGCCGGCGATCCCGGCAGGTCCTGACGTGTTCCCCACCATCAATCGCCAGCAGCCGCTGTCGGACGGCCGGCCCCGCCGTGCGAAGCTCGTATTCGTTTGAGAGGTCGAGGTCCCGGAAGCGCCACCGCTCTTGCTCCTCCTGGGGCAGCACAAAGGCCTGGCGTCTCGCAGGATAGCCGCCGACTAGCACGCCCCCACTCATCTGTGGTCTGATCAGAAACGGCCAGTTCACGATCACCGACTTTTTGCCGGCGGCGTCGAGCCTCTCCCATAGATAGCGCGGCCGCGGCTTCCCAGACCGCCCAGTCTTGAGATAGCTCTGCGGGTCGGCGGTCAGGCCCCACGTCGACGCATCCACACCGGTCCCGATGGTGTTCCAGCCCAGCCAGCTCACAGGCTGCGGCGAGAGCAATGGGGCGACGTCAAAGCCAGCCTCCCGGAGAGCGCCCGCCCAAGTCCAGCTATAGCCGTCTAGCCCGATCAGCAGAATCATGTCAACAACGACTCCCAACGCTCCTGCAGGAGCTGCGGCGCGTACTCCCAGAAGGGGTAGCCCCAGAACTTCGTATCATCCCACCCAGGCAGCCATGCGCCCTCTGGGAACAAATATGCCTCCATGCAGCCCACATACCTGCACACCGCCGCGCTCTGTTCCGGGGTTTGCTCGCCGACCTGCCAGGAGTCGCCAGCTCCCATCTCGACTGTGAATCCTCGGGCGAAATGAGGCCCCTCCCCGAAAGAGTAGACGGCCTTGCCCGCCATCGCGGCTTCGAATAGGACATTGCTGTTGATCGCTGCCACCGCCGTTACTATCGCC
>SDBS01001491.1_pt1 | contig 23693 bp, 17 predicted proteins | sample 2277091 | NCBI WGS metagenome assembly SDBS01 (sample SAMN10404972, study PRJNA504765) | marine sediment metagenome | isolation source: marine sediment core GS10_PC15, 163 cmbsf | place: Arctic Ocean: Southern Knipovich Ridge | collected 2010
CAGGAAAACTATACCGCAAACGATCACATCAAGCGTCAATCGGACCTGAATATCCAAATAGATACGAATCTGTGGCCTGTCACTCGATGGTTTATTGGTGTGGCAGGCCATTTAGACAAGATGGAGGGCTTATATGACTCTGAAAATTCTTCATACGGCCGATTTACACATTGGCTTGAAATTTACACGAGGATACGATCCCGATGTGCGCGAGAAACTTATTGAGGCTCGATTCGACACATTAAAGCGATTGGTAAATTTGGCCAATGAGGAAAAATGCGACTTATTCGTGATTGCAGGGGATCTATTCGATAGCACGCGTGTGAGCAAGAAAGATACACTGCAGGTCGCGAATTTACTCAATGGTTTCGAGGGACAGGTAGTGATATTACCGGGAAATCACGACCATGTTCAAACTGAATCCAGGGGTTTGTGGGATGTGTTTAATGAAGGGATCGGGGAAAACGCGTTGCTCCTCTTCGAGCCGAAATATGTTGAAGTCGAGACTACTGATCACAGAGTAGGGCTTTATCCCGGTCCTTGTATTTCGAAACATTCGAAGAAGAACGCCATTGAGTGGATAAAGAATAAGAAAAAGAGCGAAGATGTGGATTTCGACATCGGGGTGGTTCATGGAAGCCTTGAAGGGGTATCGCCTGATTTTGATCAAGCATATTACCCCATGACCAAAGACGAACTCAATTCAGCGGGAATCGATCTATGGCTCATGGGACATACTCACATCCGGATTCCGAAAAAGATGAGTGGCAAAGGTGGAGGGATCTTCTTCGCATCAACCCCCGAACCTGATGGGTTCGACTGCCAACACGAAGGTTTTGCATGGTTATTCGAAGCAGAAAATCGGGACACTATCAAATATCGTGCTGTAAGAACTGGACATTTTCGTTTCCTGACCATGGAGGAAGAGGTAAGTACCGACAAAGACTTGGAAACCATCAAAGACAGTTTCTCTAAAATGGAAGAGGATAAGTTCCTTGTTAAGTTGAAAGTGACAGGACGACTCCCCAGGGATTCTTACGCGGAACGTTCGGCAGTTTGGGATGAGATTCGAGAAAACATTCTTTATCTTGATGTCGATGATTTTGATCTTCTCCAGCGAATTACCAGGGAAGATATTGATCGCGAATTTACGGATGGGTCATTCCCCCACAAATTACTCACGGACCTTGCCAAAGAAGATAATCCTTTGTCGCTTCAATTTGCATATGAGCTCGTCAACGAGGTGCGATCATGATCCTTAGAGAATTGATTATGAACCCCTTTGCCGGTGCAGCGGATCGGACGGTGTCATTCGAGGATGGTTTGAATGTCGTATCGGGCCCGAATGAAGCTGGGAAGAGTACGATTGTAAACGCGATAAGGGTGGCTCTGTTCCTGAGCACAAAATACACGAAACGAGAATTTGATAAGTCTATAGAACGGTATTTGCCAATATCTGGAGGGGACACGATTAAGATCGGTCTGAAATTTGAAGCCGAAGGGGAATCTTATCAACTCGATAAGACATGGGGTGGATCTACCTCTTCTAGTCTTGTACTACCGGGTGGGGGTTTGATATCAAATGAGGTCTCCGTCTCAGACACCTTGACAGAGCTACTAGTACTTAGCGAGGGCGTTTATAACTCGACCCTGATTGCGTATCAAGCTGGGTTAGCGAATACATTACAAGTGTTAAGCGAAGAGTCTGAAACCTCAGCGGATCTCATTTCCATCCTCCGGAAGGCTGTGCACGAAACTGATGGTGTATCTGTAGAAAGGCTTGGGGGTTTGATTGAGAATAAATACTCAGATTACTTTAAACGGTGGGATAGTGCTCAAGACAGGCCCGAAAACAATAGGGGAATAGAAAACCCTTATATCAAGGGTGTTGGAAAGATCCTTGAAACGTACTATGAGGAAGAATCACTTCGGAGGGATTTGAAATCAGCAGTTGAATACGATGAGGACATCGATCAGCTGAATGAAGAAATACGAAAATCGCAAAAGAAGAATGCCAGGTTATACAAATACATTGAGCGCCATAGCCAAATCGCCAAAGACGCCCGGAAAAGACAGCGATTAGAAGGAAATCGCAAAACCCTCCAAGCTGAACAAAGAGAAATTCGGTCAGTGATAAAGAAATGGCCAGAAGCCGAGGGCAAGATTAATAGAATCACCAAGGTCAAGGAAGAATTAATCAAGAAAGATCAAGAATTAAGTAAAGAGCTTACGTATTCAGAGGGATATGAGAAGAACAAAGATAAATTGCGCGTCCTCGATAACGCCAAAAAGAAGCACAACTCCTTGAAGCGTGCCCGCACGAAATTAGATGGCATGCAAGTGATCGAAGAAGATGAATTCAACGAATTGGACGAGCTTCACCATGAGTTAGATAAACTCAAGGTTAGCCTCGAGGCGGGGAAACTCTCAGTTACTTTTAGGGCAAAGAAAGCTGTTCATATAAAAGTTGAAGAGGATTTCAAGTACGAGGTCGAGCATCAAGTAGATGCAAAGAAATCTCTGGAAATATCAGCCGGCGGTAGGGTTGGTATTCGACACCAAGACTGGGAGCTCATGGCCAGATCGGGTGATGTGGGCATTGATGAGCTGGAAGAAGAGATCAACGAGTGTTCACGTGATTATCAAACATTACTAGATGAGTTGTCTATGGCTTCCTTTGACCAAGCGAAGCAAAGCCATAAGGAATATGTCAAGCAAAAAGAGAAGGTCGTGGATATTGAGGAGCAGTACACAGAATCTTTAGAAGGTGAGGATTATGATGAGCTGGTCAAATTAGCGAAGAAAAGCCCACGAAAGGAACCAAAGCGCTCGTCAACCATTGTTGCTAAAGAACAAGGTAAAGTTGAAACGAAACTGGAACAGGTGAAAACATCCTTACATGAAGCTGCTGAGGAAATCGAGACCTGGGAAGACGAATTTGGAAGTCTTGATTTGCTGGAGGAATTGGCATCGGGAAGGGAAAGAAATATTCGAGAATTGGGTCAGAAGATAACAGAACTTGAACCTCTTCCTGATAATATCGGTGATGTTGACGCCTTCCTCGATGAATTTGAGCAGAAGGAGACCGAACTCAGAGTATTAGAAGGGAACATCAATGAATACCGTATCGAGATCGCATCACTCGCAGGAAGAGCTCCTGAGGAAACATCCGAAGAATTGAATGTGCAGGTCAGGGATGCAGAAACCCGATATGGAAATACAAGGAAAGAAGGAGATGCAATCGCGAAGATCCAACGCGTGTATGAGGAAGTTCGAGTGAGCATGGATGACCAAACATTTGATCCATGGCTTAGTCATCTAGAGGAGGTTGTTGCTCCTCTTACGGCTGATCGATACAGAGGCACGGATTTAATAGAAGGTGACCCTTCACAGGCAATCCGCGCAAACGGCGAAGTCGTTCCTTTTGATGCGCTTTCGATGGGGACAAAGGTAGGACTGGGCTTGGCCATAAGACTTGCGATGTCTCAATACTTCTTGGATGGATTACATGGATTCTTGATTATGGATGACCCGCTTATTGACCTTGATCCAGATCGCCAGATTGCGGCGGTCAGAGTGATCCAAGAATTCGCGAAAGAGAAGCAGACGATAGTGATGACATGCCATCCACATCATGCTGATATGTTGGGAGGGAGGCAGATCCTGCTTAAGGGGCCATTGGAATAGTTTTTGTCATCAATAGATTGCTGAATTGTTGATTCGCGATCCTAAAACAATTTATCGATCCAGCGTTTGTTCTGCGCGATCCAGGTGGAGATAAGTGAGGAGTGGGAACCGGAAGAGTGTACTTGCGTATTGACGATGATTGAATGCTGGGGATTCCTAAAATGATACCAGCGTTTTATTAAGAAAAAGAGTTGAAGAATCTGTGATTGCCTTCATTATCTAAGGTTTGAGAGGAGAAAAGGAAGACACAACATAGGTAAAAGTGTAATTTGGGCTACGTGTGCGAACTTTTACTCAGCACGGAATAAGAATATAGTCAAATGATTGGTTATCTACGCGAAAGAAGAAACAGATGTTTGATTGCGGACCTTTTGTATTGGATTGTGAATCAACCAAGACGGTGAATTTCTTAGATGATTCTCCAGGTTTAAACGAAGATGTGATGGGGCACCATCAGGTTTTCTTGGTTGATGGCCCAGAGGGTATCAGGGTTGAGCTTTCATATACGACGCTGGAAACCGGTGAGCGGCTTGTACAGGCACTGGATTCATCGGGCTATCGGCCATTTGAATATCTTGCCGGGGGCTCAAAGCGCATGATGGTGGAGAATGTCGAGGATAAATCACGGGCAAAGGTTGCCCTCAAGCAAGCCTATCTTCCACCCGATGATCGAAGGGAAAGGCCAAGGCATCACTCTCCTACACTCGATGAGCTAAACGAAGGCGCCCAACTAGACGTGGCCGAATTGCTCGTTTCAGCGGGAGCCGACGAAGTAAACACTAAAGAAGTATTGGGTTTAATGTCAGGTCCTGACGATAAGACTCGCAATCTAATTTGTGCCATCTTCCATACCGATCATACGCAAGTTCCTCTTGCCGCATACACCGCGACGAGAATCCTCCCACTTTATTATCGGTATTGTCCCAAGGAAAAGAGCCAGAAGAGACTATTCTAGTCAGCGTTGGATTTGTCGTAAGCAAGGCCATACACAAGTACGAACGGGGGGTTGGCTAAGCAGGATTGACCATATAAGCTAATATCCAACAAGAACGGGGAACAACCAGCAAATTGAAGTTGTTTTGCTCTGTTAAGGGGGCGCCTTTGCTTTCTCTCTTCAGTGAGGTGCTAAATGAATAGTCAAGACGCTCAGGTTATGACCGTGGAAGAGGTCGCTACGTATCTTCGTGTACCGAAATCTTCCGTATATAAGCTTGCTCAGAACAGGAAAATTCCTGCCCAGAAGGTGGGCAAACATTGGCGTTTTCATAGAGTGACAATCGATTTATGGCTGGCCAATTCCAGCTCGCCCGTTGCTCAAGTTCAATCTTAGCCGGAATATTGTCCCTTATGCCGGACTTGTTCGACACATTACTGCAGCAACTAACATCTTCTGATGAGGAAATACCATTTCTGGAAGGAGAACAATGACATCTGATTTTATTCAAAGCATTACTATCCTTCGCGTCGTTGTAGGATACTTGGGCGAGAAAGAGCAGTGTGGTTGGTGGTCTAGCTCTTTTTTCTCCAATGGTTCCGATGCATTCTTGTCTCCAATATTTCCAAGAACGCAGCTTCTCGCCCAGTGTACTGGAGTGACCAGGGCGGCGACCATCCTTCACGACGAGCGAATTGGGATAGGTGATGTCTACCACTTATTCAGATTACCCGAAGAGCAAGCACAAGGAATTCACGACACCCTACAAACCTCTGGTCTTCCCGAAATAGTTACAGAGTTGATCGCAAGCAAGGAGACAGCTCTCCAGTATCTTCAACATGATCTTGAAAACTTGAAGGGCGACGAGATCGGCCCGGTCTGTGTTGGTGACCGAAATATGTTATCCGGTTTAGAGCAATGGGATATTGTGAGGGCCTATTACGCTAGAGGTTTTTTAGAGGGAGTTCAAATCCTTCCTTATTTCTCTGGTGGGGGAAGATGAACTCAAAATACACGACTCAACTTGGTGCTGGCCTTGGGATGGTACCGGAGACGCGTGTCCTTCTAGATCTCTGGAAGAAGGGCTTGAGTGTAGCGGACTTGCACAAGACAGCATTGGAATCTGGAGAATTCCCGAACATGTCTGCCCGCAGGCTTCGTAATTTCGTTGCGGAATGTTTTGCTCCACGATATTTAGTAAATGATGCCGCCCCGGCTCGTCTTCTAAAAACCATCATTAACACAAGTCTCGACGGCAATATCGAGAAATTGATGTTTGTTTACACATGTCGAGCAAATTTGGTTCTCGCTGATTTCGTGCGCGATGTTTACTGGACTGCATACTCTGGGGGACATACTTTCCTGGGGAATAGAGATGCCCATAGCTTTGTATTACAAGCTAGAGACGAAGGGAAGACAACTACCTGTTGGTCCGAGAATATGGTCAAACGCGTATCCGCGTACTTATTAGGATGTCTTGCCGATTTCGGGTTGCTCGAGTCGGGCAGAAAGCGAGATCGCCAGATTCTCACATTTCGGGTGGAGCCGAACGTGGCTGCAATCATGGCGTATGATCTCCATCTGGCGGGTATTGCCGACAATCATCTGCTCTCTCATGCCGATTGGATGCTCTTCGGCATGGATCGCTTTGATGTTGTAAACGAGATGAAGCAATTGGGTTTACTAGGCCTGGTGCTCGTCCAGTCTGTTGGGGATGCAACCCGAATCGAGTGGCAATACAAAACCATGGAGGAAGTGATAAATGTCCTCTCTGAAGGCTAACTTTGAAGAGCTGATGGTAAGGGTTCAAGCAGGTCGTGATCTGACCCACGCGAGCTTCGAGCCGATTTACTATCTGGTTTTTCCGCCCAGACAAATCTTGGATGTAAAACGAATGATGCCTGCTTGGATAGCTCGATTGCGTAATGATGGCTGGGATGTGCATGTTTTCTCGATCGCCGAGCATGTTCTCGATATTCTCAAGAAGGCCCCACTAAGAGAGATTTGGATTAAGACGGATCGGAAAAACCCATTGGAGTGGGATAAGGCGAACGAATCAATAGCTAACCTGCTTGCAGGTGGTGTATTAGAGGGGCGATTGGAGCATCAACTTCAAGAACTTCGGGATGTTAATTCCGCAATCCTGCTGGTAACGGACCTGGAAGCCCTACACCCGTATATGCGCATTGGAGCCATTGAGAGCCAACTTTATGGCGAATTCAAGGCAACGACGATCTTCTTCTATCCAGGGGTACGAACAGGAAAGACTCGTTTGAAATTTCTAGGATTCTACCCAAGCGATGGCAACTATCGATCTGTGCATGTGGGTGGATAAAGAACAGAAAAGGCGAGAAACCATGAAGATAAGACAGCTCTTTGATCCAGCACGAGATATTTACCGACCTATTGAGAAGGTCATCACGTATAAAGCCGACCAAGAAGTGCGCTTGAAATCTGAAATCGGCGAATACATCGTTACCGAGAGCATCGAGGAGCATTTTGAGGAACTTCTTGAAAAGATGCAAATTGCCATGGATTCAGGCGACGGGAACGAAATTGGTGTCTGGGTTTCGGGTTTCTATGGATCCGGAAAGAGCTCCTTCACCAAGTATCTTGGCTTAGCACTCGATGAAAATGTCGAGATATCAGGTGTTCGGTTCTTGAAACATCTACAGGACCGCATGCAAAAGCCGCAAACACGTGCCCTGTTGACGACAGTAGCTAAGAATTTCCCTGCTTCGATTATCTTTTTAGATTTAGCGAGCGAGATGCTGGCTGGACCTACGATGGAGCCGATCTCCAGTGTTCTTTATTACAAAGTACTGCAATGGGCTGGCTACTCGCGCAACTTGAAGGTTGCTGCGCTTGAGAGAAAACTCAAGGAAGATGATCGCCATGAGGAGTTCAAAGATCGGATCAAATCACAATTGAATGTTCCTTGGGAGCAGGTCCAAAACGATCCGCTAGTTATCGATAGTGTAATCCCCGAACTTGCACATGATATGTACCCTGATCTCTTTCAAACCGCCCAGGCCTTTACCACCGCGACATCGGATTTTATTAAATTCGAGAACGAGCGCGTTGAGGAGATGACCGATATCATTCGCGAGAAATCAGGCAAGGAGTATGTCATCTTCATCATTGATGAAGTGGGTCAATATATCGGATCTAGACCGAATCTCATCCTTAATCTTGATGGCCTTGCAAAGAACCTCAAGGCGATCGGTGACGGAAAAGTCTGGATATTTGCTACTGCTCAACAAACACTTACCGAGGATGATCCACGAGCCGCGCTCAACTCGCCTGAATTATTCAAGCTTGCTGCGCGTTTTCCAATTCAAATTGATCTCGAATCTAGCGATATTAAAGAGATCTGTTACCGAAGATTGCTGGCAAAATCACCGGAGGGCGAGAATGCTTTAGCGGAGATCTTTGATGAGCATGGCCAGGCTTTGAGGCACAACACAAAACTTGAGGACGCGAAATTCTACGATTCTGATTTTGATAAAGAAACCTTTATCAATCTCTACCCCTTCTTGCCGGCTCATTTCGACATTCTTCTTCATCTCTTAAGTGCTCTTGCGAAATCAACAGGAGGTATTGGGTTACGTTCGGCGATCAAGATCATCCAGGATATTTTGGTCGAAAGCGAAGATGGTGCAGATGCAGCCGCAGATCAGCCCATCGGTTGGCTGGCAACGACCGTGACCCTATACGACGCTCTGGAGAAGGATATCCAGCGTGCGTTTCAGTCCATTCATCGTGCGGTAGGAAAAGCTCTCATTCGTTACCCGGATTCGGATATTCATCTACAGGTTGCGAAATCGGTGGCGATCTTGCAGGTCCTCAGTAATATGCCCGTCACTCCCCAAAACGTGACCAGTCTAATGCATCCAATGGTGGATGCCTCATCCCAACGAGACGAAGTTAATCAGGCGATTGAAGAGCTGACCGAAGATTCTATCGTTCCCTTTGGTGAGAAGGATGGAAATCTTTGTTTCTTTAGTGAAAAGATCAATGAGATTGACCTAGAACGCTCCCAAATTCCCCTTAGGACTATAGAGACCCAAAGGATTCTGAACGAAGCGATCCGCGAGGTATTTGATCCGTTGCCATGAACCCGCTTGAACGGCACATTGGCAGTTAAGGCTGGCATCAAATCATTAATCGGCACGATGCCCTCAAGCTTGGCCGGTGAGCGAGAAACCATTCAGATCCATGTGAAGTTGGTCGAGCCAGCTGAGTATGAGACTGAACGAACTCGCATTGTGGACGAATCGCGCAAGCAAAGCGCAAAACACGTCATCTTTATAATTGGCAGAGAAGTACCCGACATGGATGAAAAAGTACGCGAAATCTACCGTTGCCGCGAGATTGTACAACGACACCGAAGCGATCCAGATCAAGAGGTTAGAGAATATTCCGCTGCTCAAACGGATCGGGCAGAAGGACTCATCAGCAAGTTGGAACACACACTGGAGCATTGTTTTTCTCAGGGCTCGTTCATTTTTCAAGGCGAGACAACCGCTGTTGAGAGCCTCGATCCCAGCGTGGATGCCGCAGCCAAGAAGTATTTAGGGGATGTTGCGGAATTAGTATTTGATCGCTATGCCGAAGCCCCTTTCAGAGCTGAAACATCCCTGGCAGAAAGGTTCCTTCGCGTAGGAAACCTAAATGCGATTACACCCGAAACCGATCCACTAGAGTTGGTTCAAATTTCAGGCGGTATACCTAGGATAAATTCCGATTATCGAGCATTGATCAGCATTAAGGACCACCTCGATCGGTTTGGAACCGTCGATGGCAAGCGGTTGACGGATCACTTCACTGCTGCCTCGTTTGGTTGGTCGCCGGATACACTTCGATACCTGATAGCAGGATTGCTGTTGGCCGGGGAGGTTCGGTTAAAGGTCTCCGGTCGGGATATCACAGTAAATGGTCAACAGGCGATCGACGCTCTCAAGAACAACAACACATTCAAAACGGTTGGTGTTGCATTGCGAGACGAAGCTCCTCCAACTGACGTACTGGCACGTGCATCTGAACGTCTAACTGAGCTTAGTGGTGAAAAAGTGATTCCGCTCGAAGATCAAATTAGTAAAGCGGCAACGAAGTATTTCGGCCAAGTGCAACCAAGAATGACCCTCCTTGCTGAAAGGCTTGAAGCAATGGCTTTGCCGGGAAGTGAGAGAATTCGAGATTTAAATCAGGAACTAGCTGAGGTGCTCCTCACCGATGGCTCTGACGCATCTTCTCGATTGGGTAGCGAGGAGTCTGATCTCTACAATGCACTCTCGTGGGGATTGGAAGTTGATCGGGCATTGAAGATTGGGCTTGACGCAACCATTAGTGAGTTACAGACATATCGCAATGAAATAGACTTGCTTCCATCGTCAGGAATTCCAGGTCAGCTTCAAGACCAGCTTGAAGAGGAATTTTCTTTGCTGGCCGAACGACTTCGTCAGGAAAACTTCTTCAAGTATATAGAAGACTTTAATAGCTCCTCGACACTGATCTCGGCTTGCTTGCGAGACACAACAAAGGAGATGAAAGTAGCGTTCCAGAACGCGATTAAGCAAGCGCAACAGGACCTTCTACTACTCCCTGGCTGGCCACTACTGACGCAGGAAGAGCGATCCCAAGAACTCTCTAAGTTGGAAGAGCTGACGATTGATGTTGAGGAAGACTTGGGTGGGCTAAAGAATTTACTCAATCAAGAGTATGCCATGTCAACACACGTCACTCAGATTAAACAAGGTATAGAGAAGTTGGGCCGAGAAAGGCAGCTCGAAAACCTAGAGCAAGAAATAGAAAGAGCGCGCAAGGAAGGGCAAGAGGTGATCACACGAGTTATTAAGATACCCACGAATATCACAACAAAAGATCAAATTGACAGGTTGTTGGATGAACTCCAAGCTTTGCAAAGAGAACTATCACTTTACGAGGATATCGAAATCATTATCCAATTCGAGGGCGCTTGATCGATGACATTCGATCAAGCCACACGTAATCGCCTTTCATCCTTTGTGGGCGAAGCTCGATCGCTGCTGAGCGAGGAGTTCACCCGACAGCTCAAGCAAGACTATGGCCTTGACCCGGACCTTGGCGAGGTGACAGAGCTGGATAAGCTCGGCCATCTGGACGACGCTCGGCTCGAAACGGCGCGTATTCTGCGGGATACATTGGCGCATTATGAGGCTAGACTACCCAGCCAAGATGCCAAAACCCGAGTTGAGGCCTTGCAGCGTATCGTTCGGGAGCAAGCCTTCACGGTTTTGAACCGACTGTGTGCGCTGCGCATGGCGGAAGCGCGTGGTTTGCTGATCGTCTCGATCGCCCGGGGTTATCAGTCGGACGGCTTCCAGCTGTACACACGACTGGCTGGGATCTCCTTGGGTGAAATAAGTGATGCTTACCGCAGTTATCTCTTCAGTATATTCGATGAGTTTGCGGTGGACCTACCTGTGCTGTTCGACCGCTTCAGCCCGCAAGGGCGACTCTTCCCGCGCGAAGCAGTGCTGACCCAACTCTTGGATGCGATCAATCACACCGAAATGGACTCGGTATGGGCTGAAGACGAAACCATCGGCTGGATCTACCAATACTTCAATTCTTCTGAAGAGCGTCGCCAGATGCGGGCCGAATCCTCGGTGCCGCGCAATAGCCGGGAACTAGCTATCCGAAACCAGTTCTTCACTCCACGCTACGTGGTGGAATTCCTCACGGACAACACCCTCGGCCGTATTTGGTATGAGATGCGCAAGGGTGACACAGTCCTCACAAATGATTGTCGCTACCTAGTGCGACGACCGAATGAGGTCTTCCTTGGGCCGGGGGAAAAGGCGCCTGCCGAGCAAGCTGACGATACGGTACTTTCCCAAGAGGAGCTACTCAGACAGCCGGTCCACATCGAGCACCGTCCAAAGAAAGACCCTCGGGGCATCAAAATCCTGGATCCAGCTTGTGGCTCAGGGCACTTCCTGCTTTATGCATTCGACCTGTTGGAGCGCATTTACGAAGAAGCGTGGGGTGACCCTGAACGACCGAATTTCGAAGCCACGGGTCGCACGTTACGCGAAGAGTATGAGACCCTCGACGACCTTCGCCGAGCTGTTCCTAGACTAATCATCGAACACAATCTTCATGGCATCGACATCGATCCCCGTGCGGTGCAAATCGCCGCACTGGCCATCTGGCTGCGAGGGCAGAAAGCCTGGAAGAACTTCAATCTCAAGGCTACCGATGGACAGCAGATCACCAAATCCCACATCATCATCGCCGAGCCCATGCCGGGTGATGAGGAGATGCGCCGTGAATTCATGGCTGGTTTGAAGCCGCAGGTGCTGGGGCAGCTCGTGGATATGGTCTTTGAGAAGATGAAGCTTGCCGGAGAGGCAGGCTCGCTGCTCAAGATCGAGGAGGAGATCCAGGACGCCATCGCTGCGGCGAAGAAACAGTGGCTGGAAGGACCCAAATCCGAACAGCAGCATCTCTTCCCAGAGATGGCCGATCTACAACTCAAACAGCAAGAATTTCATTTCGATGTTGAGGGAGTCACCGATGAGCGATTCTGGGAGCAGGCGGAGGATCGCATCTTGGATGCACTAAGGAAATATGCCGAACTAGCGGAAAATAGCCATACCATACGACATAGACTGTTCGCCGAGGATGCCGTTCGTGGGTTTGCCTTTGTAGATCTCTGCCGGAAGCGCTACGACGTGGTATTGATGAATCCGCCTTTCGGCGCATCACCAGAAAATTTGATGGATTTGCGATCCGATCAATATCTTGAAGCCATCTTAAAAAACATTGCATGGGGTTTCATTGAGCGTGCAGCAACCTTCCTTCTCAAATCAGGTCTGACTGGGTGCATAGTGGATAGAACACTCTATCAAAAGAGCTCATATGAACCTTTCCGTAGAAGATTTGTCTCCGGAAGACAATTGGGAGTACTTGTCGATATGGGAGTAGGCGTTCTTGACAACGCAGAAGTTATGACATGCTGCTTCACTTCATCAGGAACCGGTTTCCCTTCAGTTTCCGTGTTCTTTGATGTGCGACAAGAATCCCTCGATGGTAAGTCCGAAGTTCTACAGGAAAAAAACGAACGGTTTTTTCGTGCTCAGCTTGATCAGACTTCATATTTACATTCTGTGTCTGACTTTATACCTGTGCCATTCATGTCGTTTTCCTACTGGCTCTCAAAGTCTTCTATTGAATCAGCGTTTGGACAAAGAAGGATAGGTACAAGTCACTTCGACGTTGGTGGAGGACTTCAATGTAATGACGTCTTCCGGTTTGTCCGAATATGGCCAGAGGTGCATCCTTACAGCCTGGCTCATTCTGTGTTTGTACCATTCTACAATGGGGGTCCTTACTCGTGCTTTTTTATTCAGAATCACCAATACGTTCTATGGAAAAATAACGGGCGAGACATCAAAGCTAAGATAATTTATCAAATGGGAGATCATCCTACCCGCTATGTAGCTAACGAGTCGATGTATTTCAAGGGTGGTATCGCGGGTGGTAAGAGGGGAGAGTTTTTCGATGTACATGTACTTCCCAAAGGTGCTATTTTTAGTAACGAAGGTCGTGCATTTCAGCACGCCGACAATCAAGAGCTCTGGTTTTTATTGTCGTTTCTTAATACAGCATACGCACAGAACTTAGTGAATGCATTCTGTGGTCAACATAAAGGGGCAGGATATCTTCGAGAGGTCCCCGTTCCCGAAATTCACGAGAAATCTTATATACAACTCCACCAGATAATGGATGAAATCGTTAATCTCAAGAGAACTTGGCTTAAAAAAGACGAGACAGGTATAGAGTTCACTTCATTTATTCCTAGCGAAATTGAGTGTAGTCTTATAAATCTCTCTTCAATCTCTCAATATTATGGATTGGCTCTCTGGGAAGATGATCGGCGCCTCCAGGAGTTTGAGAATTCCATCCGTAGCATTTTTATCGAAGCGCTTGGAGAAGACCATGTTAGCGAATATGAGGCCAGCGGGTGGACGGAATCTCCGCGTCCTGTAGACAGTAATACAAGCCTTAGCGAGACGATCGCTAATATTGACGATCCTCTCGGAATCGCTACAAGCATCTTGTCAAACATAGTCGGTTTTTTATTTGGTCGCTGGGATATCCGAATTGCTATAGACCCACCGTTAGCTTCAAATCTTCCGGACCCCCTCGATCCTTTACCAGTGTGCCCACCCGGTATGCTGGTTGGATCAGAGGGCTTGCCCGCTGAATCTGGCCAGATTGTCAGTGAGGAATGGCTGCGTGCGCGGCCGGATGCGAATTCTTTGCCGCCGGAAGGCATGGTCAAGATCCCGGTCATCTCTGATTCCGAATACCCACTCCGCATAAACTGGAACGGCATCATGGTGGACGACCCCGGTTTCAGCGGCGCACAACCACACAGGGACGATATTGTCCGTCGGGTGCGGGATGTGCTGGACCTTCTCTGGAAGGACCGAGCTCACGAGATCGAGCAGGAGGCATGCGACATCCTGGGAGTGAAGTCCTTGCGAGCTTATTTCCGCAAACCTTCCGGCTTCTTCCGGGACCATCTGAAGCGTTACTCCAAGAGCCGGCGCAAAGCCCCAATCTACTGGCCGCTCTCCACAGCTTCGGGGTCTTACACCCTCTGGCTGTACTACCACCGCCTGACGGATCAAATCTTCTTCACCTGTGTTAATGATTACCTGGATCCTAAGCTGAAGCAGGTGTCTGAGGATGTGCAGAAGCTGAAGCAGAAGGATGAACGTAGCCGTGAAGACGAACGAGAACTCGAATACCAGAGTGATCTGGAGTTAGAACTGAGAGATTTCCGAGAGGAACTCCTGCGCATTGCACAATTCTGGAAGCCGAATCTGAACGATGGTGTACAGATCACGGCCGCACCACTATGGAAGCTGTTCATGCACAAACCCTGGCAAAAGAAGCTTAAGGACACCTGGGGGAAGCTCGAGGCTGGTGAATACGACTGGGCACATCTGGCGTACAGCATCTGGCCGGATCGGGTGCGAGAGAAGTGTAAGTCGGATAAGTCACTAGCGATCGCTCATGATCTGGAGAATCTTTTTGAAGAATAGCAGAATGGCCAGCATTCGCTTTTCTCCTCTGAGAAGGTTGTAAGGAAAGAATTGATGACGCTAAAAGAATTCATACAGCAAAGTGTGTTGATCCCGAGGATACAGCAGGCGGGCATCCTGGTTGTTTATGATCCAGATCGGCGCTACCAGGATCTCTGCCTTGAGTTGGAAGCTAATTATCGTATTGTGATCGATACCAGTGAGAGCAGCATAGAAAGCCGCGAAGACGCCCTCGCTGCCCTGCAACAGCTCGGGAAGTCGAACTCCCGCATTAAGGAAATGCTACTTTATATCCCGGCGGATTGCCCAGACACAGAGGAAGATCAACAGAGAGATCCGTTTGCGCTCTTCACAACATGTGGTGCGCGTTTTCCAACAGGTGATGGAGACGAATATCTAAGCCTTTGCTTGAAGGCCAAGCCAGATCATGCGACTGAAATACGTCGTGTCTTTGCAGAAAATCCCAATCCCGGTTTCGATGTGATCGATGCGATCGGCACTGGGGTGGGGTGGCCCACACTACAGGCAGCACTACGGGTTGAGTCGGCACGCGACATCCTCTTCGCGCTTGTGTCTCCATCGGAGAATCAGCTCGAGAATCTCGCGGAGCAGGAAGCATGGGTGGCCGAGGCGAAATCGCTTTTCCAAACTTCTTTAGGTTTGAGTTTGATAACCCGCTCGAAGAATTGGAGCACAATTGCGGATGAGCTTTGGCGCTTCCTGCTTTTCAGCGAGTTTGCCTTTGACCTACCCGAACCGCTGCCAAGCACACTTTCCGATGTGCCTCATGCGGATAAGGATGCAAAATTGCTCGCTGAAGACCTTTGTGATCGGCTAAGGAACGATCGGCGAACCAAGGCAATTTACATCGAACGAGCCGAAACGATCGAAGTGGACTTAAGCTTGCCCAGAGCCTGTGAAAACATACAAGATTTAGGTATAAGAGATACTTTCCCCTTCGAGGAGCGCTCCTTCTTCGCACAATCTATCGCTGCTCTGCAAAACGATGATATTGAGCATGCCAAAGCTGTGATTCAGCGTCACGCCAATTCTGTATGGGTAGGCAAAGGAGAAAGTCAAGCCAAGTGGATTCTTGTCCAGGCAGCCCTTGATTTGATTCAGGCATGCCAAGATACTGAACACCTCTTGCCGGATATTTCTCGAAACCAGGAGGACTTAATTGATTTTTATATCCGTAAATTGCGCGAGGTGGATCGACGCCATCGGGAACTTGAACAAGCCCGAGGTGAATACCTCGATTTCCGCGGCGAACTTGCCGAGGTTACTCACATTGCCCATAGAGCGTATCGACGGTTGATGAACGATGTCCAGGAAATCTTCCTGCGTCAAGTTCAAGAAGTTGGCTGGCCACCATCCAGCGGTATTGCCAATTCAGATGCTTTCGATAAATTCATAGCCCCGATGCTTCAAGAGAGCCGCCATCGAGTCGCGCTCTTCCTCATTGATGCTATGCGCTTTGAGCTGGGAATCGAACTCCAGAAGGAATTATCAGATGACGTTCAAGCTCAAACCCTCCCGGCGTTTGCCCAAATTCCTACGACGACGCAGATTGGCATGGCGAGTCTGCTTCCAGGAGCGGGCAGGGAGCTTGTGCTGCTCAAGGATGATGGGCAGGTCGTCCCGAATCTTGCGGCTCAAGCGATAGCGAACGTTTCTCAACGCCTAGAATACGTTCGCGCTCGCTATGGGCAGCGGTTTGCGGAAGCTAAGTTGAAGGATTTTCTTCAGGGGGATGTCAAGATAGCGGATTCGGTCGACTTATTGGTCATCCGCAGCAATGAAATGGATCGTGATTTTGAGATGAACCCCGATATTGCGCCGGGTCTTATCACGAATACGTTCAATCAGATACGTGGCGCCATCCACCGATTGAGGGGCTTGGGTTTTCAGGATGCCTTCATTTTTACCGACCATGGTTTCTTCATGAATACGGGCATGGAAGCGGGGGATGTTTGCGCCAAACCACCTGGCAATTGGATCTCACTGCATGACCGGATCTTATTGGGTGATGGAAGTGAAGATGGAGCAAACCTTGTGATGGCTGCCGAAACTTTAGGAATTCGCGGCGATTTCAATCAAGTGGCTGTTCCACGAGCGATGGTTGCTTATAGCGCAGGGCATAAGTACTTCCATGGCGGGATTTCTCTGCAGGAAGCGATCGTCCCCATCATTGAACTCAAGCTTGCTGCAATTGAGGATGATGTTGCACAGCCGCCGACGATAATGCTGATTTATAAACAGGGAGCAACGAAAATCACAACACGATTGCCCGTGGTTGAGGTGGAGGTCTCGGCGGGTGATTTGTTTTCGATGGAATCAACTGTCGATTTCTTGCTCGAGGCTCATGATCGCCAAGGAAACGTCGTCGGCCAGGCTAAACCTGGCGGTCAGGTGAATCCTGCGACACTGACCATCTCGGTACAACCTGGCCAAGCTGAACCACTTCCTGTGACGATCAAGATGGACATGGAATTTGAAGGCAAATTCACATTAAAGGCTCTCGATCCATCGACGCTTACGACCTATCACTCACTTGAGTTGGAGACCGACTATCTAACCTAATGGACGGCTACAAACATGGACTCTCTTGACAAAAAACTCCTTTCAGTGCTTCCGGGCAAAGTTGTCCGTAAAGATCTATTACATCGGATCAAGAAGGGGACCAACGTCCCTACATTTGTATTAGAATTTCTCCTGGCAAGATATTGTGCCAGCGATGATCCAGCAGAAATCGAGATTGGTCTTGAAGCTGTAATTGCCACCCTTCAAGACAATTATGTGCGACCAGATGAATCCAATGCAGCCCAATCCAAAGTTGCAACCCGGGGAAGACACAAGTTCTTCGACAAGGTTCTCGTGCGCTACATCGAGCACCAAAAACGGCACTGGGCTTCGCTTGATAACTTTAATTCGCAGAGGATCGCGATCGCTGAAAAATTCTATCGAGATAATAATCGCTTGCTCGAGGGTGGTATCTGGGCTGAAGTAACCGTCGGTTATAACGAAGTCGATGATGACGATTACGCCTTTTATATCGAAGATCTGCGCCCGATTCAGCTTAGCCGCTTCGATTTCGATGGTTACATTGAAGGTCGTAGACAGTTCAGCCGCGATGAGTGGCTGGATATACTCTTGCGATCCGTGGGCCTGGAGCCAAGCAAGATCACCCACCGCCAGAAGCTACATACAATTATTAGGCTTGCCCCTTTGGTCGAACCGAACTTCAATTTCATTGAACTCGGTCCGCGCGGAACGGGGAAATCTTACTTCTTCAGCGAATTCTCTCCATACTCTACACTTATCAGTGGCGGACAAGCCTCAAAAGCAGCCCTTTTCTATAACAATGCCCGCCGTCGTGTGGGCTTGGTGGGTTTCTGGGATACGGTTGCCTTCGATGAGGTCGCCGGGATCAAGATTCGCGACCCGGACACAATGCAGATCATGAAGGATTTTATGGCCAATGGTCGCTTTTCTCGGGGGGTGGAGGTCATTGCGGATGCCAGCCTGGCGTTTATCGGCAACATAGATCACTCCATCGATCAGGTCGCAAACTCAACCGAGCACGATCTTTTCATGCCTTTGCCGAAGGAATTCGACCTCGCCATCATGGATCGTTTTGCCTTCTATCTGCCTGGTTGGGAAATGGTCAAAACCAGCACGGAATACTTAACCGAAAATTACGGACTCATCACAGACTACATCGCCGAGGCGTTTCACTATCAATTTGCTCATACCAATCGCTATGATGAGGTAACACAGCGAGTTCAATTGGGACCTGCAGTTGAAGGGCGAGATGAAAAAGGCATCAAGAAGACCGTGGGTGCATTGCTCAAGGTCCTCCACCCGGATGGTCCTCCAAGCGACGATGAATTTGAGGAGTATGTTGCCTATGCTATCGAGGGCCGACGTCGCGTTAAGGAGCAGATGAACAAGCGCAAGCCGGACGATGAATTTGCGCTGATAAATCTCTCTTTCTTCGCCCAGGATGGATCCGAAATTGTTGTTTATTGTCCAGAATCCAAAGATGCTCCTGCTACGCAAAATCCGGTTCGACAGACATTAGATGATCTAAGCAAGAGCAAGGAAAACAGTGAAAATGGCGAAGCCCTCGATGATGGAGGCATCATTCTCGCCGACGGGCGAGAGGATGCAAATGGCCAAGAGGATCCCCCATTTTCGGTCATTGAGCTTATACGAGAGGGCGAGAGTGAGACCCTCGAATTCAAGAGCACGCTGCAATGGGATGTAAAAGAGAAGAAAGTCAATAAAGTCTTAAGGAAACAGGCTATCAAAGCGATTGCAGCGTTTCTAAATTCATCAGGAGGCAACCTGTTGATTGGCGTCGACAACGAGGGAAAGATCCTAGGCATAGAGGATGATCTGAAAGCCTTAAATGAGTCTAAGGATAAGTTTGCAGTTATGTTGACGGGATTGATTACGGATTACATCGGAACAGAATTCTCACGATGCATCAAAATCGGTTTTGAACGGATTGGTGATCAGGAGATTTGCAGGCTAGATGTAGATAAGGCGCATGCACCCGCGTATTTCAAGGGGGATAGGGGTAGCGAGTTGTACACTCGCTTTGGCCCCTCAAGCCGGATGCTCGATACGAAGGAATCGGTGGCGTATATCAGAGCTAATTGGTAGGAAAACCACACCGTGTCTTGATCTCATATTTTGGCAGTTTGCTTAGTGCACTAGTTGTGAATGAGCTGGATCTGCAGGATTATCGAGGTACTCTGCTCAGTATTACCTTGGGAGACGCTCTCGGCACTACCCTTGAATTATCTGCTCCTTGCAATTTCGAACCCATCACCGATTTGGTTGGAGGGGGACTCTTCTGTCTGGAGCCAGGCCAGTGGACAGATGATACTTCGATAACCTTGTGCCTGGCGGCCAGCTTGGTCGGGAGCGGCGGGTTCGATACCAAGGACAGTTGGATTGCTACGTACGCTGGTGGCGGCAAGGCTCCATGAGAGCTCCCACCGGCGAGTGCTTCGGCATCGGCCGCACGGTGAGCACGGCGCTGCGTCGGGATGAACGCACAGGAGACCCGTTCTCAAGCCCGATTCCGATTCAGTTTATCAGAAGCTGAAGATGGAGGGATAAACAGATTGTTTTCGCGGATTTGATATAAGGAACATTTTAATCTGCAGATATAGTACGCAGGGTCTATTGAGAATGGATCACCACACATCTAGTCTTTGATTTATAAGGGCGTTCCTTCTTCTTGGAGAAGGGGCTAAAATGCATTATTGCGCGAGCTTGCCAAGCTAGATGATGTAACCCCCCACATCCTCCACCACACTTTCGACAAGATCTTGATCGACAAGGGAGTTGATCTGGTAACGGTAAAGTACCTCATTAGACACAAGCGCCTTGACAGCACTGCGAGGTACACAAAACAGAGCCAGAAAGATCTTGAAGTCGCTGTTGCGAGGTTGGAGCTGGAGGAGATATATGAACCCGGATATCTTGAGATAGCCGAGGGTATAAAACTATGAGCAAGAGACAGCAGGACAACGTCGAGATACCGCCTGAGAACAAATCAGCGAGGGAGATCCTCCAGGGGTTTTTCGATGATGTCCACAAAACAGAAGGGATGGATCCAGCTGTAGCAAGCATTATCCAGAAACTCTGGGACGAGAGCCGTCTGGGAAGCGACGAGTTATTAGCTGCCCTAAAAGAAGAAAGAGCAAGGGGGAATAACGATGCCAAAGAAGAAGATTAAGAAGCTTGCGATCTCTGGATTCCGAGGCGAGCGGTACCTAACCAAATTAAATTTCACTAACACCTATAACAGCATGCTCATTTTCGGTGCAAATGCAAAGGGGAAATCTAGCCTAGCAGATGCGTTTGAGTGGTTCTTCACAGGAAAGATTGAAGAACTCGGAAAAGAAGGCTGTACAAGAGCGGATTATCGCCACCGTCTGCTTAATGAAGACGAAGAAACGGTTGTCGCTATCGAATTCTCAGAAAAAGAACTCGATAGCGATTTCACGCTACCGGCATCACTTAGGCAAGTGCACTCGAACGAAACGAAGGAGTTTAAACAATACCTTGAGGATAGCAGGGACGAGTTGACGATCCTCCGGCACAAAGATCTAAAGCAGTTTGTAGACGAAACAAAGAGCTATAAGCGAAAACGCATTGCCAAGTTGATCGGGATGGAGGGGTGGGAGAAAATCCGTGACGACATGGCAACTGCAGAGAACCGGCTTGGCCAGCTGCTTGACCAAGAGAGACAACGGAGAGAGCACCGCGAAAAAGAAGTTGCTCAACAGACCGAAGTAGAGGTGTTTTCAGAGAAGGCTTGTTGGGAGTATGCAGAGAAGAATGCTGCCATCCTGGGAATAGACTACAAGATCCGAGACCTTGATTCTCTATGGAGAGTGGATGATGAGGCCAAGACCGCGACCGCTGCCACCGAGCGACAGGCTCTTTTGGCCAAATTAAAAAGCGCCGGGATCGTTCTCCAAGAATTATCAAAGAAGCCTCCTCAAATTACAGTATTTACTCAATTCGCGGAGAGACACAATGTATTTTGTTCAAGCCCTGAAAACGTGCTCTGGGCCCAAGTGAGTGCACTGTATAAGCATGGGAAGTCAATAATAGATAGTGGGTACTGGGACCAAGATGTCTGTCCTCTTTGTGGTTTGGAGATTACTCGTCAAGAACTGGCTGAGCACATAAAGCAACATGAGGGTCGGAGCGTAGAAATACAACGAGAGTTGGCTCAACTCAATGATTCGAGAGCAAGTGCGAAAAAAGAACTTCAGGGTATCGGGGATGCCATCGAAGCCATCAATGATCTGGAGATAGATGACCTCAAGCTAATCGAAAAATTAAAAATCGCGGGCAGTGTGGTTGCCCTAAAGCTAGCTGATGCAAAGTCTTTTACCGAACGCAAGCTTGAGACAGGATCGCACATCGATGTCGACATCATGGAAATTGGCACCAGCATCGCGAAGCTTCTAGTTGATGTAAACGACACTTTGATAGAGATCCAAGGTAAGCTAACGGCACTAACACCAACCGCTGCCGAGACGGCCAGAATAGATGCTTTTCAAAATTTAAACACGCTATCTGCCCACATGGCTGCGCTAGAGAAAATGGATACCCAAATAGGTCCCCTCGAGCGCCAATTTGACTCAATGGAGACCTTCACAGTTGGATTCAGATATCTTAGGCGAAAAACAATGGGGAATGTTCTCGCAGCGATCTCTAGCGACGTTTCTCGATATTTCCTTGAGCTACATCCCAATGAGGGTTTTGATCATATCCAGCTGAAGTTCTTGCCCGAGGTTGATGGCGTCGAATTCCACATTGTATATAAGGGTGAAGAGATCACTCCCCCGAGAAAATTCCTAAGCGAATCATATCTAAGCGGGCTTGGGGTTTGTCTCTTCCTAGCTACCGCCCGGGTTTCCAACAAAGAAAACGGTTTTGTCGTGTTAGACGACATTGTAAATAGTTTTGATTCAGAACATCGTGCTGACCTAGCCCGAGTGCTCATCAACGAATTCAAAGACTTCCAACTCATTGTTCTTACACATGACGGTGTGTGGTTCGACTTGTTCCGCAGGCTGACGCAGGCGGGTTGGCAATATAGGCGCATAAACGCCTGGAGTTATGAAGACGGTATAGATATTGAGCAAGCGCCCCAAGATGAGTTAGATGACTGCAAGCAAGCCATCGAATCCGGAAAGGTGGATTATGCGGCTCCCAAGGTCAGAAGTTTTATGGAGCGTAGGCTTAAGCGCCTTTCCTATGAGCTTGGTGTTCGTATGCGCTTCAAGCCGGGTTCGATTAACGAGGCCCGAATGACTGGTGAGCTATTTCCCGAGATTAGGAGACATCTAAAGCATAGAGGATTCCTAGATAACGTCGACAATACATGCTTCAGTGAGCTGGAGGCTTCTAGCTTTGTCGTTAATTACGGGAGCCATGACAGATCTCTTTCACCAGATGCCGCAGGTCTGGCAATGGGCGATGTGGAGTTTGCGTTTCAAAGGATGTGTAAGCTTGAATCACTTTTTAACTGCCAGGACTGTAGAAAACCTATCTGGTATGTAAGAAATCAAGACTACAAAATGAACTGCGAGTGCGGTCGTATCAGCTTGTAGACAACTAAGTAAGGGAGCCATTTTAGCTAGCAGACAAATGGGTTATCCGTGTGGTTGCAACTAAATAATTGTTATTTGCAGAAAGGAAGCAGGTGAATATTGAAAATTGAATTGAATGGTTATACGGCACTTATAATCTTTGGTTCATTAGTAGTCCAATTGATGCTTCCGGGACCGAGGGAAGTCATTGATAAGCTCAATATAAGGAAATGGCCATGCTGGGTTAGGTCTTTCATAATTGTAATTGGAAGCTTGGTTTTTTAATGGGATTTTCCTGACGATGTTTTGGTCATAGGAGCATTATCACCTGAGGCAACAGAATCAATATTAGAAATCGCTCAAGCTACTTCGACAGAAGCTCCTACCACACCTCCTTCCCCACGTGAACCAACCCCTTATGTTTCATCCACTTTCCCTCCAACTTTTCAAATCGAAACTGATTTATCGCCGTCTCCTGTCCCGCCACCTGGAATGGTAAGAGTTGAAGGTGGCGATTTTTAGTAGGATCAGATTTGCTTGGAGCAACGCGCCCTCCTTATCCTCAGCACTATGAGCAAGTATCTATATTCTGGATCAATGAGTATGAGACCTAGATTCAACTATAAAGTGCGACAACAGATGAACGATTGAAGAATGATCCCCACCTGATTCGTCTCGCCATACCCTGAGAGTACCGGGAATGATCTGTATAAGGGATCATTAGCAGAATGGAACGAGAGTCTGACTTCGAATCAGTAAGATCCGAGTATTCTCCATTAAGGTTCCAAACTCCTGTCACTACCGTAGCACGTGAATTGACACGATCAAAACCAGAAACCCTGG
>SDBS01001492.1_pt1 | contig 23679 bp, 15 predicted proteins | sample 2277091 | NCBI WGS metagenome assembly SDBS01 (sample SAMN10404972, study PRJNA504765) | marine sediment metagenome | isolation source: marine sediment core GS10_PC15, 163 cmbsf | place: Arctic Ocean: Southern Knipovich Ridge | collected 2010
TTCGGAAATATTCTTGTCACGTCATGCCGGCTGCGTCAAGACACGGCATTCAGGAAGTCGACGGTTCGATCCCGTTCGGCTCCACCAAACAAGAAGAATTCGAACTCGCCGCCGGTTCGGCGGTTCTTTTTCGCCCCCGAATCCAGCACTGCCAGCACATCGATTGAAGTCTTTGCCACGTAGTACGGCCGCCCGATGTCGCCCTGCGTGGGCACGAGTTGGATTTGGCCCAGCAGCTTGCGGAGGACGAGTGCAGAGGGGCCAGTTCGCTGCTCGAGCACCTCGCCGAGATTTTCCAGACGCTCCTCGATCCACTCCACCGGCGGTGTCTGGAAGACCTTTGCTCCACTCCGGCGCAGCCCATCAAGCTCCTCCCGCAACGCCTCGACGCGGCGTTCGGTCTCGACGAGCGCCTTTGCCAGCGCCTGGCTGCCGCGCCCTTCGCCAATGAAGTCGACGAAGTTGGCCAGCCGGCGCTCTTCTGCCACCGTCTCGGTCTCCTTGAGCCGAATCGTCTCCGGCACGTGCGCGTACAGCTTGTGCACCTCCTCCTCGACCCGCTCGAGCACGTATCGGATCTGCTCGGCCGATGAAATTTCCTCCCGCACCGCATCAGTGATGACCTTCTCGACCAGTCGCCGCAGCACCAGCATCTTGTTCTCGCAACTCCCCTTTGCCGCGCCGAGACAACCGTAGTAGCCGCCACCTTTGCCGCTGACCAGTGCGATGGCGGCGCCACACTCGCCGCACACCATCGACCCCGAGAGGAGGTGGGTGGGGAACTGCTGCTGTCGGCTCCCCTGCTCCCTCGAGAAGCCCCGCTTCCCCTTACCGCCGGGCCAGCTGCGGCGGGCCTTTTCCCTCCGCTCCCTGACCTCGTCCCACAGCTCAGGCGGCACGATGCGCAGCGACTCGTCCTCGTGGATGATCCACTCGGACTCGGGCTTGACGAATTTTCGGCGACGACCGGTCCGCGGATCTTTCCGGGTACCCTTCTTGTTCCAAACCCAGCGCCCGTTGTACTTCTCGTTGTCGAGGATCCGCCCGATCGTGCCCGGCGACCACCCCTTGCTCGTCCTTAACCGCCCAGCAACGCCCTCCTCGTTGAGCATCCGCACAACCCGTGTGAGCGACATCCCGTCGCCATACGCCTGGAAGATCCGGAGAACCACCGCAGCCTCGCGCGGCTCGATCTCCATCCTGTAACCGTCCGGCCGCGGACGCCCTTTCTTGTCCATCCGGATCTCGCCCACCGGCACGGACCGGTAACCGAACGTCCGCTCGCCCACACAGAACCCGCGCTGCTTCTGGCCCATCTGCCCGCGCAGGGTTTTCTTCTTGAGGTCCTGGAGCTGCAGCTCGTTGAAGATGCCGCGGATCTGAATCGCCAGGGTCGAGTCCTCATCGCCGCTGTCGAGACCGTCAGCCACGGAGATGACCCGAACACCCTCGAAGTGGAGCTCCGCCAACACTGACAGCATCAGGTAGTTGTCGCGAGCCAGGCGCGAAAGGTCGTCAACCAAGACCGCCTCGAATTGACCCGCGCGCGCGGCCTCGACCAAGGCGCTGAGGCCTTCGCGATCCGAGCGCGCCCCTGATAGGGCCTGATCCGAGTAAATGTGACCGTCGAGAACTGTTAGGCCCTGCTCCGCGGCGAGCCTCCGGCACGCGGCCACCTGGTCGTCGATCGACTCCGGGCGTTGATTCTCCGAGCTGTACCGTGCATAGACTGCTGCGCGCATCGCTATTCCTCCTCTCGGCGGGTCCCATCGAAGGTCGCGTCTTCCGCTTCTACCGCCTGCTCCATCAGCCGGATGTACTCCAACGCCAGCTCCTGGGCCAGGTGGTCCAGTAGCTCGGTCACACCCGGTGCCCAGCCGAGTTTCGCCCCATGACCCGCTTCCGGATCACCAAGGCTGGGGAACGGTTCAATCTGTTCGTTCTTCATCGCGACCCCCAAAATGATAGACAGTGCCTATCATCCAATCCAAAAAAACTCAATCCTCGAGCCGCAAATCCTGCGCGATCCCTGTCACGCTCACCTCGACCCTGGCCCGCAGCACACCCTCCTTCGCCTCGTTCCCCAGGCCTCGGAGAGGCTTCCGCTCATACCTGTCCGACTCAAGGAGATCCTGGAGCGACACACCCCCATAGGTCTTGGTGCGTGACTTCCCGGCACTCAAAGTGAAGAAAAGCCGCTGGTCGTCGCCGATGATCACCTTCAGCTCGGGTGCATTGGGATTCATCAGGCTCCCCGGCAAACTGAACCCAGGCATCTGCTTCCCGATTGCCTTCTCGAATCCCCGCAGCACGTAGACAACCGCCCCGCTCACCGCCGCGGGTATCCCCAGCGCCCGGAGCCGAAGCGCGACCCCGAACTCGAGCAGGTTCCGGGCCGAAAATCGCCGGCTGCTGCCCCGCCCCTCGGCATCCTGTAGGTCCGGCTGAACCACACCCTTTTCGCAGAGATAAATGAGGCGGTGCTGAGGCTCCCCAAGCAACTGAGCTGCCTCGGTCAGTGTCCATTCAGTCTTTCCGACTCTCCCCATAATAGACATTGTCTATTATCCGTGGGCCGCTGTCAATGGCTCTCATGTCTTGAGGAGGCGAGCACGCATTTATGGACATCAACGGTAGCCAGGCCTCCTGGACTCCATTGCAAGTTGCTAAGATTATGAGTATTTAGGAGGATTTCTGAGATTCAGAATCCGCTTTTCACACCTACCATTTAGTCCTTCCCAGGTTCGATGAGCGGTTTCCCGTCTTCCGGAGTCGACGGACCCTGGCGGGCCCACACCGCCCTGGAAAGATCAGACAACATCATCGTCTTCACTCTCAGCCCAGTCGGCTGGTACTAACTTCAATGGGCCACGCCATTTCTCCACCACAGCGTCCTGGTACCACTCCTCTCTGATGTCGGCATGTTCGGTAATGATGACTTGAAACCCAGGAGCAAGCGCGCCAACCACATCGAATATGAGCTGGAACATCCGGGTTACCTTGACCCGGTCATCCTCTTCAACGACAGTCATGGACCCGTCTTGGTCGGCCTCTGGAGGGAAGTACACCTGGGACGGTTGATCGAGAAAAAGAAATCTCGGAACGGGCCGCCGTTTTCGCGTGAACCAATCGTGGAGAGCGAGATGAGTTATTAGGTGATAGCCAACCCAGTTTTCTCCGCTACCCATACGATCCATGGGCAGAGGACCATCATCGGTGTCAGCCACCACAGTCACCCGCCGCATATCAAACCGCAGTGGTGAGTCTGAGTGTTCCAAGTCAAGCGTTCGTGCCAGCTCCGTCATCTTGGATCCGACAAGCGAGAGAATCGAGTCCAGTCTCTCTTGTACGTTCTCGTCGCTGAGCTCTTCTTCTAAGCGAGCGATCTGACCGGAGACCCGTCCAATCTCCTCACGAAGATCATTGGTATCCTCCACTTCCGGTAGGCTCTCGACATACTGGCTGATGCGACCAACCACATGCGCACGCCGCGAGGATGCCTCGCGAACCTCCGCAAGCGCATCGTTGGATGCCCTGACCGCTTCCATTGCTTCCCTATTTTCGCCGAGTTGTCTCCGCAAATCTTGAACCTGCGTTTCTAAACTGCTGACTACACTCTGCAAGTGAGGCGAATGTTTCGTCACTCTTTCCAACTGATCTGCCGTTCGACGAAGAACTGCCTCTATCTCTGACCTGTGCGGGAGATCCCCTTCAATCTGCCGCTCACACAACGGACAGTTCAATTGGTCACCGTCGGTAGAGATTAATCCAATGCTCTTCAAACGAGCTGCCTGTTCCGTTGTTTCGCGTGAAAATCCCCGCTCCTCGGTGACAATGGACCTTGCGGCCTCCAACTCCCCCGTCGCACGACGGAGTACTTCTCGCAGACGAAGTCGCTCTGAAGCCAGCCTCTCATACTCATTTCCACCCGCACCAGACTCCATCCTGTCGATCTGTTCCGCCGGTGACGCCGAAAGCACCTGTCGGAGTACACGAGCTCCATCCTCAATGGTTGCAGGCATCTCTGCACCCTCTAAGAGCCCAAGGTCATTTGCTTCGGCTATGAGGGCGCCTGCCCTGCCGAGCCCTTCTCCCCGGAGACTCTCCATGGTTGCCAACCTTCTCTCCCTATCGCGGAGAGTTCTTCTGAGCTGCCGGAGCTCCTCTTTCTTGGCCATGAAATCGCTTTCGACCGCCCCAAGAAAGAATGGAAGTGTGTCTTTGAGAGACTGTTTCTTCCAATGGTCTGACTGCTCGTGGAACAGATGTTCAGGCTGGTTGATCTCGTACTGCGGCTGAAATGTGTAAAAGAGGGCGTGTCGAATCGTGGCTTGAAGTGGATCCCGGCTCTGTCCATTTGGCGGTTCGTGGACGAACGGATCGATACCCGCAGCACGGCTCAAGATCTGTGTAGCTGCCTCTATGTTTGTGTTCGGTCGCAGGCCAGCAGCTTGGGGAATATCGACTTCACTGCCTACCTCGTAGTACACAGCTGAAGACGATCGGGCTCCAGGTTCGGGTACCTGCCGCGCAACAAATAGCTGACCGTCCTCCAGGTCGAGTCTGAGGCCATACCAAGCCGTGGTCCTGCTTATCACCCCTTCGGGAACACTGCACGAACCGCTTCCAAGACAATAATCAATGATATGGATGAGAGCGGTCTTGCCGGACGCCGAGCCACCCGTGATGACGTTGACACATCCTGTGCGCAAGGCCAGCACTCTTCGTTGACCTGAGTGTCCGTATAGCACAATGTCCTTGATCTGGAAGCTCATGGCCGGACCCCCCACAGCGCCATAACAGTCGCAGCCGTACCCGATCCCGCGAACCACTTACCAACAAATATTGCCTTCTTCAGCGTCTGCTGAACGTCGGGAGTCGATTCCCGAAGGAACGGTGTCAGCCACCGTGGTCTGGTCGATGGAACTACAAAACCCTCTCGGCCGATATCGAGCAGACCGTGTCCCGCCCCAAACAACAGCCCTTCCCGTGCAAATGGCACCAGCGCCTCTGCGCGGTCTGAAAACCCCACAAGAGCCTGCGAGTTTCTTTCTAACCACATTGCCATCGACGTCCGGAGAGTTCCTGGAAGCACATCCCGGGTTGGCTTGTGCAGCGTGATCGGAAACGCAAGGAAGGCCAATTCAAAAGAAAGAGGGGCTTCCTCAGCCGCGAGATATCCACCTGCGACATGCCATGCAATCAATCCGCAGTAACTCGGGTTAAGCAGGCTGGCTTCCTCTCGCGTACGTAAACCCCACGTTCTCATGAGGCAACCTCTGGCTGGTCGAGGAGGTGTTCAAGACGTTCACGGAAATCCGGATGCCAACCAACCCGAAGGCGATCCGCGAGCATGTGATACGACCCTCGAGTGATAAACCGCTCAGTCACCTTCGGGCGGATGGGTATTAACACTTCCGATTCGACCCACGCATAAATGGCTCTGGCCGCGCGGATCCTCGCATCCTCCGCCGCGTCTTGGCCAAGGTCATCCCTCATTCTTTCGAACACAAGTGTCCACTCTTCGATCAACCTCTGTTCGTATCGATCAAGCTCGCCGATCAACAGGAGCTCCTCGCGAGCCCACCTTGAGCGTTGCTCGACTGCGCGGAAATACTCACGGATCGCCATCAATACCCGTTGAGCACCGATTTCTAGGAGGTGCACCTGTCGTACAAACGTCTCCCCTTGGTAGGTGTCAGCGTCAACTTGAATATCAAAGATATCGATGTCGATAGGCAATGCGTCGTGCTTGAACTGCTCTCGCAGTTCATCCATCACGTCCTCAAACTCATCACTCGGAATCGGGTCTTCTCCTCGATTCGCCAGTTGCTGGACCGCACGTCGCAACCACCAACCTTCAAGGCGCGTAAGGAAGGGTTCCAGGTGTTCCCGTTGAACCGACAGCCTCACCAAGCTTCTCAGTTCCCCCTCTAGGCCCACGATGTCAGGAGCCGCGTCGAACACATATACGCGTTCAATTAGCGCTAGTTGTTGGTCAGGGGTGAGTACCCGAAAGGCTTCATAGGCTTTTTGGTTACCTCGATTGGTTGATGATCGTGCTGTGGCCGTCAGTTTTTCGAGTGCGCGCTGCGGGTCTCGGGTTTCTGGGCGAAGGCAGGCTGCAGCATGTCCGTCGCTGGCAACCGACGTCGACACCAAATACAAGGCCGCGTCCTCAGGAATCGCGCCAGAAATCATCCCTTCGCACCAGATGCGCAGGGTCTTCCACAGATCGGTACTCGCATCCGTTAGGTTTGCAGGCCGTTGTTTGTGGTGTTTTGCCTGAAGTATCTCGGCAGGCTCGCCGTCACTCTCAAACACCACATCATCGAGTGTCTCTAGGCTAATTTGAAAGCTCTGGTCTCGCCGAAGGCGTTTAAGCGCACAAACCAACCCCAACCGGACTTGGTAAAGGTAACCGAGAGCTGCATCGGCCGCTGAGAACGGCGCTGGTCTCTGTCCTTCACCGGTCATTTGCTCCCCTCCATCAGACTTGGAAACCGAACACTCACTATCTTAGACTTTCGAACCGGGATACCCCTGAAAAGCTGAAGGTATCCGCGAGTTCCACCATTTCGACATCCAGTCCTTGTCGATGTAAGCGCACCCTGCTTGCGCTACGGAGATCATGCGCGCTCAACCCCATCAAGAACGGGAAAAGCGCCGGATGCCCTAAGAGCTGCTCAACCTCAATCATGTCTTGATCGGTATCGACGAGAAGGGCTTCCACGAGGAGCTCGGCGACTTGGTTGCTCACCGGTCTTGGATCCCCCGCGGCCGCATACACTCCCTTTTCGCCCGTATCTTTCAGCACCCTCCACTGAACCATAGAACGGAGGATCCGTGGAATGGCGCGGGTGATCGTTGATCTCTCGCCCCAAGTCTCCACCATTCGTCTCTTCAATTGAGAGAGGGCGACGAACCCGTGAAGCGACAGGAGCTTGCCAAGAGCCGCCGCCAGGTCTGTGAAGAACGGGTAGGTTCCAATCATCATCGCCCAGTGAATCGCCAGCCGCTCTTCTGGAGTGGCCTTTGCCAGGCGTTGAACTGCCCGATCTCGCAGCGCCGTTGCCGGCTCCGGAACCAAACACCAGATATGGCTAAGGACGGTCACGGTCTTGCCGCGCGCACTGTTCTTCGTGTCGCCGGATACCGCACCTTCGAGAACGCTGTAAAGATACTTCCGCACGTCGGGTGGCGACGCCCCTTCGGCCACCTTTGCAGCGACGGCGTCCAGCCACGAGATGTCAACCGGCCTGTCGAAACCGACCGCTTGCCTGCGACTCATGTTGGCTCCACTACGCGGACAAACGGCACGATGACTTCTTCGATAGAGATGCCTCCATGGGCGAGCGTGCGCTTGCCTTCGGGGATGAAGGCATAGCGACTAGGAGCGAGAAGGGCCCGGTAGTTGTCGGGAAGCCCAACCTGCGGCCAGACTATCGAGCTGGGGTACTTCTCGTGAATCCCCGCCCGGATGAGGTCGTCACGGAACACGTGCGCCCTTTCGCCACGCTCGTCTGCGATAACGCCCACGTTGGGCTTGCCCATTCCGGTGCTCTCGATGTTGCCGTGGTCAGCAGTAATGTACACCTCGAAACCATCTCCAAGTAGAACCGAGATCAGGTTCCTGAACGCTCCTGAATCGGACCAATGCTTCACGCTCGCGTGCAGACCCCCGCTGCCCATAACGCTTCCGTGGAGGGTTTGGTCGATGGTCCCCACGACGATGCCCAGCACACGGCACTTGGGATGCTCTGCGAGCTCGCGCACTCGATCCAGGTAGCTGCGATCGTCCTCCTGTTTCTTCTGGCAGGCGTAACCCACCTCCACCTTTGCGGCACCCGCGTCTTCCCAGAAGCGCCGCCAGTGACTTGGCTCCTTGCTCGTGGACTTGAGGCTGCCGGAGAAGTAAAAGGGTGGGTCTCCGGCGAAGATGGACTGTCTCGAGACACTGGTGAGGGTCGGTACCCAGGCGAAGACGCCACTCTCCTTGAGGGTGACGCTGAGATTCTGCTCGAGGTCACCCCTGACGACGACCCACTGATCGAGCGCGAGACCATCAACGACGACCAAGGCGCACTTCCCGGGCTTCGTTCCGGCGGCACCAGCGCCCGAGGAAACGAACCGGTGCGCCAGGAAGCGTGGGATATGATGCACCATCACAGGGGATGGCCAGTACGCGAGATTGTGAAGAGATGCGAAGTGCTCGACCATCCAGTTTGAAAACCGTCCCTCGATCAGGTCGTGGAGCGCTTCAACTTTTTCCACGACGTCTTCAAGCGCATCCGCCGTCAGCCCCCATCGGATCGCCATTACTTCCGCCCACCTGAATGCTGTGTCAACCCATGACTCGTGAGTCGCATGGTCCCCGGGCAGCTCCTCGTGGATCCGCTCGAGCAGGCGAAGAAGCCGAACCCTGGCGTCCTCTTCCACATCGCCAGCCACACCCAGAGCCATCCACGACCCTTGCACCGTTGCCTTCGGGATGGCATCCGAGGGTGCGAGATGCCCCTCGACGAAGAGGTTGTCAATGTATACCCGAACATCATCGTGCTCGAACGGAAGGTCAACCGGCCCGGGGAACCGGAGCGCGTACGGCTCGGGAGGCTCCTCTGAAACACGCGTCGCACTCTCGGCTTGAGCCTTAAGGAAATACGGCCATCGTTCTTCAAGGAAACCCAAAAAGGAGGCGCGATCAGGAACGATGGCGTCTAGCGGCCACGCGTCCCATCCCCCGTCCTGCTGGAGCAGATAGATGAATCGTTCATCCAGCGACAGCGGGAATGACCGTCCCTGGTAATGGCGTCGCAACAGCACGCGTAACAGGTCGGACGGTGCCTTGATCAGTTCGGGAGCGACCTCGAATACATGGCGCAGGATGAAGTCCCGAGTCGCGTTCTCCCCCAATGGCTCCGGCTCGAACACCCTCTGTGCCTGGTAGAGGGGCTCGAGATCAATGCGGTCCAGCTCCGACACAACCTGAGGGGCGAGATGAGGGAACAGCTCTCCAATGCTGAATGAGAGCAGCCGCGATTGGCGTCGCGCTTCGACCAGGAGGTCGTACGGCAGCAATTCAACATCCGACCTGCTCGCGCGAAGCACAACTACCAGCGTGGTGTCATCGCCCCGGTCCCACACCTGCCGAAAACGACTCTCGTACGCGAACCGAAAGCCAACGTGGTCATCGAAGGGAATCAGATCGAAACCCTGCCGTCGAATCCCCTCAAGCACACCTTGTTCCGTGAGAAGCTGATCGGGATCCGCAACGATTGTCAGCCTCGCTACCTCCGAGATTCCCCGAGTGAAATGGGCCAGAATCGGGCCCCTCCAACCGGTGTCCGGCCCGCTCACTGGTGACCCCTCATCGCGACCACCCTCAGCAAGACAATCGCCGAAAGCTCCGGCACCACTGCTTCTTTGGCAGCTATTGAAGTCGTCCACGCTTGCTGCTCTCGTTCGAGTTGCGACAGACGATGGCTCCGGACCTGTGGCAGCCCGACGTGCTCGATGGCACGTCGGCGAGATTCAAAGGCCTGGAGAGTCTTTCTCCGTTCCCTTTGAATTCGTTTTCGATGAGCTTCCTGCAACTCCTGAAACACCGATGCCCCGTGCTTCTCTGCTTCGCGCCGGGAGGCCTCGTACGCACTTTCTGGTGATTCACCGTTGAGAGGCAAAGGTGGATCGGCAAGGGTCGCATCCCCCTCTATCAATCGATCCCACACCGCCCGGGCTGTTGGCCCCAGAACTCGGCCGTCGTCGCATACGAACAGCGGGAACACTCTGGTCTTGCGCTCTTCCTCCGTGCGCAGCTGAATCCTCCACAGAGACCACACGCCCTCAACCTTGTCAGAGACCCCGGGGACCAGGAGTCCAACGATCGGTTGGCCCGGCACGAAGTGGGGCAGCGAAGCCACCAAGCACCGAATCCTTGGCTCTTCGAGCGAAAGGTGGGTCGTACCCGCATTGGCAGCCTCGGAGCGGGAAAACACAGCCTTCCGGACCTCAAAGCCGTCAGGCCAGCGCAGCCGATACCCATCCTCGTCGCGATCGGCTACTGCCCCCTTAGCCACCAAGGTACGAAGGTGCGACACCGTCATGCGCTCCGTCCAGAACGGCATCTGGTGGTCCTCGATCCGCTTTGCTCCTGAGGGGTCCAGCTCCTCGACCCCGCCGAGCACACTCGCACCTTCGTGGGCTGCCTGTGCTCGGCGGCGAATCTGTTCGGCAAGCTCGATGGCGCGTTCTTCTGCCTTGTCAGGCGTCAGCACGGCACCGATGTAGAGGTTATCGAAATCGACGTCTCCCTCTTCAGAGTCGAGGACATCGCCCAGCTTGTCGACGCCAAACTCCTCCAGGATTCGCTGCAGCTTCTCTTCGAGGACCTCGCGAACGCGAAGCTCGACTGTGTCCTCCAGAGCGAAGTTCAGCGCGCTGACGGCGTGCTCCTGACCGATACGATCGACGCGACCAATCCGCTGCTCTAACTTCATCGGGTTCCACGGAAGGTCGTAGTTCACGACGACGTGGCAGAATTGCAGGTTGAGGCCCTCTCCGCCGGCATCCGTAGAGATCATGATCTGCGCTTCGTTCGCAAAGGCGCGTTGCACCTCGCTCCGTTGCTCGAGGCCCATCGACCCGTTCAGGCACGTGACCGAGAAACCCCGCCCACTGAGGAACTCGGCCAGCATCGCCTGCGTCGCGACGAACTCTGTAAAGACCAACACCTTGAGGCCCGGGTCGTTCTCGTCGCGCTGAAGCTGCTGAATCCTGTCGAGCAACGCCTCAGCCTTTACGTCAGGGCCGCGCGCCTCGCATCGGCGAGCAGCAGACAACAGCAACTCGACCTCAGCGTGTTCGTTCTTCAGACCGCGAAGCCTCGACGTGAGAATCGTCTCCATCTGGTCCTGAGCATCCAGATCGGCCCAGTCGTATTCGATGTCCTCGGGAAAGAGAGCCAGCTGATCCTCCGGCAACTCCAAGACCTCAAGACGCCGCTCGAGAGCCCGCCGAATCGCGGCCGTGCTCGAGGTTACCAGCCGCTGCATGAGGATCATGAGGAACCCGATCGCGGTTTGCTTTTTGCGGAGCGCCTGGTTGTAACCCTCACGGACGTACTCGGTGACTGCTTCATACAGAGCTCGTTGCTCGTACCGGCTTTCATCCCATGCCACCGGGACGATCCTCGTCACCCGCGGCTTGAACAGAGGCTCCCCCGAGGCATCGATCGCACGGCGTTTCTCGGTGCGGATCAAGTACGGCGCCACGCTCTCGCGCCGCACTGACTCGTCGTCAGGCAGCGCGTCAGGGTCAAGGAAGCTGATCAGACGGCGAAAAGCATCAGTCTTGCCTTGGTGTGGTGTTGCCGAAAGGAGCAGCATGTAAGGCGCCGCCTCCGACAAAGCCTGTCCGAGCTTGTAGCGCGCAACCTGCTCGGAGCTGCCAGCGAGTCGGTGGGCCTCGTCGACGATAATCAAATCCCAACCCGCGCCGACGAGGTCCTCGAAGCGCTCCTGGTTGTAGCGGGCCACCTTCTCGTGCGACCATCCCCGGCGGCCTTCCATGGGCTTGACCGAGTCAACCGGGGAGACGACCTGGTCGTGCAGGCGCCACAGATTGTCCCCCTCATCCGAACCAGTGACCTCCCGCCACAGGTGAAAGTTGCCTGGAATCACAAGGCGGAAATCCTCTTTGAAGTGTGTGCGCATCTCGCTTACCCACTGGGTGACAAGCCCTGCAGGCGCAACGACCAGGGTCCGGTGGACAAGGCCGCGCATCTTCATTTCCCGGAGGATCAGCCCGGCCTCTATGGTCTTTCCGAGGCCGACCTCGTCGGCCAGGAGGTATCGCACCCGGTCCCCCGACATGGCACGCGACAAGGCATGGATCTGGTGTGGCAAGGGGATAACGGTCGCCTCGAGAGGCGCTACCAGAGTGTCGCACTCCAGCGCCTCGAGCACCCTCCCCGCAGCGGCCCGATACGTGATGTCGTCCGGGCTCATGAGAGGCGCCTGAGCTAACCCGCCAATATCTCGCGCGTCGAGGCGAACCACCTCATTCTGTGTTGGATGCCATACGAGCGACGAAGCCCGCCCCCAGACCTCGTCCACCGCGACGACACGGCAGGGTTCGCCGTCCTTGAGGTTGAAGACCCAATCCCCAACGCTCACGTTCATTAGAGAAGCCGGTTCGGATCGAGAACCCTGCCTTCGCAGACAACCTGCGCGGCTTTGGCGATGATCTCGGCCCGAGCTTGCAGGAAAGTCTGATAGTCACCCGCGATCCGGGAATTCCGGACAGCGTCGGACAGTCCTTGGTAACCCACAGTCAGTTCTTTGAAGGGAATCAGATGGGTTGACAGTCGGCGGCGCAGCTCTTCTTCACCAAGGTCGCTCCGTTGCGCCCGCTCCTTCAGGTACTCTATTGGATCCTTGTTCGAGATGGTGCGGTTCGTCCGCCAGGTGATCAGCGCGCAGTTCAGGGCCCGGGACGCTGCGTCCTCCGACAGCCCTGCGCCTTCGAGAAGGGAAGCTGGGAACAAATGGTGATATTCCCGTGGATGCTCCTTGGTGGTGATGGTGGACACGTTTGCTCGCGCGCCATCAGCGAGATCCTCGGCTCCTGCCATGAGTTGAAGTGCCAACACACCACGGCCGAGAATTGTCCTTCTCTTCGGCCATTCGGCGTTAAGTAGCGACTCACTTGTTGGTAGTGGATACTCGTCCTCGTCAAAGATCGGTACCGCAGCCTCATCTTCTCCATTCAGTGATTTGACGAGGGCACGATAGTCCTGAAGTGCGTTGTTCGTCGAGGACTGCTCATAGCGCGAAGTAAGAAATGCTCGCCACAAGTACTTTCGGAGGAGTATCCGGGCGTTCCCGAGGCCATCCGGGTTCGTGGGTAGGTGCCCCCACAGTGCGGTGATGACAGGGAACGCGGTGTAACTCGGTAACCTCTGCTCGTCGAATACGCTCTCGTCCTCGAGAAACCCGACCGCGCCTTTGACCGAGGCCATCAACTGGTTCCATTCGTCCAGCATCCTCCCGTAGTCGATCCCCTTGTAACCAGCCTGGCTCGGTCGGCGGTTCTGGCGCAGAGCGACTACATCAAGTACTAGACCAGGCAAGTCAGCGTATTCTGCGGCCCGTGGCACGGCGGCCGTGAGTTCTTCTACGTGCTCGTGCAATGACCTGCCTGTCTCGTCCTCAACCAGCGCAACGACAATGTCGTACGTCGAGAGACGCATTGAACTCGTGTTGAGCTTGATGAAAACATCGAGCGCAACCTCCTTCGGTGTTGTTGGCGGCAGCGTCAAGTATGGAAGGTTGAACTCCTTTGTCCGATCACGCAGGGTGATGATCTCGTCAAAGAGACGATCGCGGCTCTCGTAGTCCTCCCCGACCGCCTCGCCGATCCACGCACGGATCTCGGGGAGAATGTCTTCGGGCCTAAGAAGTCGTATCGGGATATAGCCTCGCGACCAGCACTCCCTTGGCGCGTCGACCCACATTGGGTACGTCTTTCCATTCCCCTCCCAGCGGGCCTGCCCGTACACGAAAGGGACCCGACCGTTGCCCCCTTCGACCTCGTCCTCAAACCCAATGAGGTAGGTGCGTTCCGGGTAGTAGTCGTTCAGGCTTCGCCACAACGCCGTCAGTCGTTGCTGCCCGTCAAGCAGTTGCTCGGTGACCTTCTCCCCCGTCTCGGGGGCGTTAATCATGGTGCGGCTGCGGAACTTCTCTTTGTCCCCAACCTCGAGAACCAGGATTGCCCCGGAGGGCAAGCCGCGGAGCACGGTCGTCAGCAGCCCCGACACCTCGTTATGACCCCAGGCTTCGAAACGCTGAAACCGGGGGAGCGTAATCTGCCGGGACCGAATCCTCGAAAACCACTCCGGAAGAAATCGATCGTGGGCGTGCATCACTCCTCCCCCAGCCGCGTCGATGCGACGTCGAAGTACATCAGGAGCTTTTCGTCCTCTTGAAGGACTGTGTCTGGAAGCTTGCGAGCCACATCGACGATGGTCTGGTAGTCTTGGCGGTCGTAGGCCGCCTTGAAACCGATGCGTACGGCCTCGGTTCGGAAGAGCTTGAGCTTGCGCTTGGTCGTCGAGCGGTACTCCTCAAACTCGCGAAGAAGCTGCTTCTCACGGGTCTTCTCCAGGTCGCCCTGTTTGGAGATATCCGGGACATACCACCGATCGTCAGCCTTGGCGACGAGGGCAGGATCCTCCTTGTCGAGCTTGCGGAGATCTTTGAAGTTCGTAGAGACGTAACTGTGAATTTGGCTCGGCACGGGTCCGGCACCTTCGTAACAGAGGAAGTTCTGCTCCAAGATCTGTCGCAGCTCAACCGTTTGCTCGTGCTTTGCCCACGCGTGGATCTCCTTCATGAAGACCGGCGCCAGCTCCTGATAGGTCTGTGGCTTGGCATGGAGCTGTTGCCGAAGCCAGACAATGGCGCTCGCCTCATCGGTCGGGAAGAGGCTCAGCTGCTGGAGCTTGGTGATCGAGATGCGCTTGCGGTCGTACTGCGCCACCTGGTCGGGAAGGAAGTACATCCCATCCCGAGCCGGGAACCGTTGGTCGAGACCAGCGAAAAGCTCAGGGCTCGAGATGGGCACTGCCAACCTCCGCTGCACGTGAAACGCGATCATCCGATCCAATAGAACCTGTGGTGTGCGCTCGGCGATGACCTCGGCCTCGCCGTCACGGGCGACAAACACAGGCAAGTTTCCAAGGTGCTCGCGGACGAAGGCCCATGCGCTGTCGTCGGACACTGTTTCGATCTTCGCCTGTTCTTCAAGCTTTGAAGTGGGCTTGTATGCCGAGATGACAAGGTCCCGCTTGACGGCGGAGCTCGTGACCTGACGGTACGACCCTAGCTTCTTATCCAAAGTCCGAACGTCAGCAACCACGAAACCGGCTGTTCCGAGTGCCTCCTGAATCGCGCGCCACACAGCGTTCGAGTGATTGGAGAAGACTACGGTCATCCAACGGCCAGGTTTAAGCACGCGGTGATACTCTGCGAAGCAGCGATGCATCAGCACCTGGTACTCGAGCAGACCTTTCTTCTTCGCTCGGTCAATGATCGCCTCTGGCTCGGCGTCGGTGAGAACCCCATGCCACGACTCTAGTAGGAAGTTCAGGTCTGCGTAGTAGATATTCTCGCCAAATGGAGGGTCCGTGAACACATAGTCCACGGAGTCATCCGGTACCTGAAGTTCGGCGCAGTCGACAGTTGTGACGACAGCATGCGACTGACGCGCCGGAGCCAATGAGAAGGTCTTGACTAGTCTCTTGCCGCGAGCCTCGATTGAATACCAGGGCGAGTTTTCACAGATTTGGGACGGGACGTAGTAGACACCCGGCAAATACTTGTTGACCTGTTTGAAGCCCTGTGGCTGGTACCGATTGAGAACAGATCCCGTCCAAATCGCTTGCTCCACAAAAAAAAGCAACATGTTTCTCAAGCGAGCGTCGTCAAGCGCCGAGGCTCTGCGCCAGAGGGCTGCCAGCGAATAGGTTTGCCGCGGCAGGAAGAAGTGATGTAGGTGTGTGATGCCCGCACGGTCTAGCCGCGCCCGCTCATGCGTCATGTGCATGTATGGAAGTTCGTGGGCCGGCACCTCGGCAGGTAGGGGGAGAGACTCAACCCTGTGAAGTATTTCCCGGTCTCTTTCATCGGGCTGTTTCTCATGCTTGATCTTGTCGACGGTATAGTTGATGAGAACCGGTACTCTTTTCGGGGCTCTAACTGACTGACCGATCGCCGTATCGCGCCGGGTCAGGTAGAGGCGTTCCATTCGCTTCTTCGTCAGTTCAGCGCCGCAGCTTGGGCAAGGGAACTTATCCTTGATGCGCTGGGTCTCCGGATCAAACGCTTCGTTGAAGAACACGACCTCACCCGCGCAGTTGGGGCAGCTGAAGACCTCACTCCATACGGTGTAGTTGATGCGGCCCTTGGTCGTGCCGTCGGTGTGGAGGGTCTCGTACATCCATCCCAACTCGTCTTGCACCTCCTCTAGGATTCGTTCGGCCTCTCGCTCGAACGCCCCGACGTCGAAGGGCAAATTGTAGTTCGCTGCGATAAACGTGGCCGCGGGCCCGAGATCACCGAGGAACGTCCGCCGCGCGCCCCACTCTGGGGGGTCTCTCCCCTCCTTCTTCCACTGCATTTCGATCTGATTCCGGTACTCCGATGGGGCCGAGCCGCAGAACTGCGCAGCAACCCCGGTCATCCCTGATCCGCAGAAACCGTCCAGGACGAGGTCTCCTAGCTTCGTGTAATGGAGGATCGAAGGAACAATAGCCAGGTGCGGTACTTTCGTGTGATATGGGTGTGCTTGATAGAGTCTGTCCGACTTCCCCTCACTCACGTCGACCGCGAACGGCTCCCGGTGGTAGGACTCTTCGGGGTCATAGGGCTGCCCGTACTCCCGTACGTAGTCACCCAGAAACGGGTTTGGGCACGCCGTGTAGTACGGCGGGTCTGAAAGCCGCAGGATGTCCTCATCTGAGCCTTTGGGAAAACCAGGCGTCTTCCGGAACTCGGGGTCTTCCAACCTCTCGCGCAGCTTCTCAAGGAAGTACTCACGACGAGCTTCGTCGCTCGAAAAGGCCTTGCCAAGGCAGGTCACCTCTTTCGACGCGGCCCGTTTCTCGTCAAACTCAAGACTGCCCTGTTCACTCGAGAACTCGAGCTTCTTCTGATTGCTCACTACTGCCCCCGCTCAACGTCAGCCATGTCGTGGTGCACCCCGTAGAATCTTCGCCTATTTGCAGGCTCGGTCGTTGGTTCGGTTATTGGTTCGTTGATGACTGTCCGGCTGTGCTGCATGTGGTGACCGTTTGCGTTCACTATCATGCTGAGCCACCACTTCGCTTACCGCGCTTGGCTTTGACCGCGACACCTGCCGGCGTGAGCCGATAGGCCTGCCGTGGATGCGTTGGTTGGTCTGGAAACGTCTGCTCAAGGAGGCCGGCCTCGATCAGAGGATCGAGATGTTTGCGGCGAAAGTGGGCCCGATGCGAGACCCTAAGTGATTCCATCAGCGCTGCCATTGTCTTGGGTACGTCGCACAAGTTGATGACTAGCTGTTGCGTCTCATTGAGTTCGAGAAGGATCCGACGGCGTGGCCTTTCCGTAGTTTCTTCGTCCCGAGCTTGGTCAGTGACCAACCTCGCTGAATCCCGTTGAGCTTGGTCAGTGACCAGGTTACTCTGACCGCCGTTCCCTGAAAACAACTCGCGCAGATGCTCGGCTAGGCGATAGTTCGATGAATCGGTGCCGCCGACCCTCTCCAGGAGAACGTCGCTCACGAGGCCTTTTAGGAGAGCCCGGGCGTCACTTGATGGCCGCCCGGTAACCCCTCGCGCATCAAGGACCGAAACCTGTTTCTGTCGAACCGCCAGCGCGAAAACACCCGCTTCATCGTCGTTCAGTGTGACTCCAAGCTGACTTTGCAAAAGGACTTGCTGCTCTGTCAGAAGCTCCTCACTGAGGAGCTGAAGCTCGAAGGTCTTACGCGATTTGTCATTGACTATCATGGGCGGCACACGCCGCAGGCGACGCCATGTCGCGTAGATCTCACGGATTCCGGTGCCCGCCTGCTCGCTCAACCCAATTCGTCTGAACGCCGCGATAATCCTTGGGTTCCGGACCTGACGTTCGCCGGGGTCGAGTAGTTCTTCCCCCGTGGCGAAGGCATCCCCAGGGTTGAAAAACACAGTACGGTCGCGAAAGAAAACGATCGAACCTTTTCGCGTATGGTCGCCGTAGTCCTGGTGAACCAACAAGTTGATCGCCGCCTCGCGAAAAGCGATGTAGTCGGGGGGACGATCGCTGCGTTGCATGGTCTCCGGGTTAACAGAAAAAGCTGCACCTGGGAGCTTTTGGAAGCTTTCAAGAAGTCCTCGCCACGCTGAGATCAGGTTGTCCTCGATCACCACACGGCTCACCCACCTCTCAGACGGACGATCAGCCTCGTACGGTGCCTCGACGAGCTGGAAATCAACAACAGGCCGCGGCAGCAGCTGCCTCAAGGCAGGGCCTGAGCCGAAGAGCAGAATACTGGCCTTGGTCGGTACCTGCTCTCCGTCACGCTCGACGACCAACCCCCAGTGAAGGAGAAAGTCGAGATCAGAGAGCTCATCAAGCTGGCCAGGGTGTCGTTCATCGTATCGGCCTCGGTACCACCGAAGGGCTCGCTCGTCGAAGCACGTTCCAAGGTTGTGAGCTACGCACTCTCCGTCGTAACGCTCGGTCGCCCCGTCGCGGAGGAATGAGCGCATTTCGTCATCTGAACACCGTTGGTCACAGCCGCCCCGCCGTACGAAGCTCCGCCGGATATCACCATTTAGATAAAGCGGCTTGTGGTCCCGAGGGATCTCTGGAATGAAAAAGACAAATAGATGCTTACCATCCTCCTCAAGATGGTCTGCCTCCGCGGAGATCGGACGGCTGCACTTCTGGGTGCCTCTAATCGCCGAGAGGAAGTCGTTTTGGACCTGGTCGGCATCAAGGACTCCAACAATTTCGAATTTCCCACCAGTCTGACGGACACCAAATACCAACCAACCACCCTCGGTATTGGAGAACGCCGAAACGGTCTCGTAGGCGTCCCGCGGAACGGCGGTTCGCGCTTCCTTGAACTCGACGTCGGTCCATTCAATCCCGCGCAAGCGCTCCAGTAACTCATCGCGATCCATACTCACTCCAGCACAATCCGGACCTTGGCTGGGTCCTTGCCTTTTGTTGCCTCCGACAGGTGGTGTTCGAAGCGCTCTTTCACCTCACTAACGGTGCACGGCAACCCACCCGTTATCAGCGCCTGATAGAGCCCTTCTTTTGAGAGCAGTACCTTCTGCAGGCCCGACAGCACCTCTTGGAGTGCCTTGACGAAAACAGGACCCACCGGATCAGGAAGCTCCCGGATCTTCAGAAACTGCCCGACTGCCTTCTTGCCCTTGGGGTCGGTGAGCAGCTCGACGTTCTCCGCAACCGTTGGGTCCTCGAGATTTCCGATCAGTGTTGACGTCCAGTCGCTCACCAGCTTGTCCAGCTCCTCATCCAGGCCCCTGAGCACGGCGGAGACCTTTGGGCAGCTGGCCGGTTCCTCGAGCGGGCGGTACGAGCAGTGGGGGCAGATCGGGTCGGTCTCGAGATCCTTCTTGGTCAAGCTGAAGCAGGTTTTGAGGGCGAACAGTCTGTTCTCGAAATCCCGGAGCTGCTGCGTCGGCATCATTTCCACCCCGGCCAGTTTCTGGAGCTGGGTCAGGCGTGGGTCCTTGGCCAACGCGCCTTTCTTCTTGTCGTCGTTGGCGCCCAGGCGGGCCCTCTTGTGGCCGTCCACGTATGCATCCTTGTAGGCCGCCTTCAGCTCCGCCAAGACCTGGCCGAGGGTTCGCTGGAACGAAGGATCGGCACGGTGCTTGGGGCTCGTCACCTTGGCAAGCAGCTCGCCCCGCTTCTCCCGAACGTCAGTGACCCAGGGATGGGCCGCATCCAACACGGCTTCGGCCTTGCCGAGATAGGCCGTGACCGGCCCGACCTGCTGCACCAGCTCCATCAGCTCCTCGACCTCGCGAACCAGGTCCAGACCCGGCCTTTGCGCAGCGATCTGGGCCGCGTCGTGTGGGAAGTTCTTGAGCTTGCCCTGGGTGTTGAACGCCTGCAAGGACTCGAGGAAGGCCTTGTGTTCCGCCAGCCTCTGGCGCCACTCGTCCTGCTCCTGCTGGGAGAGAATGGGTTTGGCCCACAGCACCAGGTCGCCCACCTGCGAATGGGCAATCACAGTCTTGTTCACCCGCTCGGCCACCCTGCCCTGGAGCTGCGTCACAGCCTCGTCGCGCTTGGCCGGGTTGACCACCAGCCCTTTGGGCACGGCGAGGAGATCGAACAGCTCCTGCAGCGGGCCGAGGGGGAGATCACGAGGACTCTCGAGGTGCTTGAAGCAGACCAGATCGGAGATGCCAATCTTCGCGAACTGGTCGACCGCCGCTGCGTCGAGCTTGCGCCCTGTGATGCTCAACACGACATCGCCGCTGTGTACCAATGCTGCCAGGACGACCGCCAGGAACTCGGGTTCGACGCGGAAACGTGCCCAGTACTCGACACCGGCCACATCCGAAATCAGCTCAGACCGGTTGACGACCTGGCCCTGGCCTTTCTGGGAAAGAAGATCGAGCACGTGTTTGGCGTATCGCGAGTTTCTCGGCTTGAGGCGATCGCCGTCCAGTAGTTCGAGGGCGTCAAGGACCCCGGTGCCTGCCTTGCTCTTGACGCTGCCGGCGATCCAGCGCAATGCGTCCTGGGCGGTATGCTCTCGGTTGTCACGGGTCACGACGACGCTGAAGACTGGGTAGTCCGGGCTCTTGTCCTCGAACTCCGGCGCCAGGCAGACTGAACCGGCGAGGTTAACGAGATCGCGAACGGTGGCGCGAGAAAGACCACCGGCAATCTTCCCTTGAACCACGTCGGCGAGGGCGCGTGCCCGGCCCTGGTAAACCACCTCGAAGGCGGTGGTCATGTGGTCGCGCAGCCAGCTCGTGAGCCTTCGGAGATGCTCGGTGGCTTTGTCCTCGTAGATCTTCTTGTTGCTTCCCGACGCCGTGGACGCCTGCTCACGAGCCCCGGCATAGAGCTTCAACGCCTTGTCGAAGTCATCGTCCCGACTTTTCAACCGCAAGAACACCTCATCGGGCTTCTTCTCGTCCTTGAAGTAGGGCGGGTCAAAGGGCTGGAGGAAATAAAGGTAGAAGTCCCTCGGGGGTTGTGCGGTTGAACGCTGGTTGGGGGCCCCGAAGAAAAGGTAACCACTTCGCCCCGCCTTGCGCTCTCGCCACTCGATCTCGTGCTCCCAGATTCGGTAGCCCGGTACGTACTGCGGCGCATCCGGGTCCTCGAGCACCACCCGCCTGAGCGCATCGAAGTAGTAGCGATCGAGCTGGTCGTCGCCCAGCGACTCGGCCTTCTTCTCGATCAGTGAGTCGAAGTCTATGTCCTTCTTGAGGTCGAGGAAGTACTGGCCGTTCTCCGGGTTGAAGCTGATGAACTGGCCGCTGACCGTCTTAAGGATCTCCTTGAGAACGGTCTCCACCATGGTCTTGAGGAACTCCGCATCGCGCTCCGGTATTGGCAGGAGAAGACACAGGTCGTCCCGCAGCTCCTCAGCCGTCGCCCCGAGCCGAGCATAGATGTCGCCAGTGGTCAGCCGGTGGACCGAGAGAGCTTGAATCAGGCGCAAAGCGGCCGGCCGATACTGGGGGCGGGTGAACGCCTGCTGGATTCTCGCCTCCAGCACGGCGCTTTTGTCGATAACCTCTCTGATCTCCGGCACCGAACGGAAGGAGGGGTTGTCCTGGAGGGTCTGCCAGTAAGAGTCGTAGGCGATCAGCCCAGGCTCATCCTCCGGGACCTCCAGATCAACCAACCGCCGAATGGCGCTGCTGAGCGTCTTGAGCACCTCCCGCTTCTCGGCCACGTACACCCGTTCGAAGGTGTCCAGGTAGGCCGGGTGAACCGGATAGAGGCGAACGAAGTCGTCGATCCTCTCGTTCATGGCGCCGAAGAGGGGTGCGAATTGAACGAGGTGCTCACGAATCTGCGCCTGCTGGCTCTCGCTTTTCTTGAGAAGGCGTTCCGAAACAACGTAGGCTACGTCCTCTCGGGCGATGCGTACCTGTTCAAACCGGTCCTTGACCCGGCGCAGAGCACCAGCCTCGAACTGAAATCGGGGGTTATCGAAAAGACTCTCCTGCACCCCCGAAATGAATCGAAACCGGGTTCCCTTGCTAACTTCGCCCAGTTCGCGAAGGAAACTCAAGTCGAGAACGATCGACTGATCTTTTCGGGATCGGAGGTAGTCGAGGAGCTCGTCGAGCACGAGGAGTAGGCCATGGTCGGGGTACTCCTGCTGGAAGGCCGACATCATCTCCCCAAAGGCGGCCTTGCTTTCGGGAAGGTCGTCGGTCGATAGGAACTGATAGGACACACCAAGCCCATCCAGCCCCTCCTCGAGCACGGCGCATAGAATGTCGCGAAGGGACATTGTCGTGGCGCCGATCTCGGCCCGGATGACCTTGAAGCGGCCCGCGATCTGCTTGGCACTCTCCGCGACCTTCTCATTCGTCAGGCAACCGGTCATGTCGGCATGCTCGGCAACCGCCGAGATCATCGCCATCAAATGGGACTTCCCCGTGCCGTAGTTGCCGACGATCATGAGCCCACGGTTATCGGTCGGCGTTTGAAACTGGAGGTGGGGGAAGACAAGGCTCCCGAGCTGATCCGCCATCCTCTCCGAGATCACAAAGGTCTCGACAAGGCGGCGGGCGTCGTCCTTCCGGTCTGCTTCCCTCAGCTGAACGACCGACTCGATAGGCTCAAACTGGATAAGATCCCCGTACTTCATGCGCTCTCCTGTTTACTGCCTTTGGAATTCTGCTGGGTCGCCAGAATAATTGCATCCGGCTGCATATATCTCCTGGCCTCTGGATGGCCAGGCTCCGCGTACGTGAGATTCGATCCGTCATAGCTGCCCGGCCACGCCACCACTAGGGTTCTGTCCCGCGATAGTCCCTGCAACAAACGCAGTGCGTCTACCGCCAGATCCGGGTCAAAAAGCAACTCGATGTTGTCGAGAGCTAAAGTGTCTCCTTCTTCTGATCGCAACAGCTCATCGACGAGGTTTGGGACCGAAATGGCACGCTGGCGTTTGGTGAGTTCAAGCAACCGTTCGGAAAGCTGCAGATTCAGATTGATGATCGGCCATCCCTTGGTCGCACAGACTTCGCGGAGCCCCGCGGTCTTTCCAGATTGAGATGGACCGACGACGAGCACCAGGCGATGGTAGAGCCCCGCCGCCTCAGAAACGCAGTCAACGATTCGATCAACAAGGGCCGTGTTCATTAACCTCTCATTACCCCCAAACAAGAACCTCGCCGAGGTGCCTGACGGGCCCGCCAGCCCATCGGGCACATCGTTGCGTTGCCAAGCGAACTCAAAGTGCTGGCACACCTTACGATACTCGCCAATCTCAAGACCGTCCTCACGGCGTAAGCCGTCTAACCATCGTAGCGCGGGTGCTCCTCTCTCGCTAGCGACAAGATGGTGATGCGGATCTCTGTGATTAGTCGCCGGTCTCTCCGAGGATGATCCGGAGCGCCGCCAGGCGATCACGCGCGATCGGAAGCACGCGGTTCACCGGAGGTTCGAGCTTGAGCTCCCAGTCTCTGCCGTCGGCTTGTAGGCGAAGAAGCCTGATGTGGGCGGGGTTGACGGCGTGCTCGCGGTGGATCCGGATGAATCCGAAGGGCTCGAACAGTGGCGCAACCTCGCCGATCGGCCTGACATCGACCAACGGTGTGCGTGAACGCAGGCGGATTTCGGTTTCTCCGCCACTGGCTCTCAGGAAGTACACGTCATCCGGGTCGAGAACCCGGTGCTCACTGCGGGAGATATGAATGAGGATTCTATGAGGTGCCATATCAGCGTTGTAGCACGACTTGGTCGCTACGCGCATGGATTGGTGGTACACCGCATGGGCTGGTGTTTTGGCTACCGCGTCAGGATCCGGTTGCGAGGGCTTGGTGGAGAGGTTGGTTCTCAGAGGTCAGGAGTTGAGAGCAGGCGTCTTTGAGGCGATATTCGAGATGTCGAAACGGTCGAGGTCGAAGCG
>SDBS01001493.1_pt1 | contig 23678 bp, 20 predicted proteins | sample 2277091 | NCBI WGS metagenome assembly SDBS01 (sample SAMN10404972, study PRJNA504765) | marine sediment metagenome | isolation source: marine sediment core GS10_PC15, 163 cmbsf | place: Arctic Ocean: Southern Knipovich Ridge | collected 2010
CAATACTCGGAATGTTGCTGTAGGAACGGTGAAGAAATCCACGGAGACGATATCTTTAGCGTGGTTCTTCAGAAATGTACACCAGGTTTGAGATGGAGGCTTGGAACGGCGTACCATGTACTTAGAGACGGTGGCCTGGCTGACAGTAATGCCGAGTTTGAGTAGCTCACCGTGGATCCTCGGCGCGCCCCAGAAGGGATTTGACTGTGACATGCGGAAGATCAGATCGCGGATCTCCTTGGGGATTTTCCGTCTTCCAGGCCATCTCGGTCGACTCTTCCATCTCCAGTACAGCTTGAATCCCTTCTTGTGCCAGCGGATGACAGTCTTGGGTTGGACTATTGATAACGGGTTTTTCCAATTGTCCCATAACCGCGAAAGGATAACCCAAAGTGCGCGATCCTTGTTCGTCAAACGAGGCTTTTGAGTATTGCGTTGTAGGACAATGAGTTGATGACGTAGAGCGAGGTTTTCCAGGGAAAGCGCACGGTGCGATCTCAGCGCCGAGATGAAGGTGCGTAGAAATAAGAATAACATGTGATTTATATAATGCGCGTATTACAGTAAGTGCAAGTATTGTAAGGTGGACGGAATATTTAGGAGGAACACCGGACGGAATGTATCATCATTATTTTTTTAAGCACATTATTAGGAATGTGGTGAGATATCTCAAGGGAGCATACAGACTGGGGAAAAAGCAATATATTGCCAATTAAGGAGCCGTTATTGCTATAAAAAGCAATATATGGCTAATTGAAGATTGGGCTTGACTTATCGTATAATCAGCAATATACTGCATGTTAATACAGTGAAAGGGGTGTAATCAGCAACAAATGACTTATAATCTGGATTTTTCGGTATCAGCTAGTACTCAGATCGAGGCTGCCCTTTGCAAGCGCCTCGAAAGTATAAGGCTTTCCCGTAACAAGACCCAGGCACAGCTTGCTGAGGAAGCCGGGGTCTCGCTAAGAACTGTCGGCCGGCTTGAGAAGGGCGAAGGGGTCTCTCTGGATACATTCATTCGGGTCCTGGCAGCACTTGGCATCCAGAGCAGTCTTGAAGCACTGCTGCCTGATCCGGCTGTGAGGCCGATTGATAGAGTCGGTATCGGCGGCAAAGAGCGCAAGCGCGCACGGCCGGCTCCCTCCAGTCCTGGCCGCCCGGTATGGTCCTGGGGTGACGGCGGGGACGATGATGAATAATGATGCACGTGTTGTTCTATGGGGAAGTGTGATCGGGGCTGTCACCTGGCTCGAGGACAGGGAGATCGGAGTTTTCCAGTACGCCCCGGATTTCCTGGGGAGCGGCATCGAGCTGGCGCCACTCATGATGCCGCTTGGCGAGTTTCCTTATGAGTTCCCGGCGCTTGCACGGAATACCTTCAAAGGATTGCCGGGATTGATAGGGGATTCCCTTCCGGACAGATACGGTAACGCGATCATTGATGCCTGGCTCGCTTCACAGGGAAGAACCGCATCCAGTTTCCACCCGGTAGAGCGCCTCTGCTACGTCGGCAGTCGCGGCATGGGGGCTCTCGAGTTCCTGCCATCCACACTCGGACCGCCGACCAGCAAGCGTGCGATAGAGGTTGTCAGCCTCGTCGACCTGGTAAACCGGATCCTTGGCGAACGTGCCGGTCTCGGTGGCGTTTTCTCCGGTGACGACGACCGGGAAGCTATCAACGACATTCTTCGAGTCGGTACCTCAGCCGGCGGAGCAAGAGCCAAAGCGATTCTCGCCTGGAATCCGGAAACTGACGAATTCCGCTCAGGCCAGATCGATGCTGGAACGGGCTTCGAGCACTGGCTCATGAAGTTTGACGGGATCACCGGCACTATCGATACAGAAATCAGCGCTCCGAAGGGCTACGGGAAGATAGAGTATGCCTATCACCTGATGGCCGTTGAGGCCGGTATCAAGATGACGAAGTGCCGCCTCCATCATGAAGGCGGCCGAAGCCACTTCATGACGAAGAGATTCGACAGGCATGACAACGGTGGAAAGCTGCACATGCAGTCTCTTGGAGCTATCGCCCACTATGACTACAGGCAACCTGCGAGCTATTCATACGAGCAGGCGGTACAGGTGATCCGTCGATTGGGACTCCCTCGAAAGGACATGGAGCAGCATGTGCTGCGCGCAATTTTCAATGTAGTCGGCCGTAACTGTGACGACCACGTCAAGAACATAGCTTTCCTCATGAACCGACGAGGTGAATGGCGCTTATCACCTGCCTTCGACATCTCCTATGCGTGGAATCCCAGTGGCGAGTGGACCAGTCGGCATCAGATGAGTGTGAACGGTAAGCGTGATGAATTCGATCGTAGGGATCTGCTCGCCCTTGCCAATGTTGCTGACATCAAGACGCCACGCGCGCACCAGATGATAGACCAGGTTATCGAGGTATTCCGCCGTTGGCCTGATTTCGCCGCGGAAGCTGGAATTTCCGATGAGCGGGTCAGGGAGATACAAGCGCGCCAGCGCACCCGGTTGAACGACTGAGAACTGATGTAACGCCTTTCTGATGCACCTGCGGACCGACGCCCTGGAACTGATCTTCTCCAGGGAGATCAGGGGTTATGAGAATGCACTGACAAAGATCACAGATCAGCAGATCAGGACCCTTGTCTCGATCTCGAACCTGGGAGGCGGGAAGCCGTTTTCACGCCGGTTTCTTGAATCCGTCGGAACGGTGCATGTAAATTCTGTAAGGAGCAGTCTCGAACGCCTGGAAAAACTGAAGATCATCTACAGGAGGAAAGACAGATACGTGCTGGTAAATCCGTTCTTCAAGACCTGGCTCCTGCACAAAGGATATTGATACATGACTGAGAAGGCATTTCAGGATTACTACCCGGACGACGTGAGCCACTGCTTCGGATGCGGGAAGCTCAACGAGAAGGGGCACCAGATCAAGAGCTGTTGGGACTGACCTGTTCGATCATGCGGCGGACCGTGTCGAGGTCGCCGGCCTTGACTGCCTCGTGAATGTCGCCTGCCTGGGCCAGTGCGACCAGTGCCACCGCCGCCAGAATTATCAGGATTATTGTAACGAAAAACAGGATTTTGACGCTTGCCATGGCGTTTACCCCCTCTGCGCGGGACCGTGAATGCGGGTCCCTGAGCCTTGTCGATATGTTAAACGTTCCACATGTTAAAAATTTAACATCACGGGCTGGGTGCGTCAAGTGGTTTCTGACGGTTTTATCAAGAATCCTTACTGATTAAAATGAACTAACTCTTGAAAAGATAGGCAGTTTCGTGTACAATGCGCTCGCGATCCTTGAATAATCCGGATGGAGGGGTGTTACGGTGTCAGGACGCGGCCCATGTCAACTCTGCCATCCGTTTCGTTTAATACTATCTGAATATTCCAGAGTGTGAAAACCGTTCAGAGCCTGCAGGTAAACTGCAGGCGATTCCTGGTGTCTGCCGGAAGGAGAGGTTAGATGAAGTCCTTGATTATTTCCGTGTTCATTGCAGCTCTTTTGTTTCCCTCTGTCCTTGAAGCGCAGGTATCCAGGATTCATTTGTACCGGGATGAGAACCGTTGTCTCGGGTATCATCTGCCGACAGAGCCTTATGCCAGCTTTGAATGCTGGGTGTGGATAGAGCCGGGTACAGGAGGCGTCGACTGCGCGGATTTCCGGATCGACCTGCCGAGTAATGCCGTCGTCACAGGGATTCACCATAATCCGGATCTCGGCACTCCTCCCGATCCACTGACTCCCTGGACATCACCTGGGACCTCGTGGTGTTTTTCTCCATGTCAGACGGACTGGTTCTGGATATACAGGCTCGATATCATGGTTCTCGATCTGGCTGTCTCGTATATCACGATCGCGCCTTATGAGCTGTCAGGTATTGTCGGCTCCAGATCCTGCTCCGGAGATCCTGAAGAGCTGTATCCAGGCGTCGAGTTCTGCATCAACGAGTACAGCGGCCCGATCACGCCGGTGTATCCCCGGATACAGACGGTGCACCTGGCCACCTATACAATGCTCGTAGCCGAGTTCGACTATCCCCTGATCGACCCGGTCTCGGCGGCTGATTTCTGGCTTCAGGAGCTGGAGTCTCCGGAAGGAACGATAGCAGCAGTTAGCGCGGTAATGCTCCCGAACTCGGACAGCAAGGTAATCATCAACTTTGCGTCACCCATGGAACACGGGCGCTCATATTTTCTCAATGCATCTGATTTCTGCAATGCGTGTGAATGCGGACCTTCGTGGAAGGTTTTCTACTTCAACGAAGGGATATCAACAGAGGAATCTACATGGGGAGCGGTCAAGCTGCTGAATAAGGATTGATCTGCTACGTTCTTTTTATACTGACCACAGGGACCCATCCGCTCAGGCAGACATGGTGAATCCCCGTCATTCATCGGTCCATTCAGCAGACAACGAGTACGTCCAGGTCGGCGCCACCGCTGTCAGAACTATCAGGATAACTGTAATGACATAATAACAATTACAAATAACATGGTGTTTGCTTTCTCTCTACGCGAGACCATGAAAGCGGGAAGATCGATGCCGGAGGGCTTCAGGAGCCCGTTTCCGGGTCGATGCCGAAAAGATCAAGACACTTCAGACAAGCTCGTTCAATCCCTGTAAGAATTGGAAAGCGTCACTCCACGGCAAATTACAGGTTGAAAACCACAAGAGAATTATGTTATAATGCCGCCATTCAAATCCAAAGCAAAGGAGGTGGATATGCGAGTTACTGGTACTGTGATATGCCTGGTGGCTTTGATTCTGTGTCTTCCCGTTGTGGGTAATGGCCAGATCATTTCTAACACCTGGTATTTCAACGACGGTCCCGGAACAGTCTATTGGTGGGGAGATACAGATCCCCAGCTGGGTCCGTTCTGGGAATGGATGGGCCCTGGCTATATAGCCCCTGGTGATACAGCCTGCGCCTATGCCGATGTCCTGATGCCCCCCCAGGAGTATTATGCTGCTTCACAGGTTGAAGCGAGTATGACTTACGTGGGCAATTATTGGGCGAAGATCTATCTTTCCAATAACTACCTCGACCACAACAATCCGGTTTATGCCGCGATTGGATATGGGACGCCTGGGAATCCGTCCAGTTTTGTCCAGGTTGGACCGACTGTGACAGTTAATGTGATCAACCTTACAGTTGGATGTGGTCTGCCGTACGTGTTCGATTTTGGCGGGCCGCACAGCATTAATCTGACAAATCAGGCCATCCTGATAAAGATCTGGACCACTGTTCCTCCGGGAGATGTTCATATTTATTGGGACTCAGAGTGCTGTCCAAGCGCGCTTTATCTCGGCAGCGAAGTCTCGGTTGAAACAGAAACCTGGGGAGCGATCAAGCAGCTGTATAACGAATAGGTCTGTTTATAGTTTCTTGATTACAGGAGTGAGATAGCCGAATGCGGGTGACTTGATTTAATCAAGGCGCCGTATTCGGCTATCACTTTTCAGTACGGCCCGCCCTCAAATCCGCGCCATTCCTGACGAAATCTATTATTCGGGATCGTAAATCCCCGCCGAAATGCCGACAATCTTACATGTTAAACATTTAACACTTTACATGCGGGGCGTCGGATGATTATCTATTAAACAAGTAATCAAACTTGATGGAGGTAGTCTTATGCGCGTCAAAGCCCTGTTTGTCGTTCTGTTCGTTATGGCCTTCTCGACCTCATGTCTTGCGCAGATCGATGAGTTTCAGGACGCCGCCCGCTCGGGTGACATGGAGAAGCTTGCAGAGCTTATTGCTGCCGATCCCGAGCTGGTCAACGCGAGGGATGAGGAGAAGGGCACAGCCCTGCATTCCGCCGCGATGAGGGGACAACTAGCGGCGGTTAAGTTCCTTATCGAGAAGGGCGCCGATCCCGGCGCGCGGAACAATGCCAACCAGTCGCCGCTTCTCTATGCAGGTTATACGAATTTCGTGGAGATCGTCGAGCTGCTGATAGACAGCGGCGCTGAGTTCGATTACTGGGATACGCGGCAGTACACTCCGCTGCATTTTGCGGCGAGGCAGGGGAGCGTCGATGTCGTCAAGCTCCTCGTCGAAAAGGGTGCGAAGTTCGATGAGCCCGGGTCCATGGGCAGAACGCCGCTTCATTTCTCGGCTCTCAACGGGCACACAGACATCGCGGTGTTCCTGGTCGAGAAGGGAGCGGATCTCGGGAAGGTCGACGATGACGGCCTGACGCCGTTCGCGATCGCGATGACCCGGGGGCATCCAAAGACGGCGGAGGTCCTGCTCAAGTCCGTATCGGGTCAGAACTTTGACAAAGAGACTCTCACGAAGTACGTGCATCTCGCCGCGGCGGCAGGAAGCAGGAGTCTCATCGATCTCCTCGCCGAGAAGGGCGCGGAGACAAACGGGATCGATGAAAAAGGCCGGACATTTCTGCACAACACCGTCATCGGCGGTCTGGATGATTTCTCCGGGATAGCGATCGCCCATGGAATGGATGTAAATGCTGTCGATAATACAGGCAGGACCGCCCTGTACTATGCTGTGAGTACTGGAAATGCCGATATGACGGGGCATCTGCTGGAGAATGGAGCGAACCCGAATATCGCCGATAAGGCCGGACGGATACCGCTTCATATAGCCGAGGACAATGTGAGGGAGGATATCGTCAAGGCGCTGGTGGCTGCGGGCGCTGTCGAGACGCCGCGGCCGGTATATCCGCTCTCTGGCGGTGCGGGCACGCTGGAGATCACCTATATCGCCAATGAGGGCTTCATGCTCGCCGGAGGCGAGAGGAAGATCCTCATAGACACCCTGCACGAGAATCCGTGGGCGTACGTCAATACCGGCGAGAGGATATTCTCGATGATCCTCGAGGGGAGTGCGCCGTTCGACGGGATCGACGCCTGCGTCGGGTCGCACGCGCACGCCGACCACATGATCGCCGCGATGCATGTGGAGTTGCTCGAGAACAACGAGCGCATTGTTTCCGTTTCGAGTCCGGCGGCATACGATTCGATGAAGATGGTCGCCGGGGAGGCATTTGCCGGTTTAGAGGACAAGGTCATCAGCGTAGATCCCGAGTGGAACGCGTTTGATGTGGTCGATGTGAACGGCATCGAATTCGGGTTCTTCGGGGTCAACCATGCCGGTCCCGGCCAGAATCCCTTCAAGACACTCGCGACATGCATCGATGTAGGCGGCGTCTATATCGCTCACCTTGCCGATGAGGTCGCAGAGACGAGCGAGGAATACTTCAAGTCGGTCGACCTGAAGAAAAGGGGCGTCGATATCGTCTTCGCCGACCGGTTCTTCCTCGCCGACTCGATCGGGCAGCATATCATGAGCGAGTATATCGACCCGCAGTACATCATCCTGATGCACCTGCGGACCGATGAGATCGATCCGGCATGGGAGGAGCTATCGCCGCTGTTTCCGAACCTGATAGTATTCCGCGACAAGCTGGAGAAGAAGATATTTGCAGTAAAAGAGGAATAAAATACAAAATCGGCTATAGTGCAGGTGCCCCAACGGCCGGGATACATGAGCCCATCCACTGAGGAAGACATGGCGTCTATATCCCCACCGCCAGGTCGGATAATCCTTGACAAATGTATATGTTCATAATATACATAAATTATGGATAAAGAAGACAGATTTCTCAATTGGGAAGGCTTTGACTGGGATGAGGGGAACCTCGTAAAGAACTGGGAGAAGCACGGAGTCTCGGCATCTGAATGTGAACAGGTCTTCTTCAATAATCCACTGATCGCCGGCCTGGATGAGAAACATTCGGATCAAGAACCCAGATATCACGCCCTGGGAATCACTGATGCGGGGAGGAAGCTGTTTCTCGCATTCACAGTAAGAACTAACCTCATACGGATCATATCGGTAAGAGATATGAGCCGCAGGGAGAGAAAGGTCTTCGATAAGTCATGAAGAAAAAGAAGATCCCGAAGTTCAAGTCGGAAGCGGAAGAGCGGGAATTCTGGGCAAAGGAAGATTCGGCGGAGTACATCGACTGGGAAAATGCCAGGAATGTAGTGCTGCCGAAGTTGAAACCGTCTCTGAAGACGATCTCACTGCGGCTCCCGGAATATATGCTGGCTGAGCTCAAGCTGCTCGCGAATAAGCGGGATGTCCCGTACCAGTCGCTTCTTAAGATGTTTCTGGCCGAGCGGATCGATAAGGAATTGAAGGCCAATAGAGGGTCGTAACGGCTTGGCCGCAGTAAATGTGTCATCGTTACACTAATCGTTGTTACAACAAATGGTGATATTTTTCAGGTCCTGGTTCCTGCACAAAGGATATTGATAAATGACTGACAAGGCATTTCAGGATTATTACCCCGACGATGTGAGCCACTGCTTCGGATGCGGGAAGCTCAACGAGAAGGGTCACCAGATCAAGAGCTACTGGGACGGCGACGAGACGGTCGCCGTCTTCGAGCCTGAGCCATATCACACGGCGATACCGGGGTACGTGTACGGGGGGCTGATCGCCTCGCTGATCGACTGTCACGGCACAGGCACCGCGGCGGCTGCCGGGTATCGCGAGGAGGGGCGCGACATGTCGAGCGATCCTCCTCTGCGTTATGTGACTGCCTCGCTGCACGTCGACTACCTTCGGCCGACACCGATGGGCGTGCCTCTTGAGATCCGAGGCAGGATCGAGGAGATATCAGGGCGGAAGGTCGTAGTGAGCGAGACGCTGTCCGCCAATGGCAAGATCTGCGCGAAGGGGCGGGTGGTGGCTGTCAGGATGCCTGAAGGTATGCTTCAGAAGTGAAAGCCATCTCTCTCTGGTTGACAGCCTTAAAATAAGACGCTTGACTTACACAAGAATATGTGTAATGCTATGTGTAACAGGAGGCAGGATAATGGCGACCAATCTTGCAATTGATGAAAAACTGCTTGCGGATGCACTGAAGGCCGGGGGTCTCAAGACGAAGAAGGCCACAGTCAATGAAGCGTTACGTGAATTTATTCAGCATCGCAGGCAGAAGAAAATACTGAAGCTGTTCGGCTCCGTAGAGTTCGACCCGGAATACGACCATAAGAAGGGGCGGACGAGGTAGTGAAAGTGCTTGTGGATACAACGATCTGGTCACTTGCGCTCCGTCGAAAGCGTCCAAAGCCGAAAGAACAGATTCTGATCGACGAACTGTCCGAGCTGGTTAAAGAACTTCGCGCGGTTCTTATCGGACCGGTTCGCCAGGAGATACTTTCCGGTATTCCAGATCCAAAGAAATTCGAGGTGGTGAGGCGGCATCTTGCTGCATTTGATGACCTGCAGATCGTCCAGACTGATTACGAAGAGGCGGCGCGGCTCTATAACACATGCCGCAAGAAAGGGATTCAGGGATCCCACGTTGATTTCCTGATATGCGCAGTCGCGATACGGCATTCAGCCGCTGTGTTTACAACGGACAAGGACTTCACAAATTACTCAAAGCAACTTGATCTGGAACTTCACAGACCGAGGAAGGGCTGATATGCGTGTCAAAGTGGGGAAATTTCATCCCGTCAGGAAGACCCTCCCCTCGCCACGCTCAAACGCCACCATCGCATGGCGGTCGGGACAATTTGTGGTTTACTCCCCCCTGCCTTTATCGATATCCTGACCAGCAAGACTCTCGCCAGACATTCAGGAGGTTTCAAATGCCCCGAACACGAGTACCGTCCGTGCTGACAGTCCTTCTCGCGCTCATCCCGGTCATGTTCTCTTCCTGCGGCGATTCGTCCACAGGTCCCGGACCGTCTCCCGAGCCGACCGGTGGCGGGGTCGGAATGTTCCGGGGAGTGATAAACATCTGGACCGGCGCGGACCCGAGCGCCGTGGTCTCCCGCGACTTCAACGGTGACGGTATCGGCGATCTGGCAACGGCCGACTATGCCGGATCGACGATTTCGATAATACTCAGCAGGGGCGATGGTACATTCCACGAAGCCGTCAGCATTCCTACCAGCATAACTCCGTATGCGTTGTGCTCGGACGACTTCGACGGCGACGGCGACTACGATCTCGCTATGGTAGATGCCGAACTGTCGGGCAGATCCACGGTATATCTCAATCGAGGCCGCGGAATGTTTTATGAGGCGGGATTATATCTGGTCGGCGAGAGGCCGAATTCGATCGTTGCGGCCGACTTCAACGGCGACGGTAACGTGGACCTGGCCTGTGCCCTGGGAGGAACGGGTTCAGTGTCGGTGATGTTCGGCGACGGAACGGGAGAATTCCCGCAGGCTTTAAGCCCCATCATCTCCAGTTATGGCTGCCGGTCCCTGAGGAGCGGTGACCTCGACGGCGACGGGGACATAGATCTCGTGACGGCACATCCTGACGGTAACAGCATCACTGTGCTGTTGAACTCTGGTTCGGGACCCTCCAGCTGGACCGGCTATGATACGGATACCTATCCGCACGATGTCGCGGTCCTCGACCTGGACAACGACGGCGACGGGGACCTTCTGGTCCAGAACGAGATGAATATGACCATCTACTACAACCAGGGCGACGGGACTTTCGGGGAGAGGGAGGAGTGGTACCAGGGCGGCTCTCCCAATCGCTATTCGCTCAGTGCGGGGGATCTCAACGGTGACGGGCTCGACGATCTCCTTCGGATACAGCATGACTTCGGTTCCTTCCAGCCCATGATCAACAACGGCAGCGGGAGCTTTCAGTTTTCCCCGGTCGCATACAGATTCGGCAGGGACAGCAGGGGATCATGCGTCGCGGATCTCGACGGTGACGGTGACAACGACATCGCAGTCGTGGATTACGAGGACGACAAGGTCACCGTGCTGCTCAATAACGGAAACGGGGAGTTTCCCGCCCTGGAGCGGATTAATGCGGGCAGCGGCGCCACCTCATTGTGCGCTCACGACCTCGATGGTGACGGGGATCCGGATATCGTTGCTGTAAACACGTATAGCAACACGGCTTCTGTTGCCAGGAACAACGGTGACGGAACGTTCGCTGATCCGGTCACTTTGACTACGGGGGCGGAGCCGAGATGGGTATGTGGGGGAGATCTTGACGGCGACGGGGATGTCGATCTGGTGACCGCGAACAGGCAGGACTCGAATATATCCATATTTCTTAATGCAGGTGGCGGTGTCTTCGCCGCTGCAGTGAACATCGCCGGTCCGTCGAGGTCTAACTCTGTCCAGACAGGCGACATGGACCTGGACGGGGACGCGGATATAGTCGTGTCGGGATACGGCGGGAGTTTGATGACATTGCTGAACGCGGGAGACGTCACATTCCCGGAAACGAGAGAGTATGTTGCCCGGGATGCAACATGGCTGGCACCTCCCGTCGATCTCGACGGCGACGGGTACTACGATCTCGTCGGCTGGGGTGATGGTTTCAATACGGTCACCGTAGTTCGGGTAATTCATGCAGCGACTTTCGATAGTCACAGGATATATACGGAGTCAGGGAGCGTATATGGGGTGGCCGTCAGTGATTTCGACGGGTATGGAGATCCGGACATCGCCTCGGCATGCCGATCCAGTGACAAGCTCTCCGTCCGTCTGAATCTCGGTGACGGAGTATTCGACGATGCAGTGAATTACCCTTCGCCAGGCAGGCCTTCCGTGGTCTGCACGGCGGATTTCGACAACGATGGGGACGATGATCTCGCCGTAGGGAATTACGAACTCAACAACGTCGCGGTCTATCTGAACGACGGCGAAGGTGGGTTTGAGAATGTCGCGAATTATTACACCGAGTATTCGCCTACGTCCATAATGGCCTTTGACGCGGACGGGGACGGCGATATTGACCTGGCCCTCTCGATTAACGGGCCTGTTGTGATCCTGTTCAACCTGTTGAACGACTGAGGGGGAGCAGGGAATAACTGACGGAGCGTTTATCGAGTCTGAAGTGGTTGTCCTGGAGACTGATGTTGGCGGAATGAGCGACCCCGATAATCCCCCTGATAGGTAAAACATGCGTTGACAAAACCTGGTATTGCTGATATAATATCAACGTTGATATTTGTAGCGAGATGCCGGAATATGTCAACATTTCATCCGTGGACTTACGGGAGGGTCACGATGATTGCCGAACGTCTCAGGCAAGCGAGGTTAGTAGCGGGAATGACCCAGGCCAGGGCAGTTGAAAAGTTATCAAGTTATGGATTTTCGCTTACAAAAGCAGGGCTTTCGAAATACGAACGTGGAGGCAGTATTCCTCCGCCAGCTCTTATGCTCAAGATGGCAAAGGTATACGAGGTCAAGGCGCGGTATTTTTTATATGATCCATCGGTTTCAGTAACATGGTTTGCCTTCAGGAAGCACGCTGCGCTCGCACAACGAAAGCAGGAAAGAGTGAAGGCTCTTGTATCCGATACGATTGCGGGCCAACTCTGGCTCATGGGGAAACTGTATCCCAATTGTGATCCCGGGTTCCCCGGGCCGATAAAGGTAAATAATGAAGAAGATGCCGAGAGAGCTTCATACTCGCTTCGAAAGAAATGGGATCTGGGGGATGCACCCATCGGAAGTGTTACGCAGACCATAGAGAGCCGATGTGGAATAGTATGTGAATATGATGTCGACAACGATGAGTTTGATGGCCTTTCCGGCCTTGCAAACGACCGATTCCCAGTGATGGTAACAGCATCAGGCATGCCCGATGACCGCAAGCGTTTCAATCTTGCACACGAAATCGGACATCTTGTAATGGACTGTGATTCGCTGGAGAATAAAGAGCAGGAATTACTGGCGCATCGTTTCGCAGGCGCTTTCCTTGTTCCTGCAAAGGTTGTCCGGGCGGAGTTGGGGAGAAAGCGCAAACACATATCATTTGATGAGCTGGCCGAACTTAAGAAAAAGCACGGCCTGAGCATGCAAGCCTGGCTGCGTAGAGCCTTTGACCTTTCAATTATCAGCCGCAATCGATTCCAGACCATGTGCATCGAATTCAGCAAGAAGGGTTGGCGAAAGCGAGAACCTGTCGAATACATCGGGAATGAAAAACCTGCTATATTGAGGCAGATGACCCTTCGCGCTCTGGCTGAACACATCATCACTCCAGAGAAGGCTGAATCTCTCTGTCCTCTCGAAGTTAAAGAGCAGACTGGTGTGGGGGAGAAAGCAGAAGGCTTCCGGTTATCCGCGGAAGAAATCCTGAGCCTGCCACAGGCTGAGAGAAAGAAAATCCTCAGGTATGCTGCTGAGATCCTGAAAGATGATTACGAACAGGACAGCGAACTCAATGCATTTGAAGCCTTTCAGGATGAGGAACAGTGATCATGGAGCCCCGATCATATTCACCGCAGCGTGGGGAAGTATGGCTTGTACGGTTCGATCCATCTGTTAATCCTGAGATAAAGAAAAACCGAAGAGCTGTTGTTCTCAGTGTTGAAGAGATCGGCATTCTTAATTTGAGAGTTGTTGTACCTCTTACGGATTGGAAAAAACATTATAAATTGTCTCCATGGATGATCCATATAATTCCGAGTAGTTCGAATGGTATTACAAAACCCGTTGCTGCTGATGCGTTTCAGGTCAAGAGCCTGTCTGTGAAGCGGTTCAAAAAGAGAATGGGTGCGTTGGAACCGGTCCTTGTTCAGGGGATTGCTGCGGCGATCGCATCGCCGGCCAGAACCCGAAGGTCAGGCCCACGCCTGTGCAGAACGCCAGTCCTACGATCGCCCATTCCATCGGCACGTGCGCCCCGAACGGGGCCACGATGCTCAAGATGTTCCCGATCCCGAACCCCACGGCCACACCGATCATCCCACCGATATTGCAGAGGATGACAGCCTCGAGCAGGAACTGCAGCATGATGCTTCGTTCCCTCGCGCCGAGCGCCTTGCGGATGCCAATCTCCTTTGTCCTCTCGGTGACCGAGAGGAGCATTATGTTCATGATACCGATACCGGCGACGATAAGAGCGACGATGCCTATGGCGAACCCGCCGGTCTTGACCCCGACGCCAGAGTCTCGGATCACTCCAGGGCCGGGTCACCCTAAATTACTTTTTCTCAAAAGAGACACGTACTACCTCAGAAGCACCATCTTTTTCGTCTGCACGAAGTCGCCGGCGATAAGGCGGTAGAAGTAGATGCCGGAGGATGCTGCTATTCCCCTGTCGTCTCTTCCTGCCCAGAAGACCTCAATTCTTCCCTCAGCCATTTGCCGATCGACGATGGTTGCGACTAGTCCGCCGTCCACACTGTAGACACAGAGTCTTACGTGCACGGCCTGCGGCAGGTCGAACTGTATTGTCGTGGCTGGATTGAATGGATTGGGATAGTTCTGGAACAGTCGGAACATGTCCGGAATCGGGGGATCTTCATCTTTGGCGAGGACATCATTCCCTGCCAGGAAATATGAAGGCTGTGTCTGATCTCCATCCAGGACAGAATCCAGATCCAGGTCCTGTTGTATCTCTGGCTTTTTATTGTGGACCACGTATCCATCGGCGACATAAGTATGGAAGGACTCTACTTCGAAGTTATAGACATTGACCGGTTCATTAATCGCTATAATGTAATCGATATCTATATCGCTGCCTTCGGTGTCGGTCAACGGATCGCCTGAGTCCAGTTCGCCGATTGATATCCACCTGTCTCTGCTCAGTACCCGATGAACCGGAGTGACTCTCATATATCCGTTGATTATGAGATATGCATCCTCCTTCGGATGATGGAGTGTCTCGCTGACCCTGTCGGGGATCATAATTCTGTTTGTCTCATCATAGGAAAGCACAAAGTCCCCGACCTCGATAGCCTCGATAGGCTTTTGCGAACCGTCGGCCATCAGGATCGATGTGCCGGACAGGAAACAGCCGGGGGTGTCGTTTTCAGGCGGCTCTGCGGTTATTGTCTCTGTCTGAGATATTTCGTACGTGCTCTCCTCTTCGCCGTCAGAGAGCTGCACGGCGAGATACCATTCGTCACCGGGATAAGTGGCTGAAGCAGGAACAAGCTGCTTATTGGCATATGCCGTCTGTAGAATGTCGTTTCTATACCAGTAGATCTCGGTTTCGGTTTCTGGATCATTATCCGCATCGATGAATTCATATCCCGCTGTCAGGTCATTTCCCGTCCAGGGCTGCAGGGGACAAAGCTGCACGTTTGCGGCAACAGGTTGTGAATTCAGGATCGTTACCGTCGGCGATGTCTGCTCCGTGCCGTACGAGAAGCCATCGTACGGCTTCACTTTAAAGTACCATTCCTGCCCTTTTACCGTGGCACTCGATGGAACGGTCGGCCCGTTGGATTCATAAGTGTCGTTCTTGTACCAGCTGATTTCGGACTGGTCGCTGTGGTCATCGCCATCGGAAAAATCGTAATGCGCGGTCAGTACGTCGGTTGTGTAAGGGGATCCCGGTGTAAGCAAGAGATTGCTTACCGTTGGCAGTGTGTTGATGAGTATCACAAATGAAGTATCAGTGTTGCCGTAGTCTTCATTGTCATAGGCCTGGACGGTGAAGTAGACGCTGTCGCCCGAAGCAGTTGCAGAATAATAGAGAGTCGTAAGGTTGTTGAAATATGATTGCAACTCGTCGTTTATATACCAGTGGATCTGGGAAAAGTCAGGATCGAATTCCGGGTGATCTGGATCGGTGAATATATACTCTGCCATAATATCATCATACGGATTAGCTATGGGCGCCGGTTCGATTATCAGAAAATCAACGAAAGGCAGTGAGTTTGCGATTATCTTTTCTGGCGAGCCAGCCCAATCACCATATTCGATGCCATCATTGGGACGAATCCAGAATTTCCACACTTCTGCCTTCTTCGTGGCAGATGGAGGCACGTCGTCCCAGTTCGTATACTGTGGTTGACTGATGCCGTCTTTATACCAGTAAGTCAATGAATGGTCGGGATCGCCGTTTGCATCGAAATAGTCGTACCGCGCGCCCAGCGGATCGGTAGTATTGGGGCTGGCAGGGAAAAACCGCAGGTTGCTGGTGACTGGAAGAGCATTGATCCTGACCGTGTAATATACGGTAGTGCCGTAACCATATCCGTCATAAGGCGTGACTGATAACTGCCATTCCTGCCCGAGCGAAGCATCCTCGGCTGGAATTGTCAGTACGCCGTCATAGGCAGGATCATGCACGTCATCTATATACCACATGATTATGCTGGAATCAGGATCGCTGTTCCCGTCACTGAATATGTAACTGCCGGTCAGGCCGTCGTCGTCGGTAGGGTAGGGGGGTGAGATAGAGACATCTGTCGCTTCGGGCACATAATTTCGGACTGCATACCGAAGATACCCGAGCGTCTCGACATAGTAGCTCATGTGAACATGTGGTTGGACGCTGTTGTCTATTGCGATGGAGACATCGTCATCCCCCAGATTGTTACTGGGATCAACCACCTCCGTCTGCCAGGTACCTGTATAGTATGCATGTTTCAGTGCTCCTGAGAGTGCCCCATCCGAACCATGGTACCCGATATGGAGGTAAGGAGCAAAAGGCTGAGAACCTGCAACGATTGAGCTGGCTGTTCCGATACCCGGCAGACTGTTTGAATCAACAGTCCACCATCCCCACGAAGTGCCGTTATATTGCGCGCATATCAGATTGTGGCTGCTCGGGATAAGAGGCACCTGACGATAACTTATGTAGACGTTATCATAGGAATCCAAAGAAATCGATGTTTCGGTAATGGAAAAATTAACATCGCTCCGGGGCGCGGTCAGAGTATGCCAGCCACCAGCGTCCTCGTATGTGTACTTTATGTTTTTGTGTTCGCTGTCAAAGTGACTGATATGAGAGTATTCGTCGCTGTCGAGATCGATGGAGGTGCGCAGTCCCACATCGCCACTGCTGGCCGCTGTCTCCGTGGTCCAGCTGACGCCGTTGTTGGTCCTCGCATACATCAGATTTCTGTACGTTCTGCGCCTGTAATAACTGATGCGGGGATAGTCGCTGCTGTTCAGGACAATATCGGTATACTCTCCGACATATTCGCTGACGTCGACTATTCGATATTCCCAAAAGCTGCCGTTATAGTGTGCATATTTCGTAAACTCGTTAGTATCATCGGAATAACTGATATGCGGCAGGTTATTGCTGTCAATAGCAATAGAATTGTACTGTCCTACGTCATTTTCACTGTCCACGACTTCCATATTCCAGGCAGAGCCGTCGAAGTAGATATATCTCAGATTTTCACTGCCGTAATCATAGTAGCTGATATGAGGACGGCCACAGCTGTCCAGGGCGATAGCGGTATACTGTCCCACCGTGCCGCTGATATCAACGTTCTCTATATACCATACGACTTCTCCATTCTGTGATGGATATCTCCCGCCTGCAATTTCACTGGTTGAAGTATTCCCGGGCGGTTTAGTGTAAATAGTAAAGGATGCGGTCAAACTCAGTGCTAAAACCAACAGGACCACTCGTATCGGTTTCATTTCAGCGTTCTCCTTATCACACCACAAGTTGCGGTAATACAGGGCAGTCCTGCATCCGCTCATTCAATCTATATTAGAAGTGGTTCTTTCCAGATGTGATCAGGATGAAATCGCAGTCCGATGTTCTTAAGTAAAAAACGATCCCCCGATTCGCAATCCGTGTGCATTGTAGCAGAGAAATGCAAGGATTTCAATCATGGAATTGAATGGTGCAATTGAGGTGATAGTTTGATGATGTGGGTTGTATAAGCGGCTGCCCGCTACTCGTAGGGCAGCGCTTCGATCGGGTTGAGCTTCGACGTGCGCTTCGCCTGCCGGTCCCCCGAAAGATGACAAAGCCTGTTGGTTGAAAAGCCTGACATACAGGAGTATAATGTCTGCCGTGGGACCCATCTGTTCTGCGTTTAATACTTTCAAAGGAGGGGTACGATCATGAAGAGACTTGCCGGTCTTGTTTTTGTCATGACGGCTGCAGCGTTTATCGTTATTGGATGCAGCAATGTCAATGATCCCGCCGGGGACGATAATTCAGAATATAGCGCCTTGTCGGCTCTTGCGAATGGAGACGGCATCCCGGCGAACGCCGTGTCGGTCGACCTCATCGCCTGCAGGACCGAGGATGTCGGAGAGGTCAGCTGCTGGATCAAGGGTGACAATCTGTTTGTCCTCTATTCGATGGACATGGGCTGGAAACTTGCGGAGACGCAGCTCGTCGCGGCTGCCTCGATATCAGATATCGATCTCACAAGGAACGGAACCCCAAAGATCGGGCACTTCCCCTGGAAGATGGAGTACGATACGCCGGTCGGCGAGTATCTCTATACAATTGCGCTGGATGAACTTGGATTCGACCATAACGGAGAGATGGTCATCGGGGCCCATGCTGACGTTCTGCATTACTCCGATGGCGGAGAGGTCGAGAGGGAAGAGGGCGCCTGGGCCTATGGGGTGCGGTTCACGAGTTTCGTAGAGCCTGAGTTTGCCGATATGGTGGAGAAGCCCGGATATTCAAAGGATGACAGCGGGTCGGATATCCTTCTCGAGAAGGGGGCCGTCGACAGCGGAAACTGGTCGATGTTCTTCAACGTTACCGGGTGGCAGATCACGGTCAGGGAACTTCTCATCAACGAGGTCTTCTATGCCGGCTCGGATTACTCAAGTTACTACTTTTACGATCAGTTCGTCGAGCTGTACAACACATCAGAGAACACCCTGTATCTGGACGGGTGCATCATCACGAGGAATTTCCCGTCCGATCTTTCCGATATCGAGGATATAGACTATGTCCGGGCGACATACGCATTCCAGTTTCCAGGTACGCCGGTCACAGGACGCGAGTATCCGATAGAGCCCGGTCAGCATATCGTGGTGGCGGCCGATGCGATCGACCACTCTTTGTATGCAGGCAACGCTGTCGATCTCTCTGGTGCCGACTGGGAGTTCTTCAATCCTCTCGGGAGTGACTGGGACAATCCGGATGTTCCCAATGTCGTGAGCATTCATCCCACAAGAACAACTGACTTCATGATCAACCTTAACTGGAACGCGATCGTTCTCGCGACGGGCGAGGAGTACTGGTACGAGACCTATACGAGTTCGGGATACGAGAAGATAAGGATCGCCATCCCCCTCTATACGGTGCTTGACGGTGTCGAGTATGCAAACACTGTGAAAAGTACCAAGCAGCTGACGGTGCGCCTGGATGAAGGGGTAGCCGGGCTCGGAAACACGAAATACAGCGCGCAGTCGGTTGAAAGGATAACGCCGGGACTCGATTCGAACAATTCGACGAATGATTTCCGGATCGTCGGGCCCCCGTCGCCCGGATACCAGAGCCCGTGATTGTGTGGTAGGGTAAACGTCTGAGAGTTATTCGTAATGCAGCGCGTCGATGGGGTTGAGCTTGGACGCCCTCCCCGCCGGCCAGAATCAACCGGAGCTGTAGTAGATACCTTCCGATGAGAACATCTCAGCGTACCAGAACAGCCTTCACAGCCAGTGACGAACCCGCAGTGCCACGCAGCCGCAGAAAATACAACCCCGAGGACAGGCAGGCCCCATTATTATCACGTCCGTTCCACTGGGCCAAATGCCGACCCGGCGCCACATATCCCAAATGCACTTTCCTCAAACATCTCCCTCTCACGTCATATACTTCAATGCTCATGTAAGCCGACACCCGGGTCTCGAAATAAATCTCTGTGGAAGGGTTAAAGGGATTGGGCACCAGAGATACTATCTGCAGCATCGCAGCTCCGGGCACATGACCAGGTTCTGGACCCTCCACGTCGGTCGTAGATGAGCTTCGCAACCCCAGGCTATGGTACATGCCCCCGGCGACCGCCATGAAGCCCTCGTTTGGCGCGGGGACATCGCACTGGCCATAGTCGTTCCGTCCCCAGGCCACGATCGTCCCATCCAGCTTAAGGCCCAGGCTGTGAGCATTACCCCCGGCAACTGCCATGAAACCCTCATTCGGCGAGGGGACATCGCACTGGTCATAGTCGTTCTGTCCCCAGGCCACGATCGTGCCATCCAGCTTAAGGCCAAGGCTGTGATACCCACCCCCGGCTACTGCCAGGAAGCCCACGTTCGGCGCGGGGACATCGCACTGGCCAAAGTCGTTGTTCCCCCAGGCCACAATCGTCCCGTCGGACTCTAGGGCAAGGCTATGGTATACGCCTCCGGCGACCGCCATGAAGCCCTCGTTTGGCGCGGGGATATTGCACTGGCCATCGTCGTTCCTTCCCCAGGCCACGATCGTCCCGTCGGATTTAAGGCCCAGGCTGTGATGCCAACCCCCGGCGACTGCCTCGAAGCCCTCGTTCGGCGCGGGGACGTCGCACTGGCCATAGTCGTTCTGTCCCCAGGCCACGATCGTCCCATCCAGCTTAAGGCCAAGGCTGTGACCACCGCCCCCGGCGACCGCCTTGAAACCCTCATTCGGCGAGGGGACATTGCACTGGCCATTGTCGTTCTGTCCCCAGGCCACGATCGCCCCGTCTGACTTATGGCCCAGGCTATGATAACCGCCCCCGGCGACCGTCTCGAAACCATCGTTTAGCGCAGGTACGTCGCACTGGTCATCTTCGTTTCTTCCCCAGGCCACAACCGTCCCATCCAGCTTAAGGCCCAGACTGTGCCAATCGCCCGCTGCTATTGCCAAGAAACCCTCATTCGGCTCAGGGATGTCGCACTGGCCATAGTAGTTGTTTCCCCAGACCACGATCGTCCCGTCGGACTTCAGGGCAAGGCTGTGAACATAGCCCCCGGCGATTGACACGAAGCCCTCGTTCGGCTCAGGGACGTTGCACTGGTTCCTGAGGTTCTGTCCCCAGGCCACGATCGTTCCGTTAGACTTAAGGCCCAGGCTGTGTTCCACGCCCCCGGTGATTGCCACGAAGCCCTCGTTCGGTGCGGGGATATTGCACTGGCCATAGTTATTCCGTCCCCAGGCTACGATCACTCCGTCGGATTTAAGGCCCAGGCTGAAATCCCAGCCCACGGTGACCGCTACAAAATCCTCATTCGGCGCGGGGATGTCGCACTGGCCATAGTTGTTCTGTCCCCAGGCCACGATCGTCCCATCCAGCTTAAGGCCCAGGCTGTGAAGATAACCCCCGGCGATTGCCACGAAGTCCTCGTTCGGCGCTGGGACATTGCACTGGCCATGGGCGTTGTCCCCCCAGGCCACGATCATTCCGTCGGACTTAAGGCCCAGGCTGTGTCCAACACCCCCGGCGACCGCTATAAAATCCTCGTTAGGCTCAGGGACGGCGCACTGGCCGAAGTAGTTTCGTCCCCAGGCTATGATCGTCCCGTCGGACTCAAGGCCAAGGCTATGAAGATAGCCCCCGGCGACCGCCACGAGACTATCAAGCGGCGACGGTCTCCCAGCGGCCTGAAGGCCCCATCCCACAATGGACCCGGTGGATTGCCCGTGTACGACACCCGTGCCGAAGAGGAATATATACAGACATATCAGACCCAGAACAGATCCATTTCGTCTCATGATGTCTACCCTCCTTCGTAAAGAGATTGCAGTGTTGACCCCTACCCGGAAACTGATTCAGACAAATGCAATAATCAATAGAACCAATCGTATCGGTTTCCTTTCAGGGTCTTCCATATCACATGACGAGTTGCGGCAATGCGGGGCACACTCGCATCCGCTCTGTCGATTTATATTAAAAGTGGTTCTTTTAAAGTAATGAACGATTCCCCGATTTGCAATCCGTGAGCATTGTAGCAGAAAGATATCAGGATTTCAATTGTAGGCTTTTAAAGCGTTGTGGAAAACCGTCGCTACTCGTAGTGCAGCGCGTCGATCGGGTTGAGCTTCGAGGCGCGCATCGCCGGCCAGAACCCGAAGGTCAGACCCACTCCGGTGCAGAACGCCAGCCCCACGATCGCCCATTCCATCGGTACGTGCGCCCCGAACGGGGCAACGATGCTCAGGATGTTCCCGATCCCGAATCCGACGGCCACACCGATCATTCCCCCGATATTGCAGAGGATGATCGCCTCGAGCAAAAACTGGAGCATGATGCTTCGTTCCCTTGCGCCGAGCGCCTTGCGGATGCCGATCTCCTTGGTACGCTCGGTGACTGAGACGAGCATGATGTTCATGATCCCGATACCGGCAACGATAAGCGCGACGATACCGATGGCGAAGCCGCCGGCCTTGATAGGGGCCGTCGCATCGTTGAAGGTCCTGATGTTGCTCTCGTTGGTGAAGATCGTGAAATCGTCCTCTTCGTGAGGCTTCAGCCCGCGCTCCCTGCGCATGACCGCCCTCGTCTCGTCGATCGCTTTCTGGAGAAGCTCGGGCGTCCTTGCCTGGACGGTGATGTTCACCGATCGTATCTGTCCGTCTGCCCTGCGTACTCCATATATCTTTTTAAACGTCGTTACCGGGATGATCAGGTACTGGTTGAACCTCCCGCCCATCGCCGAGCTCTTGTCCTCCAGTACGCCGACTACGGTGAACTTGCGTCCGTCTATCTTGACAGTCCTCTGCAGGGGATCGGTCCATGGGAAGAGCTCCTCGGCGACGCCGTACCCGAGAAGTACGACCCTGCGGCCGACACTGACGTCCTCCTGCGAGAGGTTGCGGCCCAGGTTGACATAGTGAGTGTTGTTCGGCGCGTATTCCGGTGAGCCGCCGCAGATCATCAGGTTGTTGTTCGTCTTCCTGTCGCGGAAAGAGGCGGTGTGGTTGTAGCCCCACATCTCGGGACCCACGAGGTCGACACTCTTGACGTTTTTACGGATCGCCTCGGCGTGATCGGTGGTTATAGGACGCCGCGCCTGGATCTTCCGCCATTCCTCTTCGCTCATCGCGCCGCCGGCTGCCTGCTTCTGCACCTGGAAGGTCTGTGTGCCGAGAACGCTGATCTCTTTTTCTATCGATGTCTGGATGACCGAGATGCCCGTCATCACGGCGATGATCGAGGATACGCCCGCGATGATGCCTATCATCGTCAGGAACGACCTCATCTTGTGGGCCCTCAGCGCCGCGAGCGCCATTCTCAATGCTTCCAGAAAGTCCATATCCTTTTACCATGCTCCTATTCGTACGACAGCGCGACGACCGGGTCGAGTTTCGCCGCGGGCATCGCGGGCAGCAGTCCCGATACGATTGCCACCGCAAATGATACGAAGATCCCGACGAATACTATCGGCAGCGACAGCGATGCCGGCATCATAGTCGCGTTTATCAGCGCCGCTATCCCGTATGATAACAACAGTCCGATCAGCCCGCCGATCGTGCAGAGGCAGACCGCCTCGAAGATGAACTCGGTCAGGATCATCCTGCGCCTCGCTCCGACAGCCTTGCGGATGCCAATCTCGCGCGTCCTCTCGGTAACAGAGACGAGCATGATGTTCATCACGCCTATTCCGCCGACAAATAGCGAGAAGCTCGTGATGATGAATCCTATCAGTATCACGACGCCCATTACGTTGTTGTATGCGTTCATCAGGCTGTCCATGCTGTTTATCGAGAAGTTGTCCGGCTCGGTCGGTTTAAGCTTGCGGATCTTGCGCATCTCGCTGACCAGTTCGTAGCGGAATGCCTCGAGCTGCTCCTGGCTCGGCGCCTTGGCAGCGATGTCGAACTCACGGTTCCTGCTTCCATACGCCTTAGTGAAGCTCGTTATAGGAATAGATAACCTCCGGTCTAAATTGGTCCCGCCAGAGAAACCGCAGCTGCCCTGGGATACCATCACACCGATGACACGGAATATATAGGGGCCTGTCTTGATGTCCTAGTTGAGGTGATCGGTGTACTTGAAGAGTTGATCGCATATCTCGGGCCCGATT
>SDBS01001494.1_pt1 | contig 23659 bp, 50 predicted proteins | sample 2277091 | NCBI WGS metagenome assembly SDBS01 (sample SAMN10404972, study PRJNA504765) | marine sediment metagenome | isolation source: marine sediment core GS10_PC15, 163 cmbsf | place: Arctic Ocean: Southern Knipovich Ridge | collected 2010
CTGTACCTCTGTTCAGGTCTGTACCTCTGTTCAGGTCTGTACCTCTGTTCAGGTCTGTACCTCTGTTCAGGTCTGTACCTCTGTTCAGGTCTGTACCTCTGTTCATTTGTTCATGTCTGTACGTCTGTTCAAGTATGTGCCACCAATCAACAAAAAAAATGTTTTTATGTTTATGTCTGTACGTCTGTTCAGGTCTGTTCATGCTTCTTCTTCATCCTCTCCTGTAGTATCTACTTCTTCATCCAATAATGGATCGTCACCTTTATGCCAATTATCATCTCTGAATTGTGCCATTTGTGCTTCAAGTTCAATAAGTAATGTTTCTGCCCATATCACAAATTGGTTATGATAAGTTGTACGATCTTTCATCCCTTCTTTTCTATTTGGTGGTCTTGGTACTACCTGCAAAAATGAAGGTTCTTTTAAAACCTCTTGAATCATTTCTGTATGATCTAATGAATTTTCTTTTTGGCATAAAATACAATCCCATACTTTATGATATGATTGTCCACTAACCAACCCTTCAATTAATGGTACTATTACTTTGAGAATGCTAATCTTATTATAGTCTATTTTTTGTTTGCAGTGTTTACAAATTACTAATAGATTTTGAGATGACTTCTCAGCATACACTTGATTAGAAATTGTAACACGATATTTTTCTGGTAATAAACCATTGAGTGCGTACAATGCACCAATGCATGAAGTATAATTTTTCGTTTTGAGGGTGACTAAAACTTCTCTGCGATATGTAATATAGGCAGTATTGATATCTGGAAGACGTGCCTGTGGCATGGTATAAGGCTGCTCGACTGTTATATAAAAGGGCTTTCTATTAGTAGTGATTAGTTAGTATAACTATTTGTTCGTGGGCTGACTTCCTTTCATATGTTAGTATCAAATTTGTTCTGTTATGCTTTATATCCAAAATGTATAATAGATATTTTACGACTTAGTGGTTTGATAATCTTATCTTGATTAATTTGTTCTGGTATCTGGTCCAAATACCCCACCTTATTACATTAGATCTAAACTATCCTTTGAAGACTCTAAACTATTCTTAGAGTGTACCAAACTATTCTGTCATTATACACAACTATTCTATTATGATACATGTGACATAATGTCAAAACTCTTTATATAGTGTTTGTAATTTGTTACAACGTAACATATATTAGTCTTATATAGATTCTATATATCTATGAATCAAACCACAGAAACAAAAAGCCATAAGGCAAGTTTAACACCTTCTAGTGAGGGTTTTTCCGCTTATGGTTTAAAACTGGTTAAGAACGCATCAATTTTTTTAGAGGATGATGTGTACTTTATCAGACATTATCAAACTATCATATTCGCATATGATAGAAAAAATAACAAAGTCGAATGTGATTGGAATTGTTCTCCAACATCAGACAGACAAATACGAAACGCATTAAGTTTTTTTAATCTTGATGCAAAAAATACCATAAACACCCACGAAGGTGAAAAAAATAACTACTCAGGGAGTTATGAATAAAAATGTCTGACAGAATAACAGAAAAAATGTTATACATGAAATTGTATAATCATAACGCATACACCAAACACCCATTAGATATTGATTCTTTGGGTGCAGGTGGTGGAATGGGTGACCACTTAGTATTTTTTGGTACTCAAAACAAACTAGGTCCACTTATGACAAAATCCCAACTATGGGATCTAATTGGTGGAATCGGTGATTATGAATACCAAACAGGAAGACAACGAACACACCCGATCCATATTTGGCAAGATGAATATAAGCGAATTGATAAAGGTGGAAAAATCGATTACGGTTTTTCTTACAACCTTGCAAAAAGTGGAATCAAAGCCAACATAAAAAACGCAATAGGAGAGCATCAAAATTGAGTCATCAACATAGAATTGTTAAAGCCTACTCTTATTTTTTTAAGAGAGAAATAACTTACTGTGTAGATTGTGAGGTTGTATTAGATTGACTTGTAATTGTGAGTGCCACGATCCAACCGTAGGATATAACGATCCAGAATTGCATTGTATGGATTGCGGTTTAGATGCTGCAATAAAAAGGAGATTTGGAAATTGACTGAAGAACTTTCATATAAAATTCAATTTCCAGAAATAGAGATTGAAGGCATACATGCCAAAGATGCTATACTTTCAGCATTGAAATACTTTGCAAGTCACACAAACGAAGTCCAATGGAGTGAGGTAAACAATGGATAAACGATCACGACTTCAAAACATTTTTGATTTGTATAATCAATGCATGAAGATCGGATCAGAGGTAAATAACTAATGTATCACATGGAACTAGAAGATCAAATAGTACATGAGGGTGATTGTGATTGTATAGAGTGCACACATACAAAAAAATGCATTGAAGCAAACGACAAATCATTTATTGAAATATGTATCTGTGAGGTGGACTTATCATGAGTCAGGAAATAATTAGAACAAGTATTTTATCAATCGGTGAAAATAAAAATGCACCTAGAATTTGGCAAGAATGTAAAATTCTAGATAAAGCAGGTTTTAAAATTGGTCAGCCAATTAGAATCACATACTTAGAAAAATCCATAAAAATAACTGTAGATTCAAACGGTGATCATATTGTATCTAAAAAAAGAAATATTCCAGTAATTGATATTAACAATCAAAAAATCTTAGAAGTTTTTACACTATCAAAAAAGGTCCAAGTTATTATTAGATTTGGAGAGATTGAAATTAAAAAGACTTACACAGATAATAAAATTTCTGAAAGACTAAACGATGATTCATGTGCAAGTGTCTTTAGTGGTGGTGGAATACTAGATGAAGCGGTTAAAAAATCAGGATACAAATCAAAATGGGGAATAGAATTTAATGAAGACTATGCTAATGTTTGGCAATCAAATCATAAAGGGACTATGCATAATTGCAGCATTTCAGATATAGATTATGATCTTTTAGAACCTGTGTCACTACTTACAGCAGGGATACCATGTGAACCATTTTCAATCGCAAGACAGAACCAACCCGATCAGGCATTTCATAAAAACGAAAATTTAAGCATGTTAATATTATTTGTAATAAAAAAGATAAATCCACGAACTATCATACTTGAAGAAGTACCACAATATATCAAATCACAAATTGGAATGGCTACCATTGAAACATTAAAACAAATGGGTTACAATGTAGAATGTAAACTGATAAAGGGTACTGACTACGGTGAATTAACTCTTAGAACAAGAGTTGCAATAATAGCCACTACACCACCAAACAAGCCAAAATTTCCAAAAGAAAATCCTATTGATAGAACAATGAAAGAAATTCTTTTAAAACCAGACGATCCAGAATGTGAATGGTTTACAAGAGAAACAAAGTCATGGATATTTGAACATTGGGACACACAAAAAGCAAAAGGAAATTCATTTGTTTCTCAACAAATCACTGAAGAAACAACACAGGTTCAAGCAATAACAAAAAGATACTTCGCAGGTCAGGGATCTAATCCAGTGGTAAAACATCCAACCAGACCAGATACTTTTAGATGGTTAACACTTTCAGAGGTTAAAAAATTAATGGGACTTTCAGAGGATTATGACTTAGGAAAAGGCAAGACTTTAGCAGGTGAAATTATGGGACAAGGTGTACTTGTTAAAGTATTTGAAAAAGTTATCATGGAGAATAAAAATTGACAGAAAAAATTAAGTGTTGGATATGTGAAAAAACAACAATAAACTTCATAAAAGATACTTGTTTAAAATGTCTACCAACTTTTACATTATCAAAAGTTTACAGAAAAACAAAAGACTTTAAACTAAAATGTAAAATCGCTAGAGAATTAACTAGGAGAATGAATAATGACTAAGTTAACAGAAAATAAAATCCCTTCAATAGATGAGGTAAGTATCATAAAAAATGGTAGGGGATTGAGGATACAATTTGGTAATAACACACACTTTGTAGATAAAAGAGATTTGTTTAATCTTCCTACTTGGAATGATAGGGATGATAATAGAAAAGAAAATCTATCAAAATTAAATGAAGTTGATACTTTGAAAAAGGAACTTGAATCACTTAGAAATGAATTACAGACTGATTTTAATCGTACTAGTCAAATTGGAAAATCAAAAGAAGAAATTGAAAAGGCACAAAAAAGACTTAATGAAATAGCAATTAGAATGACTGAAATACATACAACATTAGGAGATCTATAAAATGACTGAAATATTTGAAGTAAAACTATACAAAAAAGATATTGAACAAGTGGTAAAATCAGTATCCACATTGGCTGAAGAATTGAATCTGCATTTTGATGTTGAAGGTATAACTCTAAGATTAATGGACTCTGAACATGTGGCATTATTGGATGTAAGTATGCCTAATTCTATGTTTGAAAAATACAAGGTTGAAAGTGAGTTTGATATTGGAGTCAGGGCTGAAGAATTTGCAAAAATGATTAACATGTTTGATAATGATTCAAGTATTACCATATCAAACAATGAAAAAGGATCGTTGATTTTATCAAATAGAAATGAAAAATATACATTAAGAACAATCGAAACAGAAAAAGGTGATAACCCACTACCACATCTAAACTATGATGCCAAAGTAGATTTTAATCAAGAAATTACCACTAAAGACTTTATCAAACAATTACAAAAGATTAAGAAAATTTCTGATTATGTTACTTTTGACACTACAATGAACAAATTCACTATGTCTGGTAAGGGTGATATAGGTAATGCTGAAGCAAGTTATGAACGTGGGCAAGTTTCAATTAATGTAAATGATAGTTATAGCACTACAAAGTATTCTTTAGAGTACATACTACCATTCTTAAAAACTGTGAAAGATCAACCAGTAACATTAGAATATTCAGTAAGTAAACCATTAAGATTTGAGATAAGACTATGCAACATCGGAAGACTTCATTTCTATCTAGCACCAAGAGTTGAGGATGTAGATTAATTGACTTGTAATTGTGGTGGACCTTTAACAATAAAATCATTCTTTGTTTCTATTCTACAGAAACTAAATCTTATTCCAAGTCTTCAGTGTAGGTGTGATCTAAAATGAGATTAGAGAGTAAATCAAGCAACATAAAAAGATTGAATGAGATCCTGGAAAAAAGTAAGATAAGTGACCAGTTAAACGAAGTGGTAATATCAATTATCGAAGCAATAGAAAAAGATGATTTTTTACTTGCAACGGATCTTTCATCCGTAAAATCATTGGTAAGTGGTTCAATAAGAAAAGAACATGCTGATTATCCATACAGAGAGCATAGTGAATATAATGAGAAACATTTAGGAAATTCTGTTTATTCAATATTAGACGGAATACATTTTGCATACTCTATGAGATCTGATAAAATGCCTTCAGGTATGATGATTATTTCATCAGGTGGTGTAACTCATGGTGGTAAGATTACTGAATTAGAACATCCAATAGTACAAAAAATCAATGCAGAATTTAAAAAAACTCAGGATGAATGCAATAGGAGATGGAAAAAATAATGGCAAAAATACAATACTTACCACGAAAAAATTGGTCCAAAACAAAAAGAGATGTGTTTGAAAAGATTGTAGAAATTGTAGAAGAATTTCAAAGACAGAGTTATAGAATGACATTAAGACAGTTGTATTATCAATTAGTTTCTAGGGACATCATACCAAATCATCAAAAAGAATATGCAAAACTTTCCACTTTGTTAACTGAAGCAAGGATGTTTGGGCTAATTGACTGGGACTTTATAGAAGATAGGATAAGAGTACCAAAAAAACATGGTGAATGGGATGACATACCAGACATTGTTAACTCTGCTATTGCTTCTTACCGTAGGGATAGATGGCAAGATCAAGATAACTATGTTGAAGTTTGGGTAGAAAAAGATGCATTGTCAGGTGTACTACAACCAATTACAGAAAAGCACCATGTTCACTTGATGGTTAATCGTGGTTATAGTTCTGCAAGTGCCATGCATGATTCATCATTACGATTCAAAATACAAGAACGAAAAGGAAAAACCACTTACATACTTTATCTAGGAGATCACGATCCTAGCGGAATGGATATGGTAAGAGATATCCAAGATCGTATGGAAATATTCGGTTCAAAGGTTGAAGTCAAAAGAATTGCCTTGAACATGGACCAGATAGAAAAATTCAATCCACCACCCAACCCTGCAAAAATAACAGATCCAAGAGCAGCAAAATACATTGAAGAGTTTGGTGCAACTTCATGGGAATTAGATGCTTTATCTCCAAAGGATCTTAACATCTTGTTAGATAAAGAAATTCAAGAACTTATGGACATTGACAAATACAATTACTGGTGTAGACTTGAACAATACGAAAAAGATCAACTAGTAGAGATTGCAGACACAATAGACATAGAGTCTGTAGATGCTACAGAATTACCAGATAATGAGGATGAAATTTAATGGAAAAAGTAGGAGTTTGTGTTTTGTGTGATAAGGACATTGAGTATACTGATAATGCAGTGGTAGGCAAACAATCAGGTGAAATGGTACACTCAACTTGTTATACGACTTGGTTAAAAGAAAAAATGAGAGGTAAAGATACATGACTGACTTTGAAAGCGAAATATTAAAGTCATTAACAGAACGTGGAATGTTAGAAACCAGATTCAATAAAGAAACTAATGAACAAGAATTATGTATAACTGACTTTGGAATAGAAATGTATAAAGTATTAGAGTTTTTTGTCAAGGTAGAAAATTGTGAGTGTGGACATCCAATGTCAATTCATAGAACTCAATGGGAAAATGACAGAGCAAGAGTATATTCTTTTTCATGTAGAAATGTTAGTTGTGAATGTCAGGTGGTAAGAAAAGAATGACTTGTTACGAATGTGAAAACTATAATCATGTAGATTGTAGAAACGGAATGATAGGAAGGGATGGAAAAATCCAGGTTTGCAACTGTGCAACATGCATTATGAGATTAAAAGGTAGGAGAATTAGGGTTGGACAGTAGGATAAATCAAAGAATAGCAGATCAAAATGCAGTTGAAATGCGATATATTGATAATGAAACTATGCAACTTGAATTAAGAAACTTTGTAAGAAACAAATTTTCTGTGTATCTTTTCTGTGGTCAGCAAGATTATTGTACTCTAAATGTTGATGCCGATCCACGTTCAAAGGCAAATATGATTATGGAAGGTCTTCAATTCCTAGAATCAATACATGATAATTCACTTGATGTTCTCATATGTGATCCTCTATTCGTTTTCATCGAAGATGAAGCATTGGATGTTGAAGGAAAAGTCATGAATGGATTTTATAATGCAAACAAAAAGGCATGGGAAAATGCCATGAGAAAATACGGTTTATCAGAAGACATCATACAACAATCAATGAAGTCAGAATTATTTGGTCACAATATGGAACTTCAAAGAAAATTATATGATAAAGTCAAAGAAGGTGGATGTGTAATAACAAAACGTGGTTTGGCAAATTGTAATACAATGTCCAAAATACCACAATTATTCTATGTATATGATTCAAGACCAAGTGCACACATAGTTAGATTTGACTGGAAAGACAGTGATTATAAAAATTCTAACAGACTAAAAAGGAGATTGATATGATTAGAAAGAAAATCCAAATAACAATTACACTTGATAAAGTGGTAGTTGACAAAGTAAAAAGATACATTAAATCAAAAGGAATTTCGTTTGATGATTATGTTAATAGATTAGTAGAAAACAGAATGAAATTCATTGTAACTCAAAGGAACAATGCATTGAAAACGTATCAAGAGAAAAGGGAGAATAGAAGAATATGAAAAGGAATGTTCTACTAACTCTTGAACAAAATACCCTAGATAAAGTAGCAAAGTTGGGTAAGAAAAAGAAAAGATCCAGAAAAAATATGCTTGAAACAATTATTGAGGATGAGGTTAACTAATGCCATACAAAAACAGAGAAGCAGAAAATGAATGGAAAAGGAAAGATAAAATTAAAAATCCAGAAAAATGGAAGAAAAAAACTAGAAAGGAATACTTACAATTCATAGAAAAATGTAGAAAAGATCCAGAAGTATGGAATAAAAAAATGGAAAAACAAAGGGAAAGCAGAGGTACTAATAGAATCACAGTTAATCATGGTGGTCTTGGACACTCAACATTAAATGCAACACCTAGTTTCACTGGTGGAGAATACAATCACATTGTAGATTTAAGAAGGAAGTATAAACTTTGACTAGAAACCAAGAAATGATAGACAGTATTAGAGATTCAAAGTATCCATTAATGAAATTAGTTGCAGGTGAAATGAGATATGAATTAATGAAAGCACTTGAATATAAAAACAAGGGATACACAGAACTCCAAAATGATATCGGTGTTGATCAAACTAAAAGTTTTGCATTTCATGTAAAATTATTAATAGAATTTAATATCATTCATAAAAATACTAGAACTAGAACTTACAATTTAACAGTAAAAGGATTGAAGTGTGTTAAAGGTGCAAAAATAGTTAATGAAGCGGAGATGTTTATTTGACTAAAACAACTATAACAATGCAAGATGGTGACTGGACAGTTATACTAGATGCCATTGGACCTTTTACAGAACATGATGTAAGACTCAACAAGATCTTTATGAAGATAAAAACAGAGGTATTTCCAAATGAAAATTGATTACATAATTGTTATTGTAGCGATGATTGCTTTTCCTGTATTTGGTTATATTGTTGCATCGTTATTTAGTTATTTTATGCTTGGTAATTGTGAAATTGAAAATGCTAGTGAAGATGCACTAAAGGCATGTAATTCTCTGAAACATGCAGCCATGATCATGATGCCTTTACTTCTTGGATTATTTGGTGTTATGAGTTTTGTTCCTGTAATAAAAGAATTAAGAAATACAGGTAAACGTTTGAGGGATCTATAATGAGAATAAAACCTGGTGACAAATCAAAAAGAAGTGTTGATAATAATTGGTGGACAGAGTATTCTTTGTTCAAGTTTCTCTGCAAAACCTACCACTTTAGACCAAACTGTGACATAGCAGCAACGGAAGCAAACAGTCTTTGTGACTATTATTATGATAAAGAACTTAATGCACTCAAACAAACAAAGTGGAAATTCCCTAGAAGTAAGAAGAGATTGAGAGGATGGTTAAACCCACCTAACAATGAGATAGGTAAATTTCTTTTGAAAGCATACGAACAATATGATAAATTTGGTATACAGACCATGATGATTGTACCTTCTAACGTTGAAGGAACTACTTCATGGTGGAAAGCAGTAGAAGATCCTATTGATCGTGGTGAAAAAATATTCTTTAAAGCAATCAAGGGAAGACCAAGATTTTTACTGCATGGAAAAAGAACTTTTGATGACAAAGGTAATGAATTAAGTTCAATCAATGCATACAAAGTCGTCATATTTGGTAGGAGAAAAAGATAGACATGTCAAACTTCTTAAAAATTATAAAAGAAAGATCTGGATTAATAATTGGTTTTGGTATGATCTATACAGTAGTTTTACTATGGATAATGATAGGTACTGGAATAAAAATATGACTGAATATCTAGCAATTATAATAATAGTTTGTATGATAGGTATTTTGGCAGGTATTGGAATTTATAATAATTGGAGAGATAAAAAATATCCAGATATCAATCCTGAATTTGATGAAAATTAAGATAATTCTTTTATACTTCATATACAATTTCTAAATCATGCATAGTGGACCAACAAGCGATATTGAAGATCATGCACATTTAGGAAGACTACCAGTTGGAATACATTATGCACATCCTTCAACCACACCACAAAAAAGATCCAGGTCCAAAGTCAAAACAACAAAGAGAAAACAAGAAAATAAAATTGATCGTATTTTAGGTTCTAAACACAGGAGAATATAATCATGGGTGCTGCTGTGAGAATTGTTGATGGTAAAGTTGTAGCAGATCCTTTTCCAACTGTTCCAGAACATCTAAAAGGTAAAGTTGCAGTAAGTCATAGTATACCAATTACATATGGAGATAATCCATATAGAGGTAGTGATAGTAGGTTTCCAGTCTTAAAGGCAACAAAAAAACGTAGAGGAACTACTAGAAGAATGCCCACAAGTATAGAAGGTAGAACTGCAATAACACATAAAAAATCTGTACTTGCTGATTCGACTAAAAGGCGTACACCAATACAAAGTGGTTTTGTAAGATTAACAGTTGATCAAAAAGGCACAACATACATTGTTAAAATTCCAAGAGGATCAAAGAGAACAAGCAAACCAACTGACTATATTTCTCATCAACTAGATACAACAAGAAGACCTAGTTTAATAGGTCGTGGTACTCCTGTAAGAAAAACTACTAAACGAAAAACTAACAGAGTACAAAGAAAATCTAAAAGACTCACAACAAAAAGAAATATTGTATACGGTGCAACAAAAGCAAAACGAAGATCATTAACCGATGACCTTTGGTAAGGTTATTCTTTTATACTAGTGATATTACCAGTCATTGATGAATGATAATCCAGACATACTAAGCAAACCAAAAATTTTTGGTATGCGTGTTGGTTCGTTCATCAATCTTGCTATCATATCAGGTCTAATAGGATTTATTGGTGCTTTCGTTGCTAGAAATTCCTACGCACTATTTGGTGGACAATGTTAAGAATAGATGTGTGTATTGTTTATGGGTGTAATGATGTTAGACTACCTGATTCATGTTGGTGTGGATCTCATTCAGCATTCAAAACCAGAAAAGACTAAGTGTTCCAGTAATCTTTTGCTTCTTCTAAATCTGCATTAAGATATTTTATTGTAGTTTCTATTTTCTCATGTCTTAGATGTTTCTTAACTATTGGTAATGATGCTTTCTTTCCATGTGTCCCATAAAGCATGTCCTTGCCAATGGACTTTCTAAATATGTGAGTCTTTGTTTTTTCTCCTGTAACTTCCTGTGATGTAGTTAAAGCCTGGATTTTTAGCATCTTACCTAGTCTGATTAACCATTTGTATACTGTGTCCCTAGTTGGTTGAGGATCTAACAGTGGTCCTTTTTTGTTTCTTAGATACTGTCTTAGATCTGGTATGAAAATATTTGGTATCGGTGCATAATCTTCTTTCCTTGTTTTTGTTTTACCAAGATAAACTTCCTTCATTTCTAAATCAAAATCTTCTGCATGTAATCTTCTTGCTTCTATCATGCGAAGACCACACCAATAAGCAACTCTAAAAATCATTTCAATGTCTTCATCCTTCCATTTTCTAATTTCTAAATTTGGTACATGGTCTAGTAATTGGCTGAACTGTACCTGATTCATATAATTAGAACGTGGCTTCATAATCAGTATAGGTTCTTCAATATCTTAATCTTTTTTTCTATTTCTCTACTTTGTCTTGCCTTATCTGCTGTACCCATACTTCTTAATTTATGGTCTATTGCTTTCATAAAGCATATTAGAATAATCTGGTATATCTAGTTATTCATATCTTCAGTACATGCACCATACTCAAATATGCATAATTCTTTGACTTGATCTATCCATGCTCGATATTTGTAACTAGGTGAATCACGAAGATCTATAGATGTGTAATTTGGATATATTATTTCTTTATTGTTAAAACTGGTATACTCACAATCAGTTCTAAGATGATGAATTGTTTGTGGCAATAAAGATTCCCAAACATCAGCATTAATAGTTGCATCCTTACAATTATCAACATATCTATCATGATATAATATTCTTCCATAATGTTGTGTCTGGTTGAGTATGGATATTACTTTTTTCTCTTTTGTAAACGTGCCATTTACAGTTGTAATAATATTCTCAAACTCTGACTCCTGTTGTTTACTATCTGTTAGGATGTATGTACCAAAATTAGGTTTTAATACTATCATTTTAATTCTTTCACTCATACCCACTGGTGGATCTACAATGATTCTTATTATTGGATCGTCTTCGTATAACTTCCATGAGTTTTTGTATTCCGTTCTATCCCTGTGAAAAAAACCATCTGTTGTTATAAATTCACCAGAGTATTCAGTAATTGATGAGTCTAATCCTATTAGTTCTTCATAAGACGGACATGTTGTAGTAAAATTATTTTTAATCATAGTAATGCAGGTATTTGAAAGTTCAATGCCAATTAATTTTGTATATTGTGAATAATCGAACTTACTTTCAACTTTGATTTGTTTCTTATCTTCAACTAACTGTTTTTCAAACTGCTTGATGAATTTAATAATGTCTGAACGGTCAGTCAATAATTGTATGTATTTTTTCTGGTCTTCTGCCACAATCTTTTCTAATTTTATTAATTTGTCTTCTTCCTTATTGACATCTACCTGTGAATCCCAAGATTCATTTCTGTCACGTATTGCTTCCTTTACTACATCCTTTTGTTCTTCTACGTCATCTTTATGTTCTCTCATAGTAACTTTGAATTTATCAATCTCTTTTATTTTTTTAATCTCATCTTTTTCTAAATCGTCTATTTCGTTTTCTAAATTCTTAATATCTTTTCTTGTAAGTTCTGCATATGCAAGATCCCCCACACCGATGTTGGGCATTAACACGATTAAGGGTATGAGAGTTAATATCATCAAGTATGGGGAATATGCATATGATCTAAAAGCCATTATGATTTAAGAACCTTCCTTGTCATTCTTTTCGTTATCTAAAATAAGTTGACCTGTTAACTTGAATCCAAGTCGTTTAATTTTTTCATTGATAATTGATCTTGCCATTTCAATATTACCTTTACCTAATTGTTCTCTAACCAGAACAAGGAATACTACTATTTCTTTATCACTCATCATTTCTTCTTTCTCCTAGCAGCAATCATCTTTTTATAATAATATTTTTTATGCTGTGCACGTATCTCTTTCTTATTCTTTGCATAGTATTCATGTTGATATTGTAAAACATGATCTTTGTGTTTCTCATAGGATTTTTTGTTATACTTTCTGGTCTTGACTCTGTTTGCCTTGTTCCATTTCATTTGTGTTTGTATTCTTGATTTACTAAATTTTTTATAAACCTCTCTCTTTCTTTTTCGTTCACGTTCATCATACTCAGGATCTTCTTGACTCCTTTTTAACCTGGATTTCTTTACAGTAAGATTGTGTATCATTTTTTTAATCTCTTCCCTTGAAAGTTTGGAAAGATATTCTTGACTCATCTTGATTTTCTCACAGCCCTTACGATTCTATTGAATCGCTGCACGTTCATTCTCTTTAACATTTCTAGGATATAGTGACACTTCGTACAAAGTAACATGAAGTCCTGTGGCTTTGCTTTGATCTCATCGTAGATTTTTTCATGGTATTGTTTATCAGAATAAACGACTCCATTATCATAATAGTTAATATGATGATATAGAAAACCTTTTCCAAATTTCTTATGGCAGCATCCACATTTTGAACTGAAAAGTGGTGCACACTCTAATTTCTTTTGGTATATGATCTGTTGCTGATTCATCCTATGTCTTCCTGTCTACAATAACAAGGGATTTAACAATTTCGTATCCTTGACATGTCAAATACACTTCTGCCTTCCTTAATGATTCACCTGTGGTTGAAACGTCATCCAATAACACTGCTTTGCCTTTACCTTGATAACCTTCAATCATTTTCATTGTACCATATGATTTTTGTTTCTTACGAAGAATTGCATATGGTTTTCCAGTCATCGATGAACAAGTTACTGCTAATGGTATTCCACCAGATTCTAAACCGATAAACAAATCAACATCACATGGTATATCCAGTAACATATCTGTAAACATCGCTTGAAGGTTTTCTGGTTTTCCCATCGCTTCTTTTATGTCATAATAAAAATCAGAACTTTTTCCAGAATGTAAAAAGAAACTACCTTTCTTTTTGTATTTTTCTTTATCGAAGTTCATGCCATCACTCTATTTGGATGATTCTCATGTTTGTATCGTCTATTGTTTCTCATTTTCTGTCCACATTCAATACAGAATAAACCCTTTGGCTGCCACTTACATGTTTTACAATAACTTTCTTTTTCGTATCTGCTACTCATGTCATTTCATTCCTACTATAATAATCAGAATACCATATGATTGAATCCTTACCATCAAATGCAAAGTGGTGTTGAGTACAAAACAATAAGAAGCATTCTGGATTTTCCATAACATCTTTTAATCTCTCATAACTACTTCTTGCTGTACTCTTCTTGATTGATAGTGTTGTAGGTTTTGCATGTGCCAACTCCAAATCAAATGTGCAATTACATTGTATACCTTTCTCATCAACATCCATGCATCTTCCACCAAACCATTCAAGTCGTATTGATTGTAATTTCTCAACCTGGTTTTTACCACCTGATTTTGGTTTATTCTTTTCCACCACTACTGTTCCATTTCTTTGAATAGAATACTATGTTAACAAACAAGATTCCTAATGAAGTAATGAATGTTCCAAGTATCAGATAAGAATCATTAATCATAGTTTGTAATCCAAATACTCTGTGAGATAATACCACTCTGCTATTTCTGTATGTGGTCTTTTGAATTTCCATAAGTCTAACAAAAAGTACACCTAACTATGTCAACAAATATCATTCCAAAGAACCACCCACTAAAGAATAGTATGGCTTTTCTAAAGAATGTCATTATCCTAACACCATCTTTACAAACTGCTGCATGTTCCTAACTATCTGCTGTTCGTTTATTGCCAAACTAATATCAGATAGATCTTTATGATTCCTTTCATCATTAACTAATCTACTTGACATTATAACTGATTGATCTTCTATTATTACTATCCTTCCTTCGATTTGTTTTCTTATTTTAATAACCCTACATCCTTTGTATTTTTTACTTATTCCATTAAGATCTTTATCTATCACGATGGTACATGTATTTGTCTTTGAAATTTTATGAAGCAACTCTGGAATCTCTGTATAATTCATTCTGGTCAAGTCTATTGCACTTGTATAAATAATTACATTTGATTGACAGTTAGTTAGTACAGAACATATGTGATAAAATACTGCGTTCCTACTTGTTAAAACTGATATGTGATTTCTTTTTTTGTCTGCCTTTAGTTCATTTTTATTATGATTTTGTATAAAGTCAATAATCTTATCCTTGTTTCTTTTACCGTTAATGAATCTGTCTTCCCATTCTCTAATCAAACCGTCTATTGCAGTTGCACAATCTGTAATGATGCACAGTCGAGGGTTATCTAGTGTCTGAGTAATCAATCCCTTTTGAATTAAAATATCAATCTCTCTGTAAACTTTTGATCTATCAAGGTCTAATTCCCTAGCAATTTGGGATGCACTCATAGGAACATGAGTTGCTACAAACAAATACACTTTTGATTCATAGTTATTCAACCCTAAATGTTCTAAGGCTTCATACACTTCATCATAAGAAGTATGTGCTTCACTACCAGTTAATGCCTTCAACAATAACTTTTTTGCTTCTAGATTATTATTCTTAACGTTCATTCTCTTTTCCAAATGGTTTATCTCCAAAGTTACACTGAAGTAAATGAGTCACACTATCCAAACCTTCACCACACATCCAACATGTTTTTGTCTTAGGCATTATTTGTATATCCTCTCAAATGTCTGTGGGTATGTAGCCTTGTATGCGATAACATGAATACAAGTCCATATGTCAGTTTGACCTTCTGAAAATGGAAAGTTTCTTTTAAGTTTCACATCCATAATTTTAGCAGGGTTACATTCTTTACATGCAACAAAAATCATAGTCATAACAAATACTCCCTCACTATTTGAAGTGCAATAATTACAATGAAACAACCTATAGTAACTGGTATTACTGCTCTATGCATTCTATTCTCCTATCTTCCCTGCAAAAGAGTTTCTAGTTTCTAATGCATCTGCCATGTTTACTTTATGTTCAGTTGACATATACTTTTCATAATCACAAAGTACCTGGTTTTTTTCACATGGTATCATATCACTAATTGCCACAGAGTCATGTATTGAAATTGTGTAGTGAGTAGATAGTTGTACTTCTTCTGCGAATGCAAGATCGAAGAAATTACCTGCCCACGAATCAGAAAGATATTGTTTAAGATCTTCAATCATAGATGGTCCGTAAATTATTGCTAACAAAATTCCTAATATTAAACCTGAAAACATCATGATAATAATAACAAATACGAATCTCATCTTCTCACCATCTTACCAAATTTATCTTCAGTTTTTTTAAGATTTAACCAGTTGGATTCATACTTCTTATAGAATGCAACACTCAAAGGAATCTTAGGTGCACTATTTGATATAGCCTGAAAAAGAAAATACATTACATCCACACCTTCTATTGTTATCTCTTCTGGACTAAGACCACTCTTAATTGCTTTTTCCATTTCATCTAGTTCTTGATGTGCACGTTTAATACAATACAATGGTTCTCTCTTCCATTTCTTTTTGATTGCCTGTTCATCAATCATGTTAGATGCTGTTTCTAAAGTATAACTATCATGCATTAGGTATCACTCCCTTTGGGTGTATCAGTTTCTTATGCAGATCCATCGCTTTAGGATCGGTAGTGCTATACCAACAATAAAAACATTCAAGCAATCGTTTACCATGTCTTAGTTTCATTTTTTATTCACCAAATCACTAATCATAACTTTCAAATTCTTTATCTCTAATAATAATTTTCCATTCGCTTCTAATGTACTTAGAAAATCAATAACCTCATTCTTATATTCATCTCGTAAATTAAAATCTTGATCACCAAACTTTGTTATTACTTTAACTTTCATTGTGCAAACCCACAGTGAGTACAAGCAGTTAGTATTCCAGTTTCTTTAAAAAAGTCCTTGTTACATTTTGCACATGCAACTCGTAACTTTGGTCTAGGCAAATGTTACTCCCAAATAATGAACTGTTAACGAACCTAATTGTATTACCAAGATTGCAGTAAAACAAAAGAAATTTAATATCATGCTCTACCCACCTTTGCTTTTGTTATTATGATATGCTTCGTTCTAGAATCTATTAAAAGAATGTCACCGTCTTTTATCTCTAATCTGTCTAACCATTCCTGTGGCATGGTCACTCGACCACCTGATAAAAGTTTCGTGGTTTTATACCTAGTCGTCATACTGTAGAATCTACATACTGTAGAATATAAACTTTCTTTCTGTATGATTGTGGTTACAATATTACAGGATTCTTTATCCCGATTCCTTTTTCTTTTGCTGTCTTAATCCCTTCATCATAGATTGCCTTACACTTACTGCATACGAGTACGGTTCTACCATCTGCTAGTTTCTGTTTATCACATGTGAATTTATTCAGGTTATCAAGTTCCACATTACACAAATAACACTTTGATGCACCTAGCATTTCACCACATTCAGAACAGTTAAAATCATACTCACTAGATAATGTGCCACATTTTTTACAGTAGACTTCCATTAGGTTTTTATAATTATAAAACTATATAAAAGATGTGGATATCCTCAATGACACAATGGAATGGAATAGAAGAATTGTATTACTGAAACAAGCATACTACTTTGAAGAAGTAGAAGAACTTTCATATCAAGTTAAAAGAATTGATAATGTCTATTGTCAAGTAGGGGAATACAAAGTAAACTATGTTGCTAACTATTGTCCATGTCCTTCATTTCATTTCTCAGCAGATAGAAACTGTAAACATGTTGATGCTGTCAAGGTGTTCTTGAATAGAACAAGACATACCAAACAAGAGGTATTGCAATCATGAATGATACATGTGGTTATTGTGGAAGACCTGTAACAGACGGACAGGAACAAATCATAGGTGAGGATGTTCCATATCATTATCTTTGTTTTGGAAAGGCTAGAAGTGAAGGGAAGGTAAAATGAATTGGTAAAACAAACTAAAGAAAAGTGTCGTACATGCGGTCATTATAAAATGGACCATGATAAAAATACAGGATGTTTTTGTAGGTGTGAAGAGTTTGTTGCGTAAACCTCTATGTATTAAGTGTGGAATATTAGAACAGAAAGAAGGTGGACTTTGTAAGTTGTGTGAGATGCGTAGAAGATGAAGATAGCAATAATAGGAACTACTGTTAACCTAACAGAGAATGAAGAACGTGACATCAGACAATTCATTGGACTAACATTACACAGATATGATTCCACAAAAGATGTAATCATAAGTGGTGGTGCTAAAGGCGTTGACACTATGGCAATAGAAATAGCAAAAGGTCAATACTTTAAAACAAAAGTTTATGATGCTACACTTCCAGAATGGAAATATTATATGGAAAGAAACTTACTCATAGCAAAAAACTGTGATGAACTTTATAGTATATCAGTTCCAGTTCATAAGATCAAATGCTATCATCATGACGTATTACAGGACCACGAAAAAACTGCTGCATGTTGGACTATGAACAAGGCATTAGAAATGAACAAGGTGTGTCAACTAATGGTGACATTATCAAGATGATGTTTAATCTAATCATGCATTACGTCTATTTGTTTTTGGCAGGTTCAACTATCTTTGTTGTTATATATGATGTGATTCAATATAGCAAAGGAATGATATTCGTGTTGTATGGAACTCCTGTAGAGGGATGGTATTTTACTTCATACATGATTGCCTTGCTAGTGATATCTGGTGTTGTATTGTTTCTATCTAAGATTAATCTTGATACTCATATCAAAAAGCAGTTGGATGCATCTGATAATACTTTGTAATCCTTGCCTTTAATTCTTCTGTGTAATCTACAGGATCTTTTACCCAAACATTCTTTGTGTTGTTTCTACCAGACATTATGATAACTATCTGACTTGCTCTAAACTGCATTCTCTCTTCTACCATGATTGAATATGCTGTAGCCTGAACCATGTAATCATGAATGTAATCCTCTACTGCTTTTGATGCTGTCTTAAAATCAATGATTGATGGGATGCCTTCATAAGTTCCTATACAATCACATGTACCTGCAATTCTTAATTCGTCACTAAAAATACTTACTTCGTTATGCTGAGTTTTTATTTTATCAATATACTCTTTCATGTTTTGAAAATGTGCATTGGCTAATAACGGATAACCTGGAAAACTTGTAGTACCAAACATTAGATAACTTTCAATCATCTCATGGACCTTAGTACCCATCCTCATAGAATCATTTGCTATCCACTTTGAAACATCCAGACCTACACTATTCTTCCATTTGTCCAAACCTTCTTGATCCTTTGGATCTTTTGTCTGGTTAACTATTGTTGTAACTGAAGGATACTCCACACCTTCCCTTATTCTATAGACTCTTCCTACTCCCCTTTTGTTATACTTGCTTAGTGTTTGATTTACTTCGACCATGCATCACACCTATGTTTCATTAACCCTTCACTTGTTTCACAATCTACTTTACAGAATGCACATCTAATAGGATCTGTCTTTTCAGTTTCTACCAATTCAATAACTTCCCTGAGTCCTTCTCATATTTGTCTAGGCTTCTATGCATTTCTACAAGAGTTTTTTTAACACTCATATTCATACTGTGGATTGAAACGAAATATTGACATGCTACACAATGAGAAAGATGTGAACGCCATGCTGCTTCTGCTACTTCGTCTTCCATTAAGAATGAACTCCGTTTTTGTGTTCCAGGTATTCTATATATTGAATTATCTCTTTCACTAACTCTTTATTAGAACATGTTCTTTCTAATTGTTCCTTTTTTTCTAAGTCCATTAACAATCATCCACCACTGCTAACAGTTCTTTAATTGTATCACTTAGATTGTCATAGTCATACTTTTCATTCTCAACTGCATTTAATAATTCACATGGAGAATATAATGTCATAACTTCCAAGTCCTTTCCTTGTTGAATTAGTTCTTCTGTTGTCGGTGTATCTTCAAAATAACTTACAAGAATAGTTGGTACGGATAACGTTACTAAAAGAACCAGTAATAAATAATGAAGCCAGTCTAGTTTTAATTTTTTCTTTGTTGATTCCATTATCTTCTAGTATCCCTATAATTATTTGGTCCACCTGTTCCACTTCTAGGATCTGGATGAGAAGCAAACCGTCTTTGCATCCTTGTTAAATGAATTTTAAGATGTGGTATTGTTCTTCGATGTTTGATTGCTTTCATTCTCTTAACTTGATCTGGTAGTGGCTTCAAACCTACTAATTGTTCTGGTGGTATCATTCTATATTCTCCAATTTTAATACTGTTCTTTTTAATTCTCCTATTTCCATTTCAGTAAACTTGATTAAGTTTTCTTTTTTAATTATTCTTTCCTTTAACATTTCAATAGTTACTTCTTTAGATTCTTCTGCGTTAATCATTTCTTTTCCTTTTGTATACAATCCTAACATCTTTAAAATGAATCCCTATATCATGCTCTCCTAAATGTTTTAACATGTCTTCTAAAGTGTATCCCATCATAACAGTTGGGCAGTGTTTACAAGTTGCAATAAAACGTGCTTTCGCTAAAGTTGATGGTAAATCTTTTACCAAGAAACATCACCTAGAAGAAAAAAAGAAATGAGGTTGATGAATACTCAACTCTCAATAGTTTTTTCTAGTGATAGATCTTTCGGATAGACTGAGGGTTTCATATTCCCTGCTTTCTTGATAGCAATTTCTATTGTCTTATCAACCCATGTCGCTGTATTCTTTCCGTACTTATCTATCATATAATTTTGTGTTGCTAGATTCATTTTCCAGATACATTCGGATGGTTCACTCACATCAGTTTTGACTTTACCTTGTAATCTAGATCGTTTCTTTCCTTCATACTCTGACTCTACAAAGTCAAACTCATCAAGGATAGTAACTTTCTTAATTCCGTTGTCGATTACAACATCTTTGCCAAGATATGATCCCCCACCTTCTGCTGCTTTAGATACTTCAGGCATTAGATAGATAATGAAACATGGGTATTATAAAGTTTTATAAATCTAAAACCTTTAAATTCACATTATTTATTCATGCAGTAATGAAGAAAGATAGGATTAGTTTTGTTGGGAAGATAGCAAAATTTGGACCAAAGGAAGAAAATGGCAGAGTAATAATTATTCCATTAGACCATTTGACCGATGTTCGATCTAGTTTTGATAACGATCAAATCAAGATAACTTTAGAAAAACTAAGGTTGTAGGTATAGGTTTTGGACATGGGGAAAACTACTATAGATGATATCTTATTCTTTTATTGGAGTGTTAACTAATGTCATTATTAGAACGGTTAACACGCAGAGGTTATAGTGCATATCTTTTAGATATCAAAAACAAGGATTGTAAAAAACATAGAAGATATTATAGAATCAGTATCAAGATTCTTGCCAAGATCACGAAACATGGTATCATAAAGATAGATGGGATAGGTGGATTGAATGACTGACAGACCAAAGACATTCAATGAGTGGGCTGACTATTGGAGATATGAAGTAGGAGTAAATGTGATACCTGCCAATACAAAATACAAAACAACATCTATTCACTGGCAGAAATGGCAGAACAAACCAATACCATTAGACCTACATACATACTGGAAGGATAACAAAGTCTTTGAACTTGAAGGCATGGCAGTGATGCTTGGTAATGTCCTTCATAACAAAAAGAAAAAGGATCTATCATTGTTTTGTATTGACTTGGATAATAAGAAGGCAGTAGAATCTTTCTCTAAAGATTGGGACAAGGTAAAGTCAAATACATTATGTGAATGGCATGATGACAATCCAAATAAAATCCACGTATATGGCTACTCTCATAAAATCATTCCAAACAAATCAAGTGACAGACATGACAGTACATTATCAGATAAGATAGATAAGAATGAGATACCTGCGTTTGAAGTCAAGGGTGATGCAACACATGGAATAATGTTCTGCACACCATCAATACATGAAAAGGGAAAACCATACCATGCAGGTGAATGTATTGAACCTAAGATTATGGATGGCATTGAGGATAGAATCAATGAGATATGTAAAGAGAATGGACTTGTTTACCTTGATGCCAATGGTGAACATGGACATGGACTAGATACAACTGATTCACATTGGTATGAAAAAGATGTCAATCGTGGTGAACGTGGTTATCTTGTTCCAATGCAAGAACTGTATGATGATAAAATCCAGGTTAACGAAGGACACAACCGTTCACTAGCACTTCTAAGATGGGCTGACTCTGTGGCTGCACAGACTAAAGGACTTACTGAAAAGGTACTAGTGCAATTAGTCATGGCAAAAAACCAGACGATGTGTAACCCACCTTATCCAGAGAGTAAGGCTACATTGATTGCAAAACAAGCATTCGTTTTTGTAGAAAAAGATATTGGAATCGGTAATGCATCCAAAGGAAAGAAGGGACTCAAACTACCACATGAACATTATGCAAAAGCAATCATAGATAGTTCTGGATTCATATTTCTAACATTGGTTAGTGGTGATGTTTTGTATTATCAGGATGGTGTTTACAGAACTGGTGGTGAGAATATTATTGCAAAGGAATGTCAGTCGAGGATAGAAGGTTGTACCAACAATGATGTCAAGGAAGTTTTAGGAACTATACAACGGTCCACTGGCTACCATGAAGTATCTGAGTTTGATAAAGATCCGTACCTAGTTAACTTAAAGAATGGTTGGATTGATTTGAAGGATGGCAAACTAACACAGCATTCTCCAAAGATATTATCAAGAGTACAGATACCTATCATCTGGACATCAAAGAACTTCATACCCACCACAGCAAATAAACTTCCAAGACCTAAGAAGTTTGATGCCTTCCTTTCATCCTCACATGTTGAAGATAAGATTACAATACATAGAGTATGGGAGATGATGGCATTGTGTATCATCAAGACAAACAAGTTTGAAAAGGCTTTCATGAATATAGGAAGTGGCAGTGATGGTAAGTCAACATTGTTTAGAGTTATAGAATCTATTCTTGGTGAAGAGAATGTATCCCATGTTTCTATTCATGAGTTTGCCATGTCACAATTTGCACCTTCATACATCGATGGTAAGTTGGCAAACATCTATGCAGATATTGAAGACAATGAACTCACACATGTTGGTGTACTCAAACAACTGGTATCAGGAGATTCATTATATGCACAGCCTAAGTTTAAAATGCCATATGCTTTCAAACCATTTGCTACTCTGATATTCTCTGCAAACAAACTACCAGACATAGGTGGTTCAGCAGGTGAAGGTACTGCTATCTTTAGAAGGTTTGAAATAATAAACTGGGTTAAAAGTTTCATGTCAAAGAAAGACGGAAGGGATGTTGATCTTGCATACAAGATTATTCTTGATGAGAAAGAACGTAATGCAATATTTGTTAACATGGTTTACTACGCTAAGAAATTATTAAAGTCTGGTGAACTAACATATGAAACTACAGCAGAAGATGTTAGAAGAGAATGGAAGGAAAAGGCAGATCCAATTCAGGGATACATTAATTCTGGTTGGCTTGAAATATCAAACGATTATGAATCTACTGTACCTGCTACAACTGTCTATACTAATTTCATCAAGTGGTGTAAGATAAATAAGTTCAAAGCAGTATCAAACAAAAGATTCTCTCATAGATTCGCTGAAATGTCAGGAGTAGAACATACAAGGTCACGAATCAAGGATGGTTCTGAGATTGTTAACGTGTGGGTGTATAGAGGATGTAAAATCATCGATCCTGACAGAAAAAACACTGTTTCAGACG